>Ga0302319_10005797_pt1 | contig 24707 bp, 20 predicted proteins | sample Bog_T0_2_FD_203319 | JGI IMG/M metagenome (GOLD analysis project Ga0302319, IMG submission 203319) | Peat permafrost microbial communities from Stordalen Mire near Abisko, Sweden - Bog_T0_2 | ecosystem: Environmental > Terrestrial > Soil > Wetlands > Peat | place: Sweden: Abisko, Stordalen Mire...
AATTTGCCCCGACCACATCGCGGCCTCTCTCGAAGGACTGCGGTAAACCAACCTCAACCCAACAACCTTCCTCAGTCCCACGAAAGATCGAAAGTGCGAAAAACTCTGGACACTACCGGAGGGCGCGATGGCGGCAAAGTCAGAATCCAAACCGAAGCCGACAGACGCCAAGCTGTTCTGGAATGGCCGCAGCCAGGCTGTGCGCCTGCCCAAGGAATTCCGCTTCGAGGGCGACCGGGTGCGCATGAGCCGGATGGGCTCCGGAGTTTTGATCGAACCTATCCTTGAGCCCAGGAAAGAGACGCCCGAAGAGTGGTTTTCCCGCATCGATGCGCTCAAAGGCGACCCGCTTTTTCCTGAAGGAAGAAAGCGGAACCTGGCGCCCGTCCGCGAGTACTTCGAATGAAATACCTGCTCGATACCAACATCTGTATCGGGATCATCAATGGCCGGCCCGAGAAGGTGCGATCGAACGCGGCAGCAGCCATCAAGCGCAATGCGAGTTTCACGACCTCGTCGATTGTCGCCCACGAGCTTTGGTACGGGGTCGAAAAGAGCCGGCAAGTTGATCGGAATCGACGTGCCTCGCTGGGCTTTCTTTCTCGCGATATTGAAGTGCTCGAATTCAAAGAGCAGGATGCGCAGGCGGCAGGAAAGATTCGAGCCGACCTCGAATTCGAGCGGGTGAAGGGACTGGTTGTCGAGGATTGGACGGGCTGAAGCGAAGCTCGCTGGCAATCATTCATTCAGCAAGATTCCATCCGAAAGGATTCCGTTAAGGTTTTATCTACCCTCTTTCTTGACTCAGATGGCCCGTACAGCTAATGTAAAAACCAACCAGCGTCGCTTCCCTCCGACTCTGCCTCAGATCACCAAATTCAGCGGACTACTTTCCAGGTTTCAAAGGATGAGGGAGGACTACGCATTGGCCGTTTTATTTTATCCGGGCCCCTGGCGGCTTGGAAGACTTTGTCATGGCGTCGGATAGGGTTTGTAAGTAAATTCGGGCTTCCAACTTCCCTCACGGCAGTTTGATCGACTCATCCATCGAATTTCCTCGCCAGCGGAAAGAGCGACGAAACCAGAATTACATTTCATTCTTAAATAAGGAGCCCTCGATAATGCCTCTTCATCCCCTTGAACCTCTGAGTGCGCTTGAAATCAGTCAAGCCGTCCGCCTGCTTAAAAGTTCTCCGATGTTCACTCCCACCACGCGAGTCATCAGCATCATCCTGCGGGAGCCGGAGAAATCGACTGTCTACGAGTGGCAGGGCGAAGAGACGGGCGATCGTCAGGCAATTTGCGTCCTTTTCGATAATGCGAGAAATACTGCTTTCACGGTGCGAGTCAACCTCACAGCGGACCAGGTGGTGGACTGGCTGGAGGCGCCTGCGGGAAGCCAACCGACACTTTCGATGGACGAGCAGGTGGAGTGCGAGCAAGCTGTTCTTGCCAGTGAAGAGTTTCGCGCAGCCTTGAAGAGGCAGTACGGGATCGACGATACGAGTCTGGTGATGGTCGACATCTGGAGCGCGGGCAACTACGGGGCTGAGGAGGAGAGTTCCAGACGCCTGACTCGCCCCCTGTGTTTTCTTCGCTCGGACCCGACCGACAATGGCTATGCACGTCCAATCGAGGGCATCCGTCCCGTCGTCGACCTGAATTCGATGCAGGTAATTCGTATAGAAGAATATGGCAAATGGCCGCTTCCGCCTCAACCGGGTAACTACAGCAGCAGCCGGGTTGAGTCACAGCGCAGCGATATCAAGCCACTGGAGATCACTCAGCCTCTCGGTCCCAGTTTCACTCTTTCAGGGCGTCAGCTCAGTTGGCAAAACTGGAGCATGGTTGTTGGTTTCAATGCGCGCGAAGGACTGACGATTCACGATGTCCGCTACCGGGACAAGAATCGCAACCGTCCCATCCTTTATCGCGGCTCGCTCTCTGAGATGGTGGTTCCGTACGGCGATCCCCGGCCCACACAGGTCCGGAAGAATGCATTCGATGTCGGAGAATACGGGATGGGAATGTGCGCCAACAGTCTTCGGCTGGGTTGCGATTGCCTGGGTCACATCCAGTATCTTGACGCAGACCTTTGCGATAGCAGGGGAGGCGCGCTCACCATTCCAAACGCAATCTGCATTCATGAAGAGGATTACGGAATTCTTTGGAAGCACACAGATCGTCGCCTGCCCGACTCGCCTGAGGTCCGCCGTTCGCGCCGGCTGGTTGTGTCGTCCATTTCAACCGTCGAGAATTACGAATATGGCTTCTTCTGGTACTTCTACCAGGATGGAAACATTCAATTTGAAATCAAGCTAACCGGCATTCTATCGCTCGGGGCAGTCCATGAAGGCGAGGCGCCGAGGCATGGCGCGGTCATTGCTCCCCTGCTCTACGCGCCCAATCACCAGCATTTCTTCAATGTGCGCCTGGATTTCGCAATCGACGGAATCTCGAATACGGTTCAACAAATTGACGTGGTGGCCGACCCCGTCGATGACGAGAACCCATTCGAGAACGCGTTTTATGCAAGAGTGACGAACCTGGCCACGGAGAAGCAGGCCCTGGCCCATCTCAACCTCGAAGCGTCAAGAACGTGGAAGATCGTGAACCCATCCGTTCTGAATGCCGTAGGAGCGCCGGTTGGATACAAGTTCTTTCCCGGAGATAACGCGATTCCACTCGCCTCTCCAAATGCCTGGTGGCGCCGGCGGGCAGGATTCGTGAATCATCATGTGTGGGTGACACCCTATGACGAGGAGGAGAAATACGCTGCCGGCGACTTTCCGAATCAAAGCGGCGGGGGCGACGGCCTTGTCCGGTGGACAGAGGCAAATCGTCCGATAGATGATCGGGACATTGTCTTTTGGTACACGTTCGGACATACTCATATACCCCGAAACGAGGATTACCCGGTGATGCCGACGGCTTACATCGGTTTCCTGCTGAAGCCGAACGGCTTCTTCGACTGCAATCCTGCCAACGATGTTCCCACCTCGACGGCCACAAAGCGCGAATCGGAATGCAAGCATTGCTGACCCGATTGGCTATCTGAATCGCTCGATCAACCTCGACTCGACTTGCTTTCACGCAGCGGGCACGGAGACTCTATGATCACACTGAAAGAGGCAAAGGCAATCATCGCCGCAGCCGAAAAAAAGGCCGCCGAGCTGGGCCAACCCATGAACATCGCCGTCGCCGACTCCGGCGGAAACCTCATTGCGCACGTACGCATGGACGGCGCGTGGATCGGCAGCATCGACATCTCCATCAAGAAAGCCTATACCTCGCGAGCCTTCGACATCGCCACCAAAGATTTAGCGGAGCATTCTCAGTCAGGAGGTCAATTCTTTGGTATCCACGCGTCGAATGAGGGCAAGATCATGATTTTTGCAGGAGGCATTCCTCTGAAGCGCGACGGCAAAGTGGTGGGGGCGATCGGGGTCAGCGGCGGGTCCGGCGAGCAGGATCATGCGGTGGCAGAGGCCGGAGCAGCCGCTTATGAGCATGGACTCTGAATCGGGTAGGCGAACTGCGCCGGCGATGACTGCGTCATCGCCGGCGCAATGGCGCCATGTGCGTCAGCGCAAAGAAGCCCGGTCCGGATGGACGCGGCGGCGCTTGTCACGGTCCCGCGCCCGTTCGATCAGGCGGGAACTATCCATTTTGGAGATGTGATACGTCCTGAAGAAACGCAACGAAGACTGTTCCGGAGGGCTGGGGTGCGCTTCGGCTCCGTACCTGGACATACCCGCCGTGCTTTCGCACGATCCCTTCAGACACCCATAGTCCCAGGCCGATCCCGGTGTCGTATTTGGTCGAAACGAAAGGCTCGAAGATGCGTGGGCGGATCTCGGGCTGAATGCCATGTCCCGTATCCGCGACAACGATCTTCGCGCCTGCGGGCCGCTCTTTCGTCCAGCGCCTGGCCGGACTCACTCGTACACGAAGCCGTCCGCCCTCGCTGGTGGCATCAAGCGAATTGCTCACGAGGTTGGCGATCAACTGCCGAATTTCGTCCGCGAAGCAGTTCAAAAACGTCCCTTGCTTGCACTCGCATTTTACCTCGATGTTCTTGTTTGCCAGCCGCCGGCCGAAGAGCGCCAAAACAGAGTCGACGACCTCGCAGAGATCGACCCGCGCAGGCGATTTCGACTGTTTATGGAATCGCAGCGTTTGTGTTGTGATGTGTGCGACTCGCCGCAGCTCCTGCTCCGCGACCTGGAGATAGCCTTTCGTATCCGCGTTGAGCGAGTCATCCTGCAGGGCCAGGTAAAGCGAGTTCATCACAGCGGCCAACGGATTGTTAATCTCGTGTGCAATGCTGGCGGCCAACCTGCCGGCCGTCGCCAGCTTCTCTGACCTGCGAAGCGCGTCCTCTGCCAACTTTTGATCGTGGATATCCGTCGAGCTTCCGATCCAGCGTACAACTTCGCCGGCCTCGTTGCGTACGGGAAGCGCGCGCACCAGAAACGTGCGGTACAGGCCGTCGTGCCGGCGCAAGCGATATTCCACTTGAAAGGGCTCCAGTGTTTCAATTGAATGCCACCAGGCCGCGAAGACCCTGTCCACGTCATCGGGATGAAGACGCGGCCGCCAACTGAGAGTGGCCAGTTCGCTTGAAGCAATCCCAAAGTATTCGGCGACCCGGCGGTTGCAATAGGTCGTGATGCCTTTCGCATCCGACATCCAGATGAGCTGAGGAAGAGTATCCGCCAAGGCGCGGAATTGTTCCTCACGTTCTCGAAGCTCCCGCTCCGTTCGCTTTTGTTCGCTCAGGTCGAGCACAAAACCGATGTATTCGTCCTCAGAACCCTCCAGAAGCGCATAGCCGCAAAGAATCGGCACGCGAGTTCCATCCTTGCGGATGTATTCCTTTTCGTAAGGCGTGCAACTGCCGCGCTCCGCCGCCTCCCTGATGTGCGCTGCATCCAGATCGGCATACTCAGGAGGCGTCATGGTGTCCCAGCGCACAAGGCCGTCCTCCTGGTCAGCACGGGTGTATCCCGTCATTCTCAACAGCTCGTCGTTGCTCTCGCGAAACGCCCCGAACCTGTCCGGGATGCCGATTCCCATCATGTCGGACTCGAAGAGCTTGCGAAACCGGGACTCGCTTGCGCGGAGAGCTTTCTCGGTTTCCTTCTGCTCTGTGGCATCCCGGAAGTAAATCGAAAGGCCATGTTCCGTCGGATAATAGTGACATTCCAGCCAGACATTCAGGGGTTCCGGATAGAAAGCATCGAAGTGACGCGGCTGCCCTGACTCCCAGGCTCGTTGCCCCTCTCGCACGAACGCCGTCTCCTCTGCAAGTGGAAACAGTTCCCCAACCGATTTACCGATCATGTCTTCGGGGCGCATGGAGACCATTCGCGCCCCTTGAGCATTGATATAGGTATAGCGCCATTGCTTGTCCAGCATCCCAAGCCCATCGGTCGTGCTTTCCAGGACGTTCTTCAGACTGGCGGCCATGGCATCGCGTTCGCGCTCCGCGGTCAGCTTCGCGGTTACATCGTGGGAGACGACAAGGATGCCGCGAACCGCACCCTCCGTGTCTCGGACGGGACTATAGCTGTACGTCCAGTAGACGTCGGTCAGAGATCCGTCCCGCACAATCGGGATGAGGTCGTTCTCGAAGTAGAATTTTGCGCCCTGTTCCAAAACCGGCGTCAGTTTCGGCCCCAAAATATGCCAGGCCTCGGCCCAGCACTCCTGCGCGGGTTGCCCAAGAGCACGAGGATGCTTTTCGGCCAGAAGCGGCAAGCATGCATCGTTGTAAAGCAGAACCATCTCCGGTCCCCAGGCGAGAAGCGTGGGAAACTGGCTCTCCAGCATCAGGTTCACAGCGCAAAGGAAGGACTCGGACCAGCCGGACATTGCGCCCACAGGGGTATTTTCCCAGGGGAACAGTCGAATGCTGTCGGCCATGGGGCCATCTGCATAGATTCGTTCACGGCTTTGAGGGGACGTGGCGACACCGACCTGGGCCTTGGGCGAATCCTTGATGGACACAATGCTTTCCGATCAACCCTGTAGAGCGAGGGATGCTCAGGGTTTGCAGTGCGATTTGTGATGTGCCGGATTTGCGTGTTTGCAACAGGTCTTGGACTACAGACTCTATTTTAGGCAGTGAAAGGATGTTTAAGTCAAGCCTCGGTGTTTGCGCCGGAGCAAAAAATGGACCTCCTCGGGCCGCGGCAGCCTTGTCTGGGGTTTCTGCATTTTCTCGGACGACGGGCGCCGATCAGCGCGCCGTGCGGCAGGCAACCGGTTCGCTGAATTGCCTGGGCCGGGGTTGCAACCAGGCCGGGAAAGCCGCCTTGCTCGCTCCGGCAGACCATCGGAACGCCGCGGCGTCACACTCCAGCGTCCTCCATGGAAAGGTATACGGAACAATTGCGCCCACGGCATTTGGCCTCGTAGAGAGCTCGATCGGCCGCCTCGGCGAGAGCTACCGGCGAAGATTCCGCCGACCCATCGAACGTGGAAAAACCGATGCTTATCGTTACGCTTCCAGCCGGCATAACGGGATGGCTCAAGCCAAGATTGGAAATGCTCAGGCGAAGAGTCTCAGCCACCTTGGCTGCCCCGGCGCTGTCAGTCAGAGGAAGAATTGCAGAAAACTCTTCGCCGCCGTAACGGGCCACCAGATCGGTTACACGAGGCACGGCCATGCGCAGCGCGCCGGCGATGCGAACCAGGTATTCATCTCCGGCTAGATGGCCCTTTGTATCGTTCAGTTCCTTGAAGTAGTCCACATCGATCATGAGCAGAGACAGAGGCTGCTTCGTACGGCGGGCCGCGGCGAATTCTCGCTCCAACGTACGGTCGAAAGCGCGGCGGTTGGCAATACCGGTCAAACCGTCCACGTCCACAAGTTTCTCAAGAGCACTTTTCAAAGCCAGCAATGACGCTTCGGCTTCGAGTCCCCGGCTCTGAACGAATATATTGAGCGTCCCGTACGCCAAAATTGCCAGCAACGTCGCTGCCAACCCGATGTAGAAGTGTGTACGTGACTCAAACATGCCCACCAGAGTCAGAGCCGCGGCCAGGAAGATCGGACTTCCAACCCGGACCGCGCGGACAAGGGCAGGCATTGGAGTCCGGGTTGAGCGCTGCTGAACGGTCAGGACCAGAACCAGAAGAAAGGCATAGGGAGCCGAGACCAACAGATCCAGAAAAATGTAGTCGTGGCGAATCAATATTCGGTTGTGGATTGCTGGCAAGATGGTGTTCATCCAGAGGAAGATCGACAGGATCCAATAGAACCTGCGCTCCTGAAATTGACTCGTACCTAACCATCGTATGGTCGCAGCGACAGCCAGATACAGATCCATTCCGTCAAATAAACGAATGACGAGGAGTGCGTCGGCAGGGTTGTGGCTGCCGCGTGCCGTCAACAGGTCAAAGATCTCCAGATAGAGCACGACTCCAATCGAGATCGACAGCAGCGCGTGGATTGCCCTGGGGATGCCGAGAATGCGACGGTCGCTCTCTATCGAAACAGCAACCAGCAGCGGCACCTCATAAAGCATCGAGAAGAAAATCTGGAGCCGGGGAACGTGGTTAAGCACCGGCGTGTGGGCAATCTCTGTGAAAATGTCCAGACTTGCGGATGTCGCACTGAAAAGCATCGAACAAGCAACGAGCAACCAGAACGCTCGCACGGGATAATCGACATTCCTCGATGCACGAAAACAAGCGGCTATAGCGGCCACTTCGATCAAAACGATGCAGAATGTCGAAAGCGGAGATAGCCGGTCCGGCAGGCTGGTGGCAACAATTCCGTGCAGAAACAGAAATGCAGGCACGATTGCCCATAACAAAAGTCGTGCGTGGCCCTTGCGAAACTCGAACACTCTATCCTCGCGGTTTTTTTCAATCGGTTCTCCGCCGGCTTCGCTGACCCGCGGGGGATGAAACTATGCCCCATCCATCGAGCGCTTTTTGCTCCATGGGTGGGAGTCGGCAGAAATCTGCGACAACTTCTTTTTTGTTGAACTGGCATTTCTGTTTTTTCTCGGGAAGCGCTTCCGGCTTTCCACGCCTGATCTCAACCTCTTTCCGCAGCCTGTTCAGCCCTTGGGGGATGTTTTTTGGGCTTCTTCGACTATTACCATAGACTTTTAGCTTAACCGCCCTGGAGTGGACCCAACCTTCTCCGCTTCCAGGCCCAGAAACTGCTGAAAGACCTCGTTCGAAAGCAGCCGGCCTTGCGGGGTCAGCCGCACGGTTTCGCCGTCTGAGGTCAGCAGCCCGGAGTCGATCAGACCGCCAACAGATTCCATGGCCCGCTCAACCATTGCCATTCCGAATTCCCGCTCAAGCGCCTCAACTTTTACGCCCGCATTCAAGCGCAACCCAAGGAACCACGCTTCCTCGTGCTGCTCGACCGTCGAGATCCAATTCGTCTCCGCAGTTTTCGGCCCGGCAAGATACTCGGCCAGGTTGTCAGTGGTTTTCGATCGCAGCACCATTTGAGGCGCCTCGTTGGATCGACCGGCCGTTGACGTCTCCGCCGCCTTCAATGCGGAAGATGCGTCAAGCCCCACCCCCAGGTACGGCCGCCTGCGCCAATAGCGAAGATTGTGTGCGGACTCGAAGCCGGGACGGCTGAAATTCGAAATCTCGTATTGCTCCAGTCCCGCGGCCCCAAGAGTCTCGATCGCTTGCAAGTACATCTGCGCGATGGCCTCGTCCGCCGGCACCAGGCCTGCGTGGTAGCGCGCGCCGCCGGCCAGCATCTCGCGGCCAAGTCTTGAGTCCTCGTCAACTTCCAGCATGTAAATGCTGGCGTGGGGCGTGCCCGCATCCACCAACGCCGCAAGCGACTCCTGCCAAGAAGCGTGCATCTGGCCGGCGAGTCCCGCGATCAGATCAAGGTTGATGTTGTCGATGCCGGCGCTGCGCAGGCGGCGAAGGTCATCCTCGACAATTCTTCGATTGTGCAGCCGGCCGCTCACCTGCGCCTCGCGATCGACGAACGACTGCACTCCCATGCTCACCCGATTCACGCCTGCTGCCGCAATTGCATCGAGAGCCGCATCCGACAACTGGCCGGGCGCGCATTCCAGGGTGATTTCCGCATTGGCATCAAGATCGAAGACCGAGCGCATGGCGCTGAAAAGCGCGGAAAGCAAATCCGAAGAGAGCACGCTGGGCGTTCCTCCGCCCAGGTAAACCGTGTCCACCTCGCGCGGGACCACGACGCCCATCGCGGCGGCCCATCGGTCCGCATTGCGCAGATCTTCAATGACCCGCTCCACGTAGCGCGCGTGTTCCCTGGCCGGGTAGACACCCGAAGCGAAGTTGCAATACGTGCACTTCGAGCGGCAGAACGGAATCGAAACATACAGGCCGAGCGAATTGTTCCCAACGCGGGACATGAGAACATTGTTTCACGATGGAGCGATGCCGATCTTTGCCTGGGCCCATCGGCCGCCGCGCACAGCCAAGACGTTTTCCATAAAGCGGACCCGCATAAAGGCCGATTCAAGGGCAGGCAATCATGGGCAATTTGCGGCAGATGGAATCTCCGTCTGCGGTCTTCATGCAATCATTGAAAGAAGGAGAACCGGTTTGAAAGCGTGGCCTTTTTTCGGCATCTTCCTCATTCAAATCATTCTGCTGCTGGCACACTGGTTTCTCTTTCACACCTGGATCGCGTTCTGGCCAGGCGTGGCCACGGGAGCGGCTTCATGGCTCCGCGGCGTGTTGCTGATTTTGGCCTTCACCTTTGCCGCTTCTTCTTTGCTCAGCTTCCGCTTCTCCAGCCTCGCGGTCAGGATGTTTTATAAAATCTCGTCTGTATGGCTCGGTCTTCTCAACTACTTTTTTCTGGCGGCATGCCTGAGTTGGCTGACGTGGTACGCGATGCTGGCCTTCGGATCGGCAAGCCCCACGGGGAGGCCAATGATTGCCGCGGGGCTTTTTGCATTGGCGGTGCTCACATCCGTTTACGGCATGGTCAACGCAAGATGGATTCGGGTGCGGCGCATCGGGGTGAGCCTCGGCAACCTGCCCGATTCATGGCGTGGACGCAGGGCCCTGCTCATGAGCGACCTGCACCTGGGCAACGTCAATGGAGCCGGATTCAGCCGCCGCCTGGTGGCGCTGGCCAACCGCCTGCGGCCGGATATCGTGTTCCTTCCAGGCGACCTGTTCGACGGAACCAAAGCCGATCTGGATCGGCTGGTGGCACCCTTCAAGGGCCTCACCGCGCCCTTCGGCTCTTACTTCTCGACCGGCAATCATGAGGAGTTCACTGACCCGGCGCACTATATCGACGCGCTCACGCGAGTGGGCATCCGCGTTCTGAACAGTGAGAGCGTGACGGTGGAGGGCCTGCACATTCTCGGCATCCGTTATGGCGACTCGACGTATCCGATCCGCGCGCGCGCGACGCTGGAGGCGCTAAGCCCGGGCTCGACCCAGGCCAGCATCCTGCTGAGTCACGCGCCCATTCGCCTGCCCATCGCGGAGCAGGCCGGCATCGGTCTTCAGCTTTCGGGACACACGCACGGAGGTCAACTTTTCCCCTACACATTTTTTACTCGGCGCATCTTCGGCCGCTTCACGCACGGGCTGCATAACCTTGGTGCGCTCCAGGTTTATACATCGACGGGAGCGGGCACCTGGGGCCCTCCCATGCGAGTTGGATCGCAGCCCGAGGTCGTTGTGCTGGAGTTCGCGAACGCTGGGCAAAATAACTAACAAAACAGAATCCGCAGTTCAGTCAGTAAGCATCGTCACTGCTAAGAACGCCGGGTCTTCGCTATGATTGGAACTGGTGCGGCAGCAGGCCGAAGCCGGGAGATTGAACGCAAGGAGCCGATTCCATTGAGCGAAATTTCCGACCAGCTAACCAACGATTCGGGTCCGGTGGTGCGCACCGGGCTTACCGGATTCGATCTGTTGCTGCATCCCGGGCTGAACAAAGGCACGGCATTTACTGAAGAGGAGCGCGATCTGTTCGCGCTTCATGGATTGTTGCCTCCGCACATCGGGACGCTCGAAGATCAGCGCGAGCGAAGGAAGCGGGCTTTCGACAGCCAGCCCACAGCCTTCGCCAAGTACGCGTTCATGCGCGACTTGCAGGACACGACCGAGACACTTTTCTATTCGCTCATCGAGCATCATGTGGAAGAGCTGGTTCCTATTGTCTACACTCCGACCGTAGGCGAAGGATGCCAGCGGTTCAGCGAGATCTGGCGCAAGCCGCGTGGGCTTTTCCTGAGCTATCCGAACAAGGATCGCATGGAGCAGATCCTGGCCAGTCCGCGCTACGACGACGTGCGCTGCATCGTGGTCAGCGATGGAGAGCGGATCCTGGGCCTGGGCGACCAGGGCGCCGGCGGAATGGGAATTCCTATCGGCAAGATGGCGCTCTACACGACCCTGGCCGGCATCCCTCCCGACCATTGCCTCCCGGTGCTTCTCGACGTGGGTACCGACAACGAAGCGCTGCTCAACGAACCGATTTATATCGGCTGGCAGCACAACCGCGTGCGCGGCCAGGAGTATGACGATTTTGTCGAGGCCTTTGTGACCGCGGTCGAAAAACGCTGGCCGGATATTCTTCTGCAGTGGGAAGATTTCGCCGGCGCCAATGCCTCGCGGCTGCTCGAGCGCTATCGCAACCGCCTTTGCACCTTCAATGACGACATTCAGGGAACAGCGGCCGTCACTACGGCTACGCTGCTTGCGGCCGTCTACGCCACGGGCATTCCGCTGAGTGAACAGACCATTGCCATGTTCGGCGCGGGGTCTGCGGGAATCGGCATCATCGATTTGCTCGTAGCCGCCATGAAGGAGGAGGGGCTGAGCGAAGAACAGGCACGCAAGCGCATCTATGCCTTCAATCGCCACGGCTTGCTGATCGAGGGAGCGGAAGGCATTCGGCCCAGCCAGGAAACGCTGCTGCGCAAGCGCGAGGACGTGGCTGGATGGAAGCTTTCAGGAGGCGGCGCGATTTCGCTCCTCGACGTGGTGCGCAACGCGAAGATCACCGTTCTGGCCGGCGTCTCCGCGCAGGCTGGAGCTTTTACCGAGGAGATAGTGCGCGAGATGGCGCGTCACACCCCGCGCCCGGTCATCTTTCCACTCTCGAATCCGACCTCGGTCTCCGAAGCCAAGCCAGCCGACCTGCTGCGCTGGACCGACGGACGGGCGCTGGTTGGAACCGGCAGCCCCTTCGCGCCGGTTGAAGTGAACGGCAAGCTGGTGCGCATCGCGCAGATCAACAACTCGTATATATTTCCGGGCCTTGCGCTCGGCATCCTGGTTTCGCGCGCGCGCCGCGTGACGGACGGAATGATCATGTCCGCGGCCAAGACGCTGGCGTCGTTGTCTCCGTCGCGCCAGGACCAGAGCGCCGCTCTACTGCCTCCGATAAGCGATTCACGCAAGGTTGGACTCGCGGTGGGCGAGGCAGTGGCACTGCAGGCCGTGGCTGATGGAGTCGCGGATCCGATGCCCGACATCAAGGAAAAACTTCGCGAATATGCGTGGGAACCGGTTTATCGGCCGTACGAGCGGATCTCGTAGCGCGGCCATTCGCCTGAAGTCGAAATTCATGCTAATGTAGATATGTTGCTACATTGGGGTGGGTCATGGCGATTACAACTCTATCCAGCCGAGAGTTCAACCAGGACACGGGCCGCGCGAAGAAGGCGGCCAAGAAAGGGCCCGTCTTTATCACTGACCGCGGCCGGCCTTCTCATGTGCTGTTGACGGTCGAAGAGTATCAGCAGATCACGGGCAAGCGAAAAAATATGGCGGCGTTGCTGGCCATGCCGAATGCCGGCGAAATCGACTTCGACCCTCCTCGCCTGGGCGATGAAATTGCGCGGCCTGCGGACTTCTCTTGATGTATCTGCTCGACACCAATGTGATCTCCGAGTTGCGCAAGGCGGAGACGCGGCGGGCCGATAGAAATGTCAAGGCCTGGGTAGCGAAGGCGGACTCCGGATCGATGTTCTTGTCGGTAGTCACTCTGATGGAATTGGAACTGGGAACGCTGCTGATGGAGCGCCGCGATCGGGCGCAGGGAGTTGCTCTGCGCCTCTGGCTAGAGAGCCAGGTTCTTACCGCCTTCACTGGCCGCATTCTCGCGGTAGACACCCGGGTGGCACAGCGATGCGCGGCGCTGCATGTGCCGAATCCGCGTTCGGAACGCGACGCGTTTATTGCCGCGACCGCCCTGGTCCACGGTATGACGGTGGTCACGCGGAACACTTCTGATTTTGAGGGGACGGGGGCCGCGCTGCTGAATCCGTGGACCTCTGCTTAATCCGCTACTCGCCTTCCGGCGGCACTTGTTCCAGCAGCCTCTTCCAGGTCTTCTGGTTCTTGCGGAAGCCCTTCTTCAGATCTTCGAGAATGCGCTCGAAATCGGTGTTGGTGCGGAGGTTGTTCCAGGCGGGGTTCTTCTGGAACCAGGGATAGTTTTCGTTGCCGAGATAGATAGCGCGGCGCAGCCAGTGAAGGGCTTCGCTGGAATCGCCTTCGACCGCGAAGTATGTCGCCAGGCGGTATGCCATCTCGTTGTCGGCTTCAGCCGCGGTGAGGGTGTCGTCTTTCAGCAGCGCGGCGGCGCGGGCCCGCTCGCCGGCCTGCACATAACAGAGCGCCAGCGTGGGAACGGCGATGCGCAGCGACTCATCGTCGCGGATCACGCCTTCGAGGATTACGATGGCCTCGCTCAGATGGCCCAGCCTCATCTGCTGATATCCGGCCGAGGTGCGAAGCAGCGGATGACGCGGCTCGAGCGCGAGTCCTTTTTCCAACTCGTCGCCGGCCAGCTCGATCTGATTCTGATAGTGATAAACGCGGGCGCGGTGATTATAAAGAATTGCTGCGCCGGCGGGATTCAGCTTGAGCGCGCGGCCGAACTCGGCGAGCGCTTCATCGTACATGCCATCGCCGCGCAGGGCGAGGCCGGCAACAAGATGCACGTTCCAGTCGTTGGCTGCGCCGGAGAGCAGGTTGGCGATACCATGGCGCGCCGATTCCTTTTCGCCGCGCGAGAGCAGCATGTAGATGCGGTACAGGTTGGCTTCGGTTGAAGCGGGATCGAGCTTGAGCGCTTCGTCAAACGCGCGGCGGGCGCGCATGACATGAATCTGTCCGCCGAAACCATGGCGCACGTATTGCAACTCGGCAATGCCCAGGCTGCTCCATCCCGGCGCATAGCGCGGATCGGCGCTGGTGACTCTCGAAAACAGCTCGTGCGCGCGGTCAAGATCGCCACGCGAGCCGGTCCGTACCATGAACGAGCTAAGCAGCGCGCGGCCCTGCAGGTAGCGTTCACTGATGGGACCTGGCAGGGACCCCTCCCGGGGCGAGGAGCGCTGCGAGTCGGCGCCGGGCGAGGCGGTCTCGATGCTGCTGGCTGCGCTCAGGCCGTGAAGCGCAGCAAAGACTTCGTTCGATATCTCGGTCTGCACGGCGATTAAATCAAGCGAGGCCACGCGGATCGCGCCGCCCGAACGAACGCTTTGCGCAGCTACGTCGAGCAGTTGCCAGTTCAGATCGAAGCCCTGTTCGGAGCGCAGAAAGCTGCCTGCAAGCACAAACGACACCAGCAGTTTCTGGCCGACGGCCAGCGGATCCAATTGGGCGATTGACAGCGACATGAGCGTGCTCGAAGGCCGAACGACAAGCGCCGGAATCCGCGCCAGCCGCGCGGCGATGGCGTCGGCCAGCGCAAATCCGTAGAGCGGAGCGACTTCGCTCGCGCCCAGGTTGGCGAAGGGAAGCACCACCAGCGAGTTCTGCTTCGCCTGTTCGCCGGACGACTCGCGAAAACGTTCAGCCAGCATGGAGAGAAAGCCCGTGGTTCGCTTTTCCGCTTCAGCGCGCGTGGTAGGCAGATTGGCCGCGGCATCGCCGGGAATGATTCCGGTTTCGATTTGCAGCGCCTTCATGATCGTCTTGAGCGCCTCGCGCACTTCGGCTGCGCTGGCGTAGCGCGCGCCGGGTGTTTTTGCAAGGCAGCTTGCGATTACGCTCTTGAGTTCCGGCGAGATGTCCGGCACAATCTCACTGAGATCGATCGGCTCAGAGAACTGAATGGCGCGAATGGCCTGAAAATCCTCGGCGTCAGGCCGGGCGAAGGGATGACGGCCGCCGGCAAGCTCGAAGAGTATGACGCCCAGGGCCCACACATCCGATTGCACGCTGGAGTGGCCGGTGACAAACTGCTCGGGCGCCATGTAGCGAATTGTGCCGCCGCGGGCCGTGTAGGTGGCGGCCATCGACGCGTCTTTTGACAAGCCCGGTTTGCCGGGGTCGAAGCTGGCATCTTCCGGAGCAAGCCGGCGAGCCAGGCCGAAGTCCAGGATCTTCACCAGGCCGCCATCGGTCAGCATCACGTTCTGCGGTTTCAGATCGCGATGAAAGATTCCGAGCACGTGCGCGGCCTGCAGTCCGTCCGCAATCTGAATGCCGACCGAGAGCACCAACTGCAGATTCGCCGGTCCGCGGCTGATGAGATGATCGAGCGACTGGCCAGGCACGTACTGCATGGCGATGTAGCCTTCGTCGCCGCTCTCGCCTACTTCGTAGATGCCGCAGACGTTGGGGTGCTCGATGGCGGAAGCAAGACGTGCTTCGCGCAATACGGTCGTGCGCATCTGCTCGACCGAGAGCGCGCCGGCACGGAGGATCTTCAACACCACTGGGCGTTGCAGACGCGTGTCATTGGCCAGATAGACCACGCCGCTTCCCCCGGCGCCAAGGCGGCGAATCATCTCATAGTGCTCGATCGTTTTACGTTTCATTGCTATCTGCAAGTGTACCGTTGCGGCCGTAAGAAACGTCTAAAGCACGGCCCCGCGGGTCGCAATTTGCAGAAGATTGACGCAGCACCCGCTCTATTTATTTTTTCGCTTTTCTTCTTCTCTCATCATGCGCATCTGGCTGCGCCGCCCGAAGATAAGCATCGCAATTCCGAAGACCAGCAGCACGAGTCCCCACCAGAGGTTGACATCGATGCCCAGGCTCCGCACGTAAAGCACCGTGTTGTCCCTTGTAGATAGGCCGAATGCGAAGAGAATCACTCCGGTCATGGTGAACATCATCCCCATCGGAATGCGCAGATCGATACTCATGATTCTTTTTTCCTCTCAGGTTAGGACGATGCTCAACACCGCGGCCAGCAACAGAATGAAAAGGGCCAGCGTTTGCGGACGCCGCCACCAGAGTTTCGAACAGGAGAGACTCGGCGCGAGCGAGTGGACGAGCCCGCGCAATTCCTTCTCCTGCGTGGCGGAGGTGAAGAGGCTTACGGCCGCTGCAACAATCAGGCTGGCGCTGAAAGCAAAAACAATTGTCCAGAAATCCTGCGCGAGTCCGCTTGGATAGCGATGAAAGATGGCGATCCAGCCTCCATGCAGTCCGCGCTCGGCAGCGATGGGGAGCGTCAATGCGTGGTGCGCGATGGCCGTTGCGGTTCCGGCAAGCAGGCCGGCAAACGCGCCGTGGCCGGTGGTGCGCTTCCAGAAGATGCCCAGCAGGACCACGGCAAACAGCGGCGCGTTGACGGTTGCGAAGACGAGCATCATGGCCGCGAGCAGGTTGTTGAAGCGCATCGCCGCGCATGCAATGCCGATGGCGAGCACGATGCCCGCCGCCGAAGCCCAGCGGCCGGCCGCCAAATAGTGCTTGTCACTTGCGCCTTTCCGGATGCGAGCCTGATAGAGATCGCAGGTAAACACCGTGCTGAAGGCCATGATGCCCGCGGCTGTGCCACTCATGAGGCAGGCAAGCAGCGCCGCGACACCAAGCCCCAGGAGTCCGGCAGGCAGGAACTGCGGCAACAAACTGGGCGTGGCCGGGCTGTAGTTGAGCACGGTGTGTCCAGCCGCATCGCGAACTGGTTCGCCGGTAGCGTCGGCCTCGGCGGGAACCAGTCCCTGGCCTGCTTCGGCCGCCGGGGGCACGACCGTGATCTCGTGATAGATCGCGCCATTGTCTTCGCGAACTGTCGTGGTCGTGTGAGGCGTCGGCATTCCGATCGCGATGAGACCGGGGAGAACCAGCAGCAAGGTCGCGAACAACCTTCCAAACGCGGCAATGAGCGGAGCGCGACCGGCGGACTCTGCATCTTTAGCTGCGAACGCAGTCTGTAGAACCCGAAAGTCCGCGCACCAGAAACCGGATCCGAACATGATGCCGAGGCCAAGAGCCGCGACCATGGCAGACACTCCGCCTGAGCCCGCGCCGCCCAACTCGCGCAGATAGTTGGTCGCGGGCAAAGAAGCCCCCAGTCCACTCCAGCCACCGACTTTTTCCAGTCCCAAAAGGACCATGGGCAAGAATCCGGCAACCAGGACAAAGAACTGCAGAATCATGTTGTACATGCCCGCTGTGAGCCCGCCGAACATAATGTAAGCAAGCACGACCAGCGCCGGGAAGGCCATGGTGACTATCAAGACCGCTTGCGGCGGCAAGCCAAGCCCGCGCAGCGGCTCCGCAAGGACCTGGAGGGTGTCGAGCACGCGTCCCATTACAAACAGGGAGACGCCGGCTGCGAACAGGCTCATGGCGGCGAAGAGGGCCGCGTTGAGCAGGCGGGTTTTTTCGTCGAACCGGAGCGCAAGATACTCCGGCACCGAGCGGGCCTTCGAGCCGTAGTAGACGGGCATGATGTAGAGAGCGACGAAGAGCATCGACGGAATGGCGCCGATCGCGTAGAACCCCACGCCCGCCAGGCCATATTTTGCCCCGGCTGCGCCCATCGCGATCACTTCCTCGGAGCCGAATCCGGCGGCAAGGAATGCCAGACCACAAAGCCATGCCGGCAGTGCGCGTCCGGCTTGAAAGAAACTCTTCGTTGAATTTGTAGTCGACTTGAGCGAAAACCCGATCCCCGTGACGAAGAAAAGATACAGCAACAAAATCATCCAGTCGACGGAGGCGAGGTTGGGCAACGAAAGCTCCTTCCATCGATTTCGCTCTTCAATCACTGTACGAACTCGCGCCGAGGCGAGTAAAGATGCGGAGCAGGGAGTCCGGCTGATTGCCGTTCCCGCACTCATGAGCAGAACGCGAAAGGGCCCTCCGGTATCTGCCGGAAGGCCCTTTGAACGGATCGGCGCCTACACTCGTTCGCCGCGGGTGGGCTTGTATCCCGCGAGGCCATAATAGGCCACGTAAAGATACGCAATGATGGGAACGACAAATGCGTACTGAATGCCGATCTTGTCGGCGAGAAGCCCGAAAATCGGCGGAATCACCGCGCCGCCCACGTTGCCGATGGTGAGTACGCCCGATCCCTTGCTGGTCAATGGCCCCAATTCGGCTACGCCCAGCGCGAAGATGGTCGGATACATGATGGAGTTGGCGACGCCGCACAGAACCAGCGTCCAGATGGCGATGGGGCCGTGCGTAGTCATCGAGACCAGCAGCAGCGCCGCACCGACCAGGCCCAGAACCACTAACATCAACTGGGCCTTGATCCATTTCATGATGGCGCTGCCCACCAGGCGGCCGGCCATCATTCCCACGTAATAGAGCACCAGCATATTGCCGGCCGTTTCCACCATGGTCATGCCTTGCTCCTGGCAATATTGGATGGTGATGGCAGCCAGGGCAATCTCAAGTCCGACGTAAAAGAAAATACCCAGCATGCCCAGCACGGTGTGTCGAAAGCCCCAGATGCTGCGATTGAGCACAGGGTCGTTCGCCGAGCCGGGTCGAAACTCGCGGGTGGCGGTGATGGCCGGAAGGTGCATCAGCATCACCGCGAAGCCCAGCAGCAGCAGTGCCGCGGCGATTGCCATGTAGGGCCCTTGCAGCATGTGTGCGGTGGCTGCGGCTCCGGCAGCGGCGACGGTAGCACTATTGGAGAGGATAAAGTGCGCCGCGACCCAGGGCGCCGCAAACGAGCCGATTGAATTGAAGGCCTGCGCCAGCGTCAGGCGCGCCGGGGCGCTGTGCTCTGGTCCCAAAATGGAGACGTAAGGATTGGCCGAGGTCTGCAGGGCGCAGACTCCCGACGCAAGCACGAAGATGGCGAACAGCGTGAGAGGGAAGCTGACCAGGTTGGCCGCGGGGATAAACAGCAGCGCTCCGACCACCATGATGAACAGTGAAATCACCATGGTGCGCTTGTAGCCGACTTTCTCGATCAGCTTCGCGCTAGGCACTGAAAACACCAGGTAAGCGAAGAACCACGCCGCGGTGGCCAGCATGGCCGGCCCGTGGCTGAGCTGGAAGATGTCTTCCAGTTTCTTAACCAGCGTGTTGTTCAGGCTGGTGAGGAACCCGAAGATCGCGAATAGGATTGCGACGGTAATAAACGGCCCGGTATAGTTGGGAGCGCTGGGCGCGGGCGTTGATCGAGCTGCCATGTAAGGTCTTCCTCCGCTTGACTCTCGCTGAAAACTGTCCTGAGATATCGATACCACTCTAAGCACCGGGGCGATGGCGCGTCCAGCGGAATGTTTTCGGCGCTCCGCGCCACCGCGTTTTGAACGGTGGGTTTTCGCGCCTTTGCATTTACACTGGATGAGCATGATTCCTACCCTTACGTGGACCGCAGACGGCGTACGCTTCATCGATCAAACCAGGCTTCCCCTTGAGGAGAGCTATGTCCTGGCCGCCGATTACGAACAAGTGGCCGAGGTCATTGTGACCATGGTGGTGCGGGGCGCTCCGGCTATTGGCGTCTCAGCGGCTTACGGCGTGGCGCTGGGCGCTCTGCGCAGTTCCGCTTCTTCAGCCCGCGAATTCGCTCCGGAATTCGAGAAGATCTGCGCGCGCCTGGCGGGAACGCGGCCGACTGCCGTGAATTTGTTCTGGGCCATCGATCGCATGAAGGCTCTTTTTTCGAGCCTGGCGGGGTCGGGCGCATCTTTCGACGAGATCAAAGAAAGACTCCTCGCCGAAGCGCACGCGATGTACGACGAAGACATCGCCGCCTGCAAGACCCTGGGCGCCTTTGGCGGCGCGTTACTGCCCGAAGAAGGTGGAGTTCTGACGCATTGCAACGCAGGGGCGCTGGCAACCTGCGGCTACGGAACGGCGCTGGGTGTGATCCGCGCGGCGGTGGAGCAGGGCAAACGCATTCATGTGTACGCCGATGAAACCCGTCCCTTTCTGCAGGGCGCGCGGCTGACCGCATGGGAACTGATGGCCGACGGCATTCCTACCACCGTCATCTGCGACAACATGGCTGCCAGCCTGATGCGCGCGGGAAAAATTCAGGCCGTGGTCGTGGGCGCAGACCGGATCGCAGCCAATGGCGACACTGCCAACAAGATCGGCACGTACAACGTGGCGATTCTGGCCAAAGAGCACGGCATTCCCTTCTATGTTGCCGCGCCTTGGTCCACGATCGATCTGGCCACGGCGACCGGCGACTCCATTCCCATTGAAGAGCGGCCCCACGTTGAAGTCACACACCACGGCGGCAAGCAGCTTACGCCCAATGGAGTGGGAATCTGCAACCCGGCTTTCGATGTCACGCCGGCGAAATACGTTATGGCGATCGTCACCGAGCGTGGAGTGCTGCGGGCTCCTTACACCGAATCACTGCGCGAGACGGAACTGGTGACCGGTTAGGCGCGGAGTTCTACAGTTGTAGGTAAGCGTGGTCCCCGGCATCTCCATTTTCAAGTTGCGGCAACGGTCTCTGGCGCGAGGCGTCCTGCTCTCGGTGGGTGCGTTTGCGGGCAGTCTGCGGCTGGCCGGATTTCCCTACATAGACGATCTGCACGGGTCTGGCTGGCAAATCGTTGCCTTGCTCGTCGGCGCGTGGGGAATGGGAGAGACGGCACGCTGCCTGCGCAGTAAATGGAGCCTCTACCATGCCGGGGTGCTGATCCTGCTTTACTCCGACCTGATGATCCTGGCTGCGATTGTGGCCTTGCTGACTCTGACCTGAGCATCCCGCCGGCCAGCCGACCGGAAAGTCACATCAATGGTCACACCTGTCGTATCGGTTGTGTACCATAGCCAGAGTGCGGGCCCCGGCCGGTCTCATCTGAATCCATGGATGGAACCAGGCAATTCTCCTGGAGGAAAGCGATGCTGAAAGGATTTCGTGATTTTATTCTGCGTGGCAACGTGGTCTACCTGGCTGTAGCAGTAATTATCGGTGCGGCCTTTGGAGCCATCACCGCTTCGGTCACAGCCGATGTCATTACCCCGATGATCTCCGCCCTCATCGGCGCTCCCGATTTTTCATCCCTGGTGATTCACGTCCCGGTGCTTCATCCCGTTCCGGCGCCGCCGAATCCGCTGCCGGCCAATTACGTTGCGCCGGGCGATATTCACATCGGCAAGCTTCTGAATACTCTGATCAACTTTCTGCTGGTGGCAGCGGCCATCTACTTCGCCATCGTGCTTCCCATGCAGTACATGATGAAAAAGATGACTCCCCCTCCGCCTCCAGCGCCTCCGGCGACAAAGCCCTGCCCGGAGTGCCTGAGCGACATTCCGCTGGCCGCAAAACGCTGCGCCCATTGCGCCCAGCCGGTTCCGGCAACTTAAGGCATTTTCCCAAATTCGATACAGGGATTTCCGACCTCTCGACCAAAACTATTGGGATTCGGTGGCGAACCTGTCCGCTTCCTTGTTCAGCGCCTCGGGGGTAACAGGGGCCGGGTAGATGACCACACGGTAGCGGAAGGTGGCCGATTGGCCTTTTTCCAGAGTGAATTTGAAGGGCACCTGTTTAGGGTCGAATATGCTCGCGCCGAGCGGGTTGGCAGCGAACAAGCCGTACCCGCGGGCGTGCCAATAGGTGGGGTAGCCGGGGTTGCCGGGGTGGTCGAAGATGGCGATGGTGTCGGTGTGATCGCCGTTGTGGCCGGTGAGTGAGCACCACCGGCCCCGTGTCGCCCAAACGGCTTCGCCTTTGACGCCCTCGCTGGTCAGGTAGGCGCCGGTGGGCGCGGCCACGCCGGGCCGATTGGCGGCAGCCGAGACCTGGGTTGCATTGCCATTGGCGTCCGTGAAGGTGCCGCCTTTCTCCTCCGGCGATTCGAGCCATCGGGCCACGCGCATGCCGAGCAACCCCTCCTTGTCGTCGTTGAAGACCACTCGATCGAGGGCTTTGAGAGTGACCGCCAGGTCGATGGAGCGTGCCTCGCCGTGGCGTGCGAAGACGTAGCGAGTGGTATCGGCCAGGATCTTCTGGTCGGCGCCGGTGATCCAGGTAGATTCGGTGACCAGTTCACCGCGCTTGGCTCCGCTTCGCGCGGAGATGATTTTATCGAGCACTACCGTTCCCATCTTCGAGCGATTCTCCGGCTTGATGGCGTCGGAATTATTCCAGAAGTCGAAGCCGTTGGCGTTGCCGTAGTTGAACCAGAGACCATCGTGGTGGGGGTGGTCGGTGCGCTCCCCTGCCCGAGGCTCCAGCGGCCAGCCCCGGGTTACGGTCACGCCCTCGGAATCCAATATGGGATAAAGAACCGGCTTCTTGAGAGTCGTCGGCCAGATCAGCGAAGTGAAAGGCTTGCCGTCGACCGTAATATCGACGCGTCGGTTAGCCTCGTCCGGCTTGACCTGTACGCCCTGCGAGTGGATAGGAACGGCGGCCAGGAGCAGGACAAACCCCGGAAGAATTGACAGTGGATAACGGTGGATCATTCAAAACCCTCTGAGATTTTCGACTTTCACTGCGGATAGCCTGGTCCTAATGTTGTAGATCGGAAATTCCGGAGGGAGCAGGGGGCTTTAACCCCCTGAAAGATAGTCAAATATCGTGGCCTTTAGGCCCGGACCTCCGCAGGTTTCCCAGAAATTAGTCGGAATAGAGGTGTAGCACTAAGCGAACACCTTCCCGCCCGCGATCACTTGTTGGGTCTTGTCGTCAAAGGTCACTTTCTGACCCGTCTGGATGGCGGCGATGTTCATGCAGAGCGCAATGGAGTGGGCATAGCCGGCCTCGATCGGAGCGTTGGGGGTCTTGCGCGAGCGCACGCACTCCATCCAGTTGCGCATGTTGGCCGCGGTCTCGGGGTCGCCATGAACGCTGGTATTGGCGTCGGTCGATACCGCCTCCTCGTTTTCGACAAGCCTGATGCTCGGCAGCAGGTTGGGCTGCATCTTCATCTCGGCGGCTTCGCGGGCCGTCAGGCCGCCGGTGGGGGTTACCGTCTGCTTGGACATGTCGATCATGCCACCGTTCGAGTAATAGAGCTCCTTCACCCCGCCGGCTGAGTTGGTGAAGCGCGAGGTGTACTGCACCTGGAAGCCCTTGGTGGGGTCGTCGAGCGGGCCGTAATCGAAAACAGAGGTCATGGTGTCCCAGTTTTTGCGCCCGTCCTTCCACAGGTAAATGCCGCCGTTGGCCACGCAGGAGCGGGGATGAGGCAGGCCCGAGAACCAGTGAACGGTGTCGATCTGGTGCACCAGCCACTGGTCGGGGATGCCGGAGGAGTAAGGCCAGAAAAGGCGGAATTCCAGGTATTTGCGGGCGTCAAACGGTTCATAAGGCCGGTTGAGCAGATAGCGCTTCCAGTCGGTGTCCTCTTCCTTGAGCAGGGGCACCTGGTCGGGACGGCGCCAGCGGCCGGGCTGGTTGACGTTCCAGGTCATCTCGACCATGACGATGTCGCCGAACTGCCCAGACTTGATGTATTCGGCGGCCTTCATGTAGCTGGGCGTGGAGCGGCGCTGGGTGCCAATCTGCACGATCTTCCCGGATTTCTTCACCGCGGCGAGGAATTTGCGGTTGTCGGCCATGGTGTGGGCCGTAGGCTTTTCCACGTAAGCGTCGCGGCCGGCCTCTACCGCTTCAACCCCGTGCAGCGCATGCTGGAAGTCGGCGGTGGCGATGATGACCGCATCCACGTCTTTGCGTGCGTAAAGTTCTTCGTTGTTGCGGACGGCGTCCACGGGGTCCGAGCCCCCGCTCATCTTCTGGATGAAGGCTGCACCCTCTTCGCGGCGGCGATTCCAGATGTCGGAGACCGCGACAATCTGGAAGTTCAACTCCTTGTTGGAGGCGAAAAAGGCCGGCAGGTCGCCCTGCTTCATGCGATCGCCGCATCCGACCACGCCCACGCGGACGCGGTCGTTGGCCCCGGAGATGGCCCCGTAGCTCGAGGCCGACCACGACACTCTTGGGGAAACGGCGGTTGCGGCCAGGGCGGCTGCGCCGGTTTTGAGAAAGTCGCGGCGATTGTTTTCGGTGATGGACATGGGGATGGCCCTCCGTGGTTTGTTTGATCTTGAGACTTATTGCCGACGGCGCGTTTACCTGGCGAGCGGGCTTCGAGATCGGCTCGCCTGGCCGGGACTCTCAAGCCGCCGGAAGGAACATGGTCAGACCACGGGGCTGCCTTCGTCAAGCGCGGAGATACATCGAGCGCCATTGCGTAGGATTACCCGTCCGTCGCTCATACTGGAAGTGGCAGAGTCTCTTGGCCAATTCGGTCTTGTCCGGGTGCGGCCGCCCGTACCACCCAAGGATCGACCCCCTACCCCCCTCCCGCCGGAAAAGGGCCCTCCGGAGCACGCGACTCTTATTACTCTTTTATAATGAGTTATTTACGGAATTACAGGATGTACTGAGTGGTAAATAAGACTGCCGATTTTCCCCAATTTTCGCTGAGAAACCGCCATGGACTGACCCCCAAAAGTGAGACAGCTTAAAATGAGCGCATTTGCAGCGAATGGAGAACTGCAAATGGCGAAGAAGGGCGAGGGTTGGCGTCCGTTGGCGTTTCGGGAGATGGCGTTGGAACGAC
>Ga0302319_10005798_pt1 | contig 24706 bp, 21 predicted proteins | sample Bog_T0_2_FD_203319 | JGI IMG/M metagenome (GOLD analysis project Ga0302319, IMG submission 203319) | Peat permafrost microbial communities from Stordalen Mire near Abisko, Sweden - Bog_T0_2 | ecosystem: Environmental > Terrestrial > Soil > Wetlands > Peat | place: Sweden: Abisko, Stordalen Mire...
ACAAACGGCAGCGCCCGCAATCGGCTCCTCAGGCTATCCAAACGCCTCATAAAGATCCTCGCCGAGATAAGGAAACTTCGCACCACCTGAATGAAAATGGGCACCGATTGGCCGGTTATGGCGATTTGGCATCAAGCGAACCCGATGCATGACAAAAATCGATCCCCATCTACAAATTCGTGATCAACAGGACTCGTTCCTCACTCCGCGCGCAGGATCTCGGTGGGGTCAGTGCGCAGCGCGCGAAGCACGGCGGGCAGTGTGGCAACGAGAGCAGTGAGCAGAATGGCACACGCCGGCAGCGCGATCATATCCGCGTCAGTTGCTTTGACCTGGTAGAAAAGCGACCCGACATAGCGCGCCGCGCCGAATCCGAGCGCGACGCCCGTGCAGCCTCCGAGCGCGATCATCAGGAAGACATCGAGAGTCACAATGCGCACGATGCCGGCACGAGTCGAGCCAATCGCCATGCGGATACCGATCTCGCGGCGGCGCTGGAGGACGGAATAGTTGAGGACAGCGTAGAGTCCGATGCCGGCGAGGAGCAGCGCGACGGCGGCAAAGAAGGCGGCGAGCATGGCGATCAGGCGCTCGCGGATGGTCTGGTCGCGGACCAGATCGAGCTGCGTGGTGATGTTCGAGACGCGAAGGCCGTTGTGGCGCTCCGCGATGAGCTGGCGGAGGGAGTTGGCGAGGGCGAGCGGGTCCTTGGCGTCGGTGTGAATGGTGAAGGAAGCGAAGCCGACGGCGCTGGGAGCGGATTTGTCGTCGATTTCGTCGAACGGGACGTAGAAGACAGCGGGGCTGGGCTCGCGCAGGTCATGGTAAGGGACGTCGGGGGTGACGCCGACGATCGTGTTGAGAGGTTGATTGGCGCCACGCTCAAAGGTGCGGCCGATGGGGTCCTGGCCGGGGAAGAAGGTCTTGACGAAGGTTTCGTTGACGATGGCGGCTCCAGGCGAGGCGTCTTGTGAGCGAAAGTCGCGGCCGGAAACGAGGGGGATCTTCATCGTCGGCAACCAGCCCGGGGAAACGTTCAGGAAGAAGGCGGGAGTGGGACTGGGAGGCGCGCCGTTGATGGAGATGTCGCTGTTGATCATGATGCGCCCGAGGAGGGGCCAGCCCGAGATGGCGACCGAGTTGACGCCGGGGACGGCGCGAAGCGCCTCGGCAGTTTGATTCCAGACGACGGGGAGCTGGCCTTTGCCGGCTACGGTTTCGAGCAGGAGCAGACGGTCGGTGGAAAATCCGAGGGGGCGGTTCTGCAGGCGCTGGAAAGATGCGACGAAGAGCGAAGACAGAAAGAGGACGAGGCAACAGAAAGCGATCTGAAGAGCGATGGCTACCCGCATGAGACGGCGCGGCGCGCGCGGATCTTCACCACCTTTAAGGGCGGCGACGGGCCGGACGACAGAGGCACGGAGAGCAGGAAGCAAACCAAGCAATAGAACGACGAGGACAATGAGCCCGAAGGCGAAGAGAAGCACACGCCAATCGGCGGGAAGGGCAAGGCGCGCGGGGTTGTCGGGCGGATTGACGAGGCTCAGCACAAAGGGCGCCGACCACGCCGCAAAGAGTGCGCCAAGGACGGAAGCAACGAGGGCGAGGAGCGCGCTCTGGATAAGGATGAGCTGGACGAGACGACGACGGCCGGCGCCGATCGAGATTCTCAGAGCCATCTCCTGGGCGCGGGCAGCAGCCTGGGCGGTCATCATGTTGGCGACGTTGACGCAGGCGATGAGCAGAACGAGAGCGGCCAGGAGGCCGAGGACGCCGAGGTATCGGCGATAGTCCTTTTGGAGATCGGAGATGCCGGCGCCGGCGGGATTGAAGACAAGCTTCTTATTGAGCAAGCGGTCGATGGACGCCTGGGTCTCGCCGCGGAAGCACGTGGAGCAGTCGGCCTCGAAGGCGCGGCTGACGGCAGAGAGATGCTGGCGGAGCGGCTCGAGGGCGGTGGCCGGGTTGACGCCGGGTTTCAACATCAAGAAGACGTGGTGCCACCTGACGCTGTCCTGGGTGGCCAAGCCGCTCATGCTAAGGGGCAGAAAGATGTCGGTAACGGTTCCCGTTTCAGTTCCGGTGAATTCGCGAGGGCCGACACCGATGATTTCGAAGGTCTGGTCGCCAATGTGGAGCGAGCGGCCGAGGACGTGGGGATCGCGGCCCAAGCGGTGATTCCAATAATCCCAGGAGAGGACCGCATAGGGAGCGAGACCCCGGCCGCGGTCATCGGCGGGAGCGAGCAGGCGGCCGAGCGCGGGCTCAAGGCCGAAGAGCGGAAACATGTTGCCGGAGGCATACACGACGTGGGCCTTTTCCATGTCGTCGTCGGTGGACCAGGTGATGTCCGTGCGGTCGGCCTCGCTGATGGCGATGAGGTCGGCCTGGTCCTTGACCGCATCGCGCATTACCTTGAAGTCCGGCGTGGCCCAGTAGCCGTCCTCGATGGGCCTGCCTTCGGGGCCGATCAACTTGCGGGAGAGGACATAGAGTTTGCTGGAATTGGAGATGGGCAGCGGGCGCCAGAGCAGGGCGTCGATAAGACGGAAGGCGGCGACACAGGAGCCGATGCCGAGAGCGAGGGAAAGCACAGCGGCCACCGACATGACCTTGTTGCGGCAGAGCTGCCGCCAGCCGAACTTCGTATCGGCGAGGAGAGACTCAAGCCACTCGGCAGCACGAATGCCGTGGCTCGCCTCGCGCTGGCGCAGGATCGAACCGAAGGTGCGGCGTGCTTCGTCGGCGACGTGTCCCGAGGCAATGGCTTCCTCAATGTGCGACTGCAACTCTTCCTCGATCTCGCGATTCAAGCGCTCGCCGTGCACGGCATTCAAGATACGCGACCACAAAGACATGTCATACCTCCCGGAGAACCCGATTGATTGCCAGGCTGACTGACTGCCAGCGCGACTCTTCTGCACCCAGTTGCTTCTTGCCAGCGGCGGTCAGTTCGTAGACGCGCGCGCGGCGGCCAGTATCCTTCTTGATCCACTCCGCGCGAATCCAGCCCGCTTCCTCCATCCGATAGAGCGCGGGGTAGAGTGAGCCCTCCTCTGCGCGCAGCACTTCGCCGGATGTACTGGCGATGGCAGCCATGATGGCGTATCCGTGAAGTCGCGGACGCCGCGACAAAATCGTGAGCACGAGCAAATCTAACGAGCCTTGCAGAGCATCGGTCCTGGCCATACTTAGATGTCTTTATATAGATATCTAAGTATAAATGTCAATGAGGTACGTCTGGCGAATTCAGGCCGAGGCACACATCGACACGGTCAGCGGACATTTTCGCGGTTCTGAACGTGTGGGCGGCTGTCCAGAGAGCGATCCACTTCCGCGGCAGGCCTGCCTGGCGCGAAACCTAACCCGCGACCAGTCCATCCCACCACCCCTGAAGCATCTGTAGCCGGATCGCGAGCAAATGCTCTACTCTTGCCTCAGACTGCATGCTTCGATTCCTCGTCCATCTTCGCCATGCCGCCGCGCAAGCTCTGGCCAACGACGTGTTCAACAACGCGAAGGCCGCGGCTTACTCCGGCATGCTCATGCTTTTCCCCGCGCTGCTGGTGGTGAGCACGGTGCTGGCGCAGGTACCGCAGGGCAATTCGCTGGTGGGCACCATCCGCGGCGCATTCGAGCAGATTCTGCCCGCCGATTCCATGGACCTGCTGCAGACCTATGTCCTGAGCCAGCGCTTCCACTCGGCCCAACTGATGGTGTCGGCCGGCGCCTTGAGCGTGTTTGCCGGACTGGGCATGATGCTGTCGCTGATGGAGGGCTTCCGCCGCGCCTACCGGCTGCCGCTCAATGACTGGAGTTTCTGGGGCCGGCGCGCGCGCGCGCTGCTGCTGGTGCCCATTGCGCTGGTGCCGCTTTCGGCGGCCACGCTGCTGGTGGTCTTCGGCCACCAGATCGAACGGTGGATGATTGAAAACGCGACCCACGAGTTGCGCCACGCCGTGATCCTCTTCTGGCGCGCCACGCGCTGGTCCATCGCCCTGCTGACTGGCGTTGCTGTTCTGTGCGCGCTCTACCATTTCGGCACGCGCCGCAAGGAGCACTGGCTGTGGGTGGGTCCGGGCGCGGTCACCGGCACGGTGATCTGGTTCCCGACCACTTTGGCCTTTGGCTGGTATGTGACCCGCATCGCCGACTACTCCATGTTTTACGGCTCATTCGGCGCCGGCATCGCGACCCTGATCTGGCTCTACATTACGGCGATCAGTGTGCTGTTGGGAGCGGAGTTGAATGGCTCTCTTTTTCGGGAACGGCAGGAGCAGAATTCCACTTCCGGCAAATCGGAAACGGCTGTCTTCCGTCAGTGACCACTCGCACCGACAGTTGCACGTAGGCTGACAGAAGATGAGCAAGGCGGGGTCCGGTCCAACCCCCAATGTACAATGAAACGGGCCCCACACCCACTGTCCGTCCGATTGAAATCCGCATTCTTTGGAGCTTTCGCAATGCCCTTCGAACTGAGTTTGACCGATTCCCCGTCTCAACGCCGCGCCAAGATCGTCGCTACGCTCGGGCCGGCCTCGAACACCGAGCCTGTCTTCCGGGACCTGGTGCGCGCCGGCGTAGACGTGGTCCGCCTCAACTTCTCCCACGGCTCGCACGAGGAGAAGCTGGCGCTGATCCAGATGATCCGCAAGGTAAGCCGCGAGGAGCGCAAGCCGCTTTGTATCCTGGGCGATCTGCAAGGCCCCAAGATCCGCACCTCCAAGCTGAAAGATCACCAGGCGGTGCTGCTGAAGGCCGGCCAGCGGCTCACCATTACCCCGCGCGAGGTTCCCGGCACCGCATCGCTGGTGGGCACCACCTTCAAAACCCTGGCTGAAAACGTGGAGCAGGGCTCCCGCATCCTGCTCAATGACGGTCTGATCGAGCTGCGCGTCCACGAAGTGCTGGGCGACGATGTGGTCTGCGAGATCATCAACGGCGGCATGCTGGGCGAGAACAAGGGCATCAACCTGCCCGGCATCCCGGTGCGCGTGCCCTCACTGACCGACAAGGACTCGGCCGACCTGGAGTTTGCGCTGAAGAACGGTGTGGACGCCATCGCGGTTTCCTTCGTCCGCACCGCGGAAGATGTGCGCCTGGTGCGCAACCGCGTCTCGGCCTACGGCAGCGAAACCTGGATCATCGCCAAGCTGGAAAAGCCGCAGGCCATCGAACACCTGGACGCGATTCTCACCGTGGCCGACGGCATCATGGTGGCGCGCGGAGACCTGGGCGTGGAAGTGCCGCCGGAAAAAGTGCCGGCCATTCAGAAGCACATCATCCGCCGCGCGGCGGAGTTCCGCAAGCCGGTCATCACCGCAACGCAGATGCTGGAATCCATGATCGACAACCCGCGGCCCACGCGCGCCGAGGTCTCCGACGTGGCCAATGCTGTATACGACGGGACGGATGCGGTGATGCTGTCGGGCGAATCGGCCGTCGGCAAGTACCCGGTGGGCGCCGTCTCCATGATGGCCCGCATTGTGGCCGACGCCGAGCACCATATCAAGGAAGAGAGCTACGAGGAACCAAGAGAGCGGCGCAGCCACCTGTCGATCGCCGAAACCATCTGCGAGGCCACCGCCCACGCCGCAGACGACCTGGACCTGCGCGGCATTGCGCTGTTCACCGAGTCCGGCGTGACGGCGCGGCAGCTTTCGAAGTACCACCCCACCTCGCCCATCTTCGCGCTCAGTCCCGTTGAGGTGACCATCAACCGGCTCAATCTGCTGTGGGGCACCACGCCCATCCGCTGCCCCAAGGTCAACTCGACGGAGGCGCTGGTCGAGTGCGCCGAAAGCCTGCTCGAACAGGGCGGCTACGTGCGGCCGCGCGAGGTGATCGCGATTGTGGCCGGAACCCGCACCAAGTCCGGCTCCACCAACTTTCTGCGTCTGCACGTGATGGGCGAACACAACCTGGAAGGCGTGCGCTTCTTCGCTCCCAAAGAGGATGAGCCTACGCCGCCGGAGGCCGAAGGCCCCGCGCGGACCAAGCGCCCCGCGCCGAGGTCTGTCAAGACAGCGAAGAAGAAGTAGCAGGCTTTATCGCCTCAATCAAGAACGCCACTCCCGCCGGAGTGGCGTTCTTTTTGATTGGGGCACGACCCCGGCAACGACCTTCAGGGCATGGGCGAGAATTGGGTCTTCAGTGCGGTTCCACAATCCACGTGTCCTTTGCGGGTTGGTAGCAGGTGCCTTTTTCTTGATGAAAGAAGCACTTGAGTTCGATGCTTTCGGGGCGCAGCAATTGTGAAGCCCCTTTACCGGTTCAACACAAGCCGGTCGATCCCGACGCTGCCTTGGCCGGTAAATCGGAATGCGATGGAGTTATTGCCCTGGTTGAGTTCAACCGGAACCCTTGTCGAGCCGTGGCCGCTTCCCTTCAATCGGACGTCCGCGGATTGACCGCCGTTCACCCGCATCTCGATTGTTTTGCGGCCCGATCCGCCCTGAGTGGAAAACAGGTTGATCCAATACCTGCTCGCTCCGGGCACGGCGATGTGGGAGAAGGCAAGAGAACTGCATCCAGAATCATCGTCTTCGTAGTCTCCGCCACGCAACGACACCGCATAGCCTTGGCTGCATTCGGGGCACGCGAGCAGAATCGCATTCCCTGCCCGGCGATTTCCCGGCCATTCCGCTTCGTAGGTTGCGCCTTTGGTCCAGGTGAACTCTCCGCTGACTTTCAGCAGAGCCGACCCGTGCGCGGGAAGCAGCGTCTTATAACCGCCGGGGCGTTCGCCGAGTTCCTTGTGCGCCCACAGATCGCGCTCCGTTGCCTTGCCTTGTAGCCCCAGTTCGCTCCATTGGACAACAGCCTCCGCCGGAGCCGCGGTCCGGTTCAGCAGCAACACGGCGTCTACGCCGCTGCCAGCAGCGCCCAGCGGTTTCATCCACACCTCGATGCCGTTCGCCTCCTTCACCTTTGAGGGGCCGGCGCCCAGCGGGTCCTGATCGATGGCGATCGCTTCGGGGTTGGCATAGATGCCGCGGACTGCGTCGCTCATGGCGGTGAGATCGTTGCCGGCCCAGAGCGGCGCGGCAGAGATGGCCCACATGGAAAACTGCGATTGAGCCTCAATCGGCGTGAGTCCCCGATTTCCGACTTCGAGCATGTCGGGATCATTCCAGCCGTTGGGCGCGCTGAAGACGGCATGCGTGGCGCTCAACTCGAAGTTCCGCAGCACATCCGTCCACTCCACGTGATTCTTGTCCAGGCTGATGTCGCCGGTAGTTCTCCATAATTGGGCTTTGCCTTGCGCCCATATCCACGGGTCCTCGCTGCCCCAGGAGCAGAGATAGAACACGATAGGGCGGCCGGTGGCCTGGATAGCGGCTGCCATGCGTTCATAGATGGAGCGCCCGGTCACTCCTTTGGGCTGGTTGCAAAAATCCATCTCCACCAGGTCCATGCCCCATGCGGCAAAGGTCCTGGCATCCTGCTCTTCGTGCCCGTAGCTGCCTTCATAGAGAGGGTTGGGAAAGCAGGTATGAACCCCGATGTCGGTATAAATGCCGGCCTTCAGTCCTCGTGCATGGATGTAATCGACAAGGTCCTTCATTCCATGCGGGAATCGCTTCGCGTCGATCACCAACTCGCCATCGCCGTTGCGCGCGGGGGCGATGCACTCCTGGATGAGCACATAGCGGTAGCCGAGATCGCGCATTCCGGTCTTGACCAGCGCGTCCGCCTGGTCGCGGATGGTCTGGTCGTTGTAATCGCAGAAGAAACGGTTCCAACTGGCCCACCCCATGGGCGGGGTAGGCGCAAGGCCCGGCTGGGCAACCGGCGCGGCCTGAGAGAAGGAAAATTGGCAAAGGGAAGCGAGCGTAATCAGCAGAGCAAAAGCTCCCAGGGCCATTCGTGCTAGAGCGCGGCTTCGAACATTGCGCATGAATAGACCCATCTCGAATGAATGTGAATGCAGTGAGCTCTTCCTTCAGCCTAGCGGACGATCTCCGGAACCGGCAATCCCCTGCAAATCTTTCGCGCAAGCAGGTCGGCCACCTTGGTAAGTCGAGGGACCGCCCGCCGTCTGCCGAGTGCCCCAGGTCTCGTCCGCCGCGGCGAATGAGACCTGGGATCACGGACCAAGGTACGAAATCACATGGTCGGAATCCTAGGATTTTAACGCTGAAGACTCGCTCCACGCGTCCAGCGTGACAAAGCGATGGGTCTCCGCGTATCGCGCAAGGAGTTGTCCCGCCGCTGCAACCGATGGTCCACGGTTCGAGCCCAGTTCGATGTGTCCGCCGTCGTGGAGGACGATATTCGTTGCCCATCGCTGCCGCTGATTGCGGTCGATTTTGGCGATCATGCGCTGGGCAATCCGCTCGGCAGAGGGTTCGCTCCAGTCCGTTGTGATGGCGTTCCAAAGCACCGGCGTCATCCCCAGCGATCGGGCAATCTTCAGCACCACTGGCCGCCGCCCGCCGAACGGAGGCCGAAACCAGCGTACGGGACTGCCGGTGATCTGCTCCAGTGTTGCGCTGGTTCGGGCCAGTTCCTGCCGTACGCGGTCAGCGCCGGTCACGGCCAGATTGGGATGCGACCAGGAGTGGTTGCCAATCAGGTGTCCGGCTGCGTGAATGCGCCGCAGCAATTCAGGCGCGGCTTCAGCATAGCGGCCCACCAGAAAGAAGGTTGCGCGTACGCCGTGGCTTGCCAGCGCGTCGAGCAGTTGCGGAGTCCAAGCGGGGTTCGGCCCATCGTCGAAGGTGAGCGCCAGCTCGCCCGGCCTGGGCGGCGCTATCAGCACGCGGCCGAAGAGCTGCGACGCGGGCCACATGGCCGCATAGGCGCAGCCGCCCGCCGCGAGGCCCAGCGCGGCCGCCGCAGACAGCCCGGCGGAGATTCCTGTCGCCCATGGGGTCAGCATCGTACCTTCCAGTGTGAAGCGCGAGACCATGGAACCGCAAGACGCACCGCCCCGATGAGAAGCGTCTCCGTCTATTCGGAGGTGGTTGGGTCGATCACGGCGCGCACCTGCGCCACGCTATTGGCCGGAAAACCACCGGTCCTGGCGTGCTCACGCACGGTTTCTTCATCCGGTGCAATGTAAACGCAATAAATCTTGTCGTCTGTAACGAAACTCTGGACCCACTGAATCTGCGGGCCCATCTGACGCAGAACGCCGCAGGACGTCTGCGAAATGGCTTTCAGTTGCTCCGGCGTCAGCTTGCCGGCTCCTGGAATCTCTCGTTCAATCACAAACTTGGGCATGGCCTTGACCTCGCTTGCCTACGGAATTGACCTAGTTGGGTATTGCGGATTCTACCTCACAAGGCCAGCTCCTGTGCAGATTGAAGAATGGAGCGCCGCGTTTGCGTCCGGGGCCGCTCTCGAGCGTATACTCGGATTGTTCGGGTCGCATCCTGAGTTGACGGAGCGGCACTGGAGACAACCATGAGCGTGACCAACTTCCCCGCCGGGGCAGGCTCTGCCCCTACCGGCATTCCCATCACAAAAGTCACCGTTCCCGCCCTTGCCGAGATGAAGCGGCAGGGCAAGCCCATCTCCGCGCTTACGGCGTACGACTACTCGTCCTCGCGTCTGGCCGACGAGGCCGGCATCGACCTGGTGCTGGTGGGCGACTCGCTGGCCATGGTGGTGCTGGGCCACGAGAACACCATGGCCGTGACGGTGGACGAGATGCTGCACCACACCCGCGCCGTGCGCCGCGCAGTTCGCCGCGCGCTGGTGGTGGCCGACATGCCCTTCGGCAGCTATCACGGAACCGTCGCCGAGGGCCTGGCCAATGCCGTCCGCTTTATCAAGGAGGCGGGCGCCGAGGCGGTCAAGATTGAAGGACCGCGCGTGGAGCTGGTGCGCGCGCTTACCGATGCGGAGATTCCCGTGGTGGGCCATCTGGGCCTGACCCCGCAGAGCCTGCATCGCATGGGAGGCTATCGGGTGCAGGCGCGCACTGTGGAGGCCGCCAGCCAGCTGAACGACGATGCCCTGGCGCTGGCCGATGCCGGAGCCGGTGCGGTGGTGCTCGAAGGAGTGCCGCGCGAAGTGGCCGCGGAGATCACCGCCGAGCTGCCCGTGCCGACCATCGGCATTGGCGCCGGCCCGGAGTGCGACGGGCAGATTCTTGTCTTCCACGACCTGCTCAACCTCACCTTCGCCCCGGCCGCCAAGTTCGTCCGCCGCTATGCCGATGCCGGCGCGCTGATCCGCTCGGCCATTGAGCACTACCGCGAAGATGTGGAGCACCGCGCGTTCCCCTCCGACGAGGAGAGCTACCATCTTCCCGAGGCGGCGCGCAAATCCATGGCCGCGGCGCACAAGGCCGGCATCCTCAGGAAGGCCTGATGGAGATTCTGCGCACGGTTGCCGAGTTGCGCGCGTGGTCGCGGCGGGAACGCAATGAGGGACAGACAATTGGGCTGGTGCCCACCATGGGCGCGCTGCATGAGGGCCACGCGTCGCTGATTCGAGCTGCCGCGGCGTCTTGCGGCTCGGTGGCCGTGAGCATCTTCGTGAATCCCACGCAGTTTGGACCGAATGAAGATTTTGCGCGCTATCCACGCAGCTTTGACGCCGACTGCGCCCTTGCCGCAGCGGAAGGCGCAGACGTCGTCTTCGCGCCCTCGGTCGATGAAATCTATCCAGCCGGCGGGACCACGTTTGTTGATGTCGAAGGCCTAAGTCAACGGCTGGACGGCAAGTCCCGGCCGGGGCACTTTCGCGGCGTGGCCACGGTGGTGGCCAAGCTGCTGATCGCCGCCGAGCCCGACCGCGCCTTCTTTGGCCAGAAGGATGCCGCCCAGGTGGCCGTGCTGCGGCGCATGGTTGCCGATCTGCGCCTCGGGACAGAGATTGTGGTTTGCCCCATCGTCCGCGAGCCGGATGGGCTGGCGCTCAGCTCGCGTAACGTCTATTTGAGCGAAGAAGAACGCGAGTGGGCACTCACGCTGAGCCGCTCCGTGCGGCAGGTTGAGGCGCTGGTCGCAGCCGGCGAGCGCCGCGCCGGCAAACTCACCCAGGCCGCCCGCGTCACCTTCGCCGAGATGCCGCAGATTCGCGTCGACTACATCGCGCTCGTCGATTGGGCAACGCTGGAGCCGGTCGAAGTCGCGGCTCCCGGTTCGCTCTTTGCCGTAGCGGCCTATGTTGGAAACACGCGGCTGATTGATAACGCGATTCTTGGCTCGGCTGTTTCGTCGGGGGGGCCGCTTTAGTCGATCAACCCAATTTCGTGCAGCATGCAGACGCCCTCGTCCTCTCCCGCTAAAAACCCGATTAGAACATCGCCGGTGTCGCCGACTTCAGCCTGGAAGATCTCTATCTCAGTTCCTTTAGGAAAGCATTCTGACTCCTCGCCGACAATCCGTGCTTTCAGCGGCAGATCGCGTCCAAATTGGTAGGGGACGCTGCGCCCATCAGGAATGTAGAAGATCACTGCTCCGGCGTCTACATCCGCCTGCGTAGCGACGCGTCCATTCAAGGCTATGCGATTAGCCATCCGTAGTCCCTCATTGTGCTCCGCAGCATAGCTTATCGGAAATTCAACCGGATTGCCGAATCCCGGACTGCGAATGGCAAGCAAGCGCCCGAATCGCTTTCGGCTAATCCTTGTTGTAGCCTTTTGTAATCGCAATGCCGGAACTGCCCGACATATCCGCCTACATCTCTGCGCTGGAGCCGCGCATTCTGGGCCAGCCGCTCGAGCGGGTGCGGCTGGCCAGCGTGTTCCTATTGCGCACCGTGGACCCGCCGCTTGAGAGCGTCGAAGGCCGCACGGTGGTCGCGCTGCGCCGCATCGGCAAGCGCATCGCCATGGGCGTCGAAGGCGATCTATGGCTGGTCCTGCACCTGATGATTGCCGGCCGCCTGCACTGGAAGGCGCCGCAAGCCAAGCTGGCAGGCAGGAACGCGCTCGCCGCCTTCGATTTTCCCACCGGCTCGTTGACGCTGACTGAAGCCGGCAGCAAGCGCCGCGCTTCCCTCCACGTAGTCCGCGGCGAAGCAGGCCTGCGGGCCAACGATCCAGGCGGCATCGAGGTCTTCTCGACTGACCTTGCCGGCTTTCGCGCCGCTCTCACCGAAGAAAATCGCACCCTCAAGCGCGCGCTCACCGATCCGCGCCTGGTGAGCGGCATCGGCAACGCCTACTCGGACGAGATTCTGCACGCGGCACATCTGTCGCCGGTCACGCTCACGCACAAGCTCACGTCGGAGGAGTGGCAGCGGCTCTTCAACGCCACGCAATCCACGCTGACACTCTGGATGGAGCGGCTGCGCAAGGAGGCCGTGAAGGTTTTCCCCGAGGGCGTAACCGCCTTTCGCCCGGAGTTTGCCGTGCACGGCAAGTTTGACCAGCCCTGCCCGCGCTGCGGCGAAAAAGTGCAGCGCATTCGCTACGCCGACAACGAGACCAACTACTGCGCCCGCTGCCAGACTGGCGGCAAGGTGCTGGCCGATCGCAGCCTTTCGCGCCTCCTGGGCTCCGACTGGCCACGTACGCTCGAGGAACTGGAGGCCTTGAAGCGGCGTTGAACGTGGCCTGCGAGCGGCACCGCTTTTCCTCTTGACACGGCTGTGCCCGTTGCACGAAAGTCATCTGCACGATTCCCCTCCGCACTGACAGGCGATCTTTCCCCAATTCCCTGTTTCCCGGTTCACCGGAGGCGGGTCTCATTTCGCAATGGAGGTTCCTCGATGCAACATCTTCACTTCAACCATTGGGCCATTCTGGTTTCTGCGTTGATGCTGTGGCTGCTGGGCGCCGTCTGGTACTCGCCCGCGCTCTTCGCCAAGCCCTGGATGGCGCTGCTCAAGATCAACCCCGACCCCACGAAGAAGGGGAAAGGCATGATCGCGGGCATGATTTCATCCTTCATAGGAGATCTGATTCTCTCGCTGATGCTGGCGCACTTCGTGACCTGGTCGGGTGCGGTCAACCCTGGTGCGGGCGCCTTCATCGGCTTCATCGTGTGGCTGGGCTTCTTCGTTGCGCCGAACTTTCCCCAGGGTATCTACGAGGGCCGTCCCTTCAAACTGTTCGCCATCAACAACGGCTATTGGCTGGTGGGGTTGATTGCATCGGGCATCCTGCTTGCGGTGTGGCGATAGGGCGGCGCTCGCCGATTACAATCGACGCATGAGCAAAGCTGTCATTGCCACCAACCACGCTCCAGCGGCCATCGGGCCTTATTCGCAGGCTATATGCGTGAGCAACCTCGTGTTCACTGCCGGGCAAATTGCGCTCGACCCGGTGACCCAGCTGGTGGTGGCACCGGGCATTACGGAGCAGACTACGCGTGTGCTTGAGAACCTGAAGGCCATTCTTGAAGCTGCCGGATCGAGCCTGGCGCAGGTGGTCAAGGCCACCGTGTTTCTGAAGGACTTCAACGACTTCGCGGCCATGAATGCGGTTTACGGCGCATATCTGGCGCCCGAGGGTGTTGCTCCGCCGGCGCGCAGCACGGTGGAAGTGAGCCGCCTCCCCAAGGACGTGCTGGTGGAGATCGAACTGATCGCGGAAGTCTGAGGGCGAACGAGCGATGCCTTGCAGCAGATACGAGCATCCAATAGAAGCAATGCATTTCCTTTGAGGCAGATGCAGGAGGGGTCCCGATGAGCGAGGCGGTCGACAAGGTTGTGCGCAGCGAAGCGGAGTGGCGCGCGGCGCTCACTCCTGAGCGGTACCACGTGCTGCGCGAAAAAGGCACAGAACGCGCCTTTACTGGCGTGCTGACGGAGAACCACGAGACCGGCGACTACCACTGCGCCGGCTGCGGGGCGCTGCTATTCATGAGCGGAGCCAAGTTTGACTCCGGGTGCGGGTGGCCGAGCTTCATGCTGCCGGCCGACTCGAAGGCGGTCACGGAGCACGAGGACCAGAGCTTCGGCATGCGGCGGATTGAGGTGACATGCGCGCGTTGCGGCGGGCATCTGGGCCACGTCTTCCCCGACGGACCGCGGCCCACCGGGCTGCGCTATTGCATCAACTCGGCATCTCTGACGTTTGAGCGGGCAAGCTAGATGTGGAAACGGTTTCTCAAAAGGAATGTCCCCCGCAACCCCGTTACATAGAGTACAGATATGAACGGAGAATCTAACCCGGGCTCCGCGCCGCATGACCCCAACGGCAACTTGGGGGACGCACTCGCCCAGGCGCTGGAAGCGCTTATTGCCGGCCGAGCTTCCGGCAGTCCAGCTTCCAGTCCTGCAGCCGGTGGCGTTGAGAGTTTGTCTCTGCGGAGCGATGCGGATGCCTGTCCGGAGCCGGGCGAGTGGGGCTTGCTGCTGGCCGGCGAAACGCGCCCGGCGCAAGCGGCAAAAGTGAGTGCGCTCCTGGCTCATGCGGCGGTTTGCCGCGCGTGTGCGGAGCGGTTGCGCTGCTTCGCGGCGGATGCCTCGGTGGAGGAAACCGACCTACTTTCCGGGCTGGCCTGCGCCTCGCCTGAGGGGCAGCGTAACCTGGCCGTGGAGCTGGCGCGAACCCCGCATCAGCCTGGGCGCAACCGAGCCACGCGCCTCTATCTCTGGACGGGAGCGGGCCTGGCCGCGTCGCTGGCGATTGCTGCCGTGCTGCTCTCCTGGAGTCGCATGGCCAACAACCCCGAGCGCCTGCTGGCCGAGGCTTATACGCACCAGCGGACCTTCGACCTGCGCATGCCCGATGCGGGTTTTGCCGAGGTCACGCCGCAGGCGCATCTCCGCGGCGGCACCACAGGGCGCGAATCGTCGTGGCTGCTTGAGGCGCGGGCCCGCATCGAGCGCAACCTCGAAAATGCGCCGGAGAATACGCACTGGCTGCAGTTGGAGGCCAGGGCCGACGTGCTGGAAGAGAAGTTCGATCCGGCCATCGATATTCTCGACCGCCTGGCGGCTGCCGGACCGGTGACCTCGAGCCTGCTGCTCGACGATGCTTCTGCCTACTTTCAGCGCGGCGCCGCCACGGGCAGCGAAAACGACCGCAACACCGCGCTCGAGGACCTGCGTCGCGCCGACGAGCTCACTCCCGGAGACCCGGTGGTGCTGTTCAACGAAGCGGTGGCCATGGAAGACCGGGGCCAGCTGATGAACGCGGTGGAGACCTGGAACCGCTACCTGCGCTTCGAGCGCGACCCGCGCTGGCTGGCGGAAGGCCGCGGCCGGCTGGCGGCCCTGGAACAGAAGCTGGACCAATTGAAGACCCATCGGGGCCGCATGGAGCAGCACCTGGCTACGCCCCAGGCCATGCGCGCGCTGGCCGGAGACGCGGCGGCGCTGGCGGCCATCGACGAAGAGCTATCGACCACGCTGCTGCCCCGTCTGTTGGACGCCGCCTTTCCAACCGCCCCCGACCGGTCGAAAGCGGATCGGTCGAAAGCGGCCCTGTCGACAGCGGCCCAGTCGCGCGGCTCGCCGTGTCCCGATGATTGCCAGGCCGCGCACACCCTGCTCTCCGCGCTTGCTGCCTCGCTCGAGATACATCATCAGGACCCCTGGCTTACCCGCTTCCTTCCCCCACCCGCCCAGCTCTCCGATTTCTCCTCATCCGATTCGCAATTCTCCGCGGCCGCCCATGCGCTGTCGCAGTCGATCGATGCATACGGGCAAGGTGATTATCTGGTCTCCGCCGAGAATGCGCAGAAGGCTGCCGCGCAGTTTCACGCGCTGAAGAATGCCCCAGGCGAGGAAGTGGCCACCGTGGAGCGGGCCGATGCGCTGCAGGCCATGGCCAACTATGCGGGATGCTTCCAGGCGGTGCACGCGCTCGTGGGCAGGAATCCGGAGTTTGCTTGGATCGCGGCCGAGGGCCAGGCGCTGAACGCTTATTGCGATCCCGCGCCGGGCTCGGATGCTGAGGACAATCCGGGGTTTCTCCTGGCGGAGAACCGCGCCCACGAGAGCCGCTACGGGCTGATCAAGCTACGGGTGCGCAACATGCGCGGTGGCGCGGCCGTAGACGCGGGCAATGCGGAAGCCGCCTGGCGCGACTACCTGGCCAATCTCCGCCAGTTTTACCAGGGCGACTACTCCGCGTTGCGGCTTTCCGGGATGCTCAGCGGACTGGAGCAGGTGGAGCAGGCCACGCCGCGCACCCGCCTGGCGCTGCTGCTGCAGCGGGAGGCGCTTGCAACCCTGGAACTGACACCGAACCGGCAGTTGATTCCAACGGCGCGCCTGAACCTGGCTGCGGCCGCCATTCGCGCCGGCTCAATTCCCGAGGCGGAAGAGGCCATGCGCCAGGCCGAGAGCGAGCTAGCCGCCAGTGGCGGCGGGCGATCCGTCCATTCCATCCTGGCTGAGGTGGAGACGGCTATGGCCAATGTTTACCTGGACCGCGGAGACCTGGCCAAAGCGAGCGAAAAGCTGGACTCGGCCTATGCGCACATGGCTGGAGCGCGCAGCGGAATCTACCTGCGCAACTACGCCGTCGCGCGCGGTCAGCTGGCGTTGGAGCAGGGCCATCCCGAGGCCGCCGAGCCCTTGCTGCGCGATGCCTTGCTGGCGCAGGAGCAGACTGAGGGCACGGGCAGCGGGGAAAGCATGGTGCAGGCCGAGCAGAATCGCGACCTCTATGCGATGTTGGCGGGCGTATGGTTAGCGCAGGGACGGCCGGGCGAGCAGATCCTGGCGCTCTGGGAGCGCTACCGGCTGCGGGTTCTGGGAGTTCCGGTGGCTCCCTGTCCGGACAAGGGGCTCGACTGCCTTGAGGCGCGGGTGGCCGGCGCACTGCGGAGGCCCGGCTTCGACCGCGTTCTGGGCCAGGTGGCGCTGCCCGACCGGCTTCTGCTCTACCAGGCCGATGCGCAGGGCGTTCGCTGGACCCAGATCCCGGTTCACCGTGACGATGTGCTGGCGGCGGCCGAGGCCCTGGAGCGGGCGGTCAATTCTCCAGCGACGCCGTTGGACACCGTCGATCGCGCGGCCCGCCGTGTGGGCCAGCTGCTCATTGATCCCCTCGAAGGCCATGGCTTGTCTTTGACCACAGCTGGGCCGTCTGTCCGTCTTCTGCTCGAACCCGATCCTCTGCTGGGGAATTTGCCCTGGCCCTCGGTGGCTACACCCGCGGGGGACCTAGGCCTGCGCAGTGACCTGGAAGAATCGCCATCCCTGTTGCTGGAGGGGCGTACGGCCGGTGTGCATGCGCCGCCTGGCAGGGCCCTGATTGTGGGCGCATCCGTGGCTTCAGGGGAGAACCAGATTTTGCCGGAAGTGCTGGAGGAAGCGCACAGCGTGGCGGGCTTTGGCAGCCGCAGCACGCTCCTGGTGGGTGATCAGGCCACCGAGCCGCAGGTAGCCGCGCAGCTGGCCACGGCAGCGGCCATCCACTTTGCCGGCCACGCAGCCAACCGGGAGGGAACCACGCGGCTGCTGCTGGCGCCTGCCAAACCCGATCCCGGACAGTCCGCTCTCGACACGCCCTGGCTGGACAGCGCTCTGCTGCGCCGGCATCCTCCCCGCGCCGCCCGGCTGGCCGTTTTCTCCGCCTGCTCCAGCGGCAAGAAGGGGCAGAGTTGGAACCACGGAATGGACGATCTTGTGGCGACTCTTGCCGCACTGGGCGTGCCCGACGTGGTGGCCACGCGCTGGCAAATCGATTCCAGCGCGGCTGTTCCCATGATGGATGCGTTTTATGGTGGCCTGTCGAGTGGGCTCAATGTGCCGCAGGCCCTGACCGCGGCGCGGCAGTCGATGGTGCGCGATCCCCGCTACCGCCATCCCTACTACTGGGCTGCCTGGTACGCCTCGGGCACGGGCAGGTCGGACCTGCGCCCGATCTTCCATGGCGGGAATTAGTCGAGCTGGCGCGCTGAGTTCTTTGCCACGTACATGGCGGCGTCGGCGTGGTTGAGCAGGCTGTCTTTGTTGCTGCCGTCTTCCGGGTAGAGGGCGATGCCCACGCTGGCCGATCCCTGGATGGTGAAGCGCTCAATGGCGAACGGCTCGTCGAAGCTGCGCTCCAGACGCTGTGCGATCTCTTCCACCTCGGCGCGGCTGCGAACCACCGGAACCAGCGCGGCAAACTCGTCGCCGCCCAGGCGGGCCAGCAGATCGTGGGAGCGCAGCTGGCGTTTCATCCTGAGGGCGACTTCCTGAAGATACCGGTCGCCTACCTGGTGGCCATAGAGGTCGTTGATCTGCTTGAACTCGTCCAGGTCAAGGTAGATGAGGCCGAAGATGCCGGCCTTCTGGCGGGCCTCGTCCATCAGGCCGTCGAGGTGCTTATCGAGCGAGAAGCGGTTGTGGGTGTCGGTGAGCAGGTCGAACTCCGAGCGGCGGCGCAGATCGGAGTAGATGCGCCGGGTTTCGGTGGCCAGGGCAGACAGGGCCGTGGCCATGGTGAGGGCCTCGGACTCGATGGGCTGAGGACTGGTGAGCGGATCGAGCGCGGCATAGATGGTGCCAAGCGGAGGGCCGGAACGAGCCGGAATCCCCTCCTGGATGACGCGGAAGGCATCCAGCTTGGCGGGGCAGTTGCCCAGTTGAGCTCCCTCGGCAATCCGGCACCAGCAGGGCGCACCCTTCAGCTTGAACGAAACCAGCTCGGTGATCTGCTCGACGATCTCGGCCAGCGGCCGGGAGCCGTTGATGTCTTCAAGGATGCGGCTGCGGCGGCGCTCGACGTAAGCTAATTCGGCGGTCTGGCGGCGGATTCTGCGTTCCAGCACCCAGCCCCTGACTCCCGCCGCGAGTACCAGCACGAAGAGCAAGCCGGCGGCAATGCCCAGATTAAGAGCGCTGAAGAATGTTGGCCTGGCCACCACGGTGATGTCGTCGAAGCTGCGCAGCAGCACGTTCACCGCAACCGGCCCATGGAATGGGTCGGTACCATACTGGAGCATACAAATTCCGGTCACGCGAACAATGGAGTTCACTTCCTCTTCCTTCAAGGGCAAGACACCGACTCGAGTGACTTCCGGATGGCGGAAGATCGCAGAGAAGACTTTGTCATCGGCCACCATCACGTACTCGTCCTGAGAGGACTCCTGTGCTGCCATCAAAACCCGGCCTTCAATTGAAACCAGGTCGAATGCATGGGTGCCGGAAGCCAATTCCGTGCCTGTCACCTGCCTTGGCGTTACGGGGGCGGAAATCTGGCTGTCATGAATCTCTGCGCGCGTGAGCGTGAGCAAGGCTCCGTTGGCCTCTGGGAAGCCGGTCGCATCCGCCCAGTCGCCCACGCGCAGGGGACCTTCAAACTGGGTCATGACCCACAGGCTCTTGGAGCCGTTCTGCAGCACCGCCGCGGAACCCGGCAGATAGTAGGTGATCGTTCCCTGCACCCGCACCCGGGTGGTTCGGTCCTGGACGAAGTTGGCCGACAGCACTTCGTCCATCGGCGTTACCGGCAGCGAGTCGGGACGCGTCTGGGCCAGCTTCAGAATCTTGAGATCCGCAAGCGAGAGAACTTCCAGCACGATTCCGGTCAGCTGGTCCTTGTTGTCGAATCTTCCTGCCGCCACCCCGGTGACTTCGACCTCCGCGTCCAGCATCTCTCTCAGCTTGCTTCCGTCGCCGCGAACGACGGCCACGTCGATATAGCCTCCATCGGTGAGCATCTTCAGATCAATGGCGGGCTGATTATCGTAGATCACAGTGTCCGCGCTGCGCACCGTGCCATGCACTGTTACGAGCATGGCATCCAACTGGGCGTGTACAAGCTGGGCAAACCCGGCTTCGACGGGCTTGGGGAGGGCGCCGGGGTGAAGGCGGATGACCGTCCCTTGGACGACGTCGGGGCGGAAGCTGTCCCGTGTGATTCCGCGCACGAGCACCCGGTCTCCGGGAGCAATATCCAATTGTGGTTTGGTCTCTACATAGACAGCCTCGTCGCCGTCCTGCACGAACAGATCGAGGTCATTGCGGTTGTAGTAGGTGACTGTGCCCTCGAACGCGACGGGCAGTCCCTTGGCAGCCTCCGCTTTGGAGAGGGAATGAACGGCGTGCAGTGTGGTCAGGGCGCCGGGCTCGGCCGCCCATGCAGCCGAGACGCATCCGAGAATCATCGCCAGTGCTTTCAAGGTTCTCTTCATGGGAAGAATCTCATGGAATCTGCGCGTCCTGTTTGTCTTGCACGGTTCCGATCGGGAGAAGGGCCCGGGGGTTACGCAGCGAGAGCCGAACGGGAATACCGTACGTGAGCGGCAAGCTTGCAATTCTGCACGATTTTATTCTATCTCTTGCGGGATTTTACTGCGATGGGTGGCGCTCAAGGACCAGGGCAGCGGAGCCAAATGCGGCAACAGCGGTGTGGACGGCTGTTTGATTCGATGCCGTCCAGCGCTATGCGTGATGCCGGCATCGGGTTTGGATCTTGCTGCCGCTGCCAGAGCAACCGCCGCATTCCCCATTGAGTCTGTTTTAATGGCCCTTGGGTGTCGGCGGCTGGAAGTTCGCTGACCCGAGCAAGGCGGCCGGAAAGCCGGTTTGGAGGGCTCATTCGTCGGGGCTGGTGCGCGGCGAGTGAGGCTTGATCGGGACGCGCCGCAGGAGATGTTGTGATGCCGAAGAATTCTGAAGCGGCTTTTGAGGAGTCGCCGTTCTCGCACAGCGGCACACAGGCTTTGCCCACGCGCCGCATCCGGGTCATCGGAGTTCCGCTGGACATGGGTGCCAGCCGCCGCGGGGTGGATATGGGCCCCTCGGCGATGCGCGTGGCCGGCCTTGAGGCGCGGCTCGAGGCGCTCGGGCACCTGGTCACCGATGGCGGCAATATTCGCGTGGAGGTGGCCGAGACCCGCGCTTCGGGCGACAAGAGCGCCCGCTACCTGACAGAGATTGCCGAGACCTGCACGCGCACCGCCGAGGCAGTGGTGAAGACGCTGGAAGAAGGCATGACGCCGCTGGTGCTGGGCGGCGACCACTCGCTGGCGGCCGGCTCGGTGTCGGGTGTAGCGGAGTTTTACCGGCGGCAGGGGCAGAAGATCGGCCTCATCTGGATCGACGCCCACTCGGATATCAACACCCCGGAGACTTCCCCTTCCGGCAACGTGCACGGCATGCCGCTGGCCGCGCTGCTCGGCCTGGGTCCGGAGCCGCTGGGGAACATCTTCGGCTACTCGCCCAAGGTGGCGGCGGAGAATACGGTGCTGATCGGCGTGCGCGACATCGACGCGGCCGAGCGCGAGAATATTCGCCGCGCCGGCGTCGCCGAGGTCTACACCATGCGCGACATTGATGAGCGCGGCATGCGCACGGTGATGGAAGAGGCGCTGCGCGCAGCCGGGCGCGGGACTGCGGGGTATCATGTGTCGCTCGACATGGACTGGATCGACCCCGAAGACGCGCCCGGCGTGGGCACCCCGGTGCGCGGCGGCGCGACCTATCGCGAAGCCCACCTCGCCATGGAGATCCTGGCCGACCACGGCCGCCTGCTCAGCTTCGAGATCGTCGAAGTCAACCCCGTGATCGACGAACACAACCGGACGGCGGATTTGGCCGTCGAACTAGCCTGCTCGGCGTTTGGGAAGAAGATTCTTTGAGGGGTTTCGAGCTAGAAGAACGGCTTCCAGGGTCCGTCTGGTGAGCTTGCCAATTCGGTTTTGTCAGGAAGGGCCACGCCTCCTCGGAATACGACTTCTGCGACCCTTGCCAGCGTTCCGTCGAACTCGTCGTGCGGCAGAAAAGTGTTTCGGCCACGAGGAGATTGTCGACCGTTGTAGCATCGTGGCGCGCCGGAATTGAATCGGCAAAAGTACGGTCTGTTGCAGGATTCAGGACTGAATACCGTTGCGGCCGGAATCCTCAGCACGTTGATTGGATGTCGATCCCACGAGGAGCTGGCGAAATGGTTCCTTCCGTAATTGCAGGGCCCCGCTTCCGTGCCGGGCCAGAAGAAGACGAACCCATTCAAGTATTCAATCAGACCGTTGAGAGTCCAGTTTTTGTCGAATGCAATGTTGCCCGCGTGCAACGGAGCCTGGCTTTGCAACCGAATTGCAGCGTTTCCCGAGTGGACGATGCAACTGCTCTTCCGATGTTCACGCAACAACGATCTCTCGCGCGAGCTCTTCAGGATTACATCGGCGCATTGTAAGCAACGCGCTGATCGGATTGCGGCGACGTTATTAACTGAGGTTATGTGAAACAGGAATGGACGCCACTTCGTGAACGCGTCGAGAGTAAAGGGCACAATAGCGAAACTGTAACAGAACAGTGACGCCGCGAAATTGCAGGCTGCTATAGCCACTGCCATTTCCCGTCTCGGAATCTACAATGAACGAGTAATGGCAAAAAAGCTGCGAGTTGGAATTCTGTTTGGCGGGCGAAGCGGGGAGCATGAGGTTTCTCTGCTCTCGGCGGCGTCGGTTTTAGGCGCGATTGACCGCAAAAAGTTTGAGGTGGTGCCGATCGGGATCACCAAGGATGGGCACTGGCTGGCGGCCGGCGACGCGCTCGGTCTGGTCGAGGGCGGCCAGGGCGCCGTGGCGAGGCGGCTGCGGGCCGGCGATCCCGATGTGACGCCTGGAGCCAAGCTCTTGCAGGAGGGGATTCCCACGCTGCTGGCGCTGGAGCCCGCGGAGACCAGCGCGGCGCTGATGGCCGGCAGTGCGCGGCCTGTTGCGGCCAACCTCGACGTGGTCTTCCCCGTGCTGCATGGGACCTTTGGCGAGGACGGGACGATTCAAGGGTTGTTTGAGCTGGCTGGCATCGCCTACGTTGGCTCGGGCGTGCTGGGCTCGGCCGCGGGCATGGACAAGGACGTGATGAAGCGGCTGTTTGCGCAGGCGAAGCTGCCGATTGTGAAGCACGTGACGCTGCTGCGCGCCGACTGGGAACAGCAGCCGAGCAAAGCCATCCGGCAGGTGGAGGCGGCGCTCCAGTACCCGGTCTTTGTGAAGCCGGCGAACCTGGGCTCGTCGGTCGGGATCAGCAAGGCGCATGACCGCAAAGAGCTTGGCCCGGCGCTCGATCTGGCGGCCAAGTTCGACCGCAAGCTGGTGGTGGAGCAGGGCGTGAGCGGCAAAGCACACCGTGGCGGGTCGGCGGCCAAGGCGCGGGAGCTTGAGGTGGCCGTGCTGGGCAACGACGATCCCAGGGCCAGCGTGGTGGGCGAGATCATTCCCGGCAAGGATTTCTACGACTACGAGGCGAAGTACCTGTCGGAGGGCTCGGTCCCGGTGATTCCGGCCCGACTGACCGCGGCGGAGACCAGACAGATTCGCGCCATGGCCGTGGCGGCCTTCCGAGCCTGCGATCTCTCCGGGCTGGCGCGGGTCGACTTCCTGATGGAGCCGGACGGCAAGCGGCGCATCTATCTGAACGAGGTGAACACGCTGCCCGGCTTCACCCAGATCAGCATGTATCCCAAGCTGTGGCAGGCCAGCGGCGTCGGCTATAAGGAGCTGATCACGCGGTTGATTGAACTCGCCCTCGAGCGGCACGCGGAGAAAACGCGGACGTCTTACAGCAGGGAAGATTGAGAATCTGTTCTTAATGCGTAGGAAAGGCGGAACTGGGCCACGCCATGCATTCGATTGGAACGTACTTCATGCCGTTGCCGTTCTGCCTCATCGAATCGCGTTCCAGCAACTCTCGCTGGCTGTCGGTGACAACGCCAATGTTCAGGTCCGACACTGCCGAATTGAGCCTGTCAACCAGGCTGGAGACGTCCTGAACAGATGAATCCTTACCGGGCAGAAGGAACACGACTCTCTCAGCGCGGTTGGTCATTATCTCCGCTACCGCTCTGGGCGTCCGTTGAGCCCCAACGTTTTCCTCGTTGATCCAGACTGCCCCGCCCTTCTCGAAATGAACAACGACCGGGCGGCCGTCCCCACACACGAAAGGAGCTTCCCGAAGCCTGAGCAGTTCAAACCTCACCCCTTTGGCCGGTGGCACGGGAGCGGCCGCAAACAGAGCCAAGACCAAAAACAAGCCGCAGAATGGCGCGGCAAGCCCCTGGAGCAGCTTTTCCGGAAATTCCGGCGCAATCATGTACATTCAGACACCGCCGCCAAGCAGAGTGTTCCCAGCCCGCCGGGAACTGTTGGAGTGGGCGCGGTGTCTAAAGACAGAGCTACTCATTCAAGGGGTGGCTTCGGCCACTGGTTTCTAATCACTAACCACTAACCACTGTCTTCATGCCGTATCCTAACCACGAGGAACTCGTCCCCATGACTTTGCTCGACGCTCCCAAGTACGACGCGGCCCGCGCTCAGCGCAGGCAAGTGTTTCTCTATAGCACCGCAGGGTTCCTGTTCGTGCTGTTCATCGCCTGGTGGCTGGTGGCCGGGCGTCCGGTGGACTGGCCCTGGAACTGGGACGACTATCTCTTTGGCAGGTCTGCGGTCAACAACTTCCTCACCGATGTGGAGAAGAACGACCTGGCCTCGGCTTACGGAATCTGGATTCACGACAAGAACTGGCAGCAGCACCAGGATCCAAACGCGGTGTACCCCTTTGCGCGCTTCCAGAAGGACTGGAGTTCGACAAGCCCGGATAACGAATACGGCAACATTCAAAGCCACCGGATCGTACTGGCCGGCCGCTACGGGAACGGCGTGCTGGTGGCGGTGCTGATCAACGGGCGCAAAAGCAAGGCGCTGAACCTGGACTACGACCCGAGGGCAAAGCAGCTCAGCTTTGCCCCGGAAGGGGTGGAACTGTACCTGGGGCCCTAGTACGACAGTTGTAGATAGTGCACTGGCAGCGGTGAACCGCACTTTCGATAGTGGGAGCACATGGCTCGGAATTGATGTCGTCTTCGCCACTCGGACCAATGCAGCAGATGTTCAAGTCCGTGCCATCCGCG
>Ga0302319_10005801_pt1 | contig 24703 bp, 26 predicted proteins | sample Bog_T0_2_FD_203319 | JGI IMG/M metagenome (GOLD analysis project Ga0302319, IMG submission 203319) | Peat permafrost microbial communities from Stordalen Mire near Abisko, Sweden - Bog_T0_2 | ecosystem: Environmental > Terrestrial > Soil > Wetlands > Peat | place: Sweden: Abisko, Stordalen Mire...
GAATTTCGTCGCGACTCACCTCGCCGGTGCCTTCGCCGTGCGTGGCGGCCTTCTCCTTATAGGCGGTCTGGAGCTTCTGGTTGCCGGACTGCACGTCGATCATCGATTCGCCGGTCACCTGCTCCGAACGCTTGCCAATCAGTTCGCTGATCTTGCCCATCGCCTTCATCTGCGCCGCTGCCTTGATGGCCTTTTCGCCGTCTTCGGAACCGGCCGCGCTGGGGCCTTCCTGCTTATCGGGTGAATTGCCGCTGGTCTGGCCGGGGGAATTGCTCTTCTGCGCGTTGCCGCTGGCTTCTCCATCGGCCGCCGTCTTGTTTTCGTCGTCGTTGGCTTCGCCCGCCTGCTGGCCGGGCTGGGCCTGACTGGAAGCTTTGGACTGTTGCTGCTTGCCTCCGGCGCTCTTCTTATCGCCCTGCGGGCTGGGAGCGCCCATCATGTTATCCATGGCGTCTTTCAGCTTGGACAGCAGCGACTTTTCAGCGCGCTCGCCGGTGGCCGGGCCGGTCTGGCCAGAGGAATCGCCTGGCTGGGACGAGGGCTTCTTGCTGTTGTCGCCGGGTTGTGCGCCCTCATTCTTATTGGAATCTTTCGGAGAGTCGAGTGGATCGCCGCTGTCGGTTTTTTGCTGCGGCTTGGCGTCGTCGCCTTCGCCGGGAGTTTTCTCGGCGGTTTTGAGCGCGTCGGCCAAGGCTTCGTCCAGCTTTTCGTCCTGCTTTTCGTCGAGATTGGCGCCTAAGCCGAGCTTGGATAAAAGCGAGCGGGCCTCATCGTAATCGGGCGTTTTCTGGGGATTTTTGCCGGTTTTTGCGGACTTCGGCGACTTCGTCGCGGCCAGATCCTGGAAGAGGATTTCGGTGATGGGGGCGTTCAGGTTCAGATCGTGCCCGTAGAAATAACGCAGCGAGACGAGGCCTGTCGAAAGGAGCAACAGCGCGGCGAGACCGTAGAGCGCCTTCGGGAAACGGAAGGGCACGGCAATTTTGATATCGACATGGGTTGCAGCGGCTTCGGCTTGTCCGCGCTGGGCGAGGAGAATGGCCTCGGCTTCGGGCGAAAGGGTTACTTGTTTGGTGGCGAAGTAGTGCGCGGTGGAGAGCGAATCGTGGAGGTCGGCTTTGGAATCGAGCCAGACGGCGGCGGCGTAGTCGCTGGGCAGGCGTTTGCGGAGTTTCGCGGCGGCCCAGGCGATGACGGCGACGGCGAACAGGGAGACGATCCACCATTGCACGTAGCGCGTGCCGAAGGTTAAGAGCAGCGCGAGGCCACCGATCGCGAGGGCGGCGGACAAGGCAAACTGCCTGAGGACCTCATTGAAAAGGAGGCGGCGGCGGGCGTTGTGGATCAGTTCCTGGAGCATTATCAGATCCGTATATACTGTACCAATGAGGAGCCGAATGCGTTGGCTTGTATGTTTTCTTGCGCTCCTGACGACGCCTTTTAGCGGCAGGGCGCTGGGCGCGGATCAGTGGATTCGGGCGAAGCTCGGTGCATTCGAAGCGATCAGCGACGATGGCCGCGCGTCGGCGATTCAGGCGCTCAGCCAGTTCGAACAGTTCCGTTACGCGCTGGGGAATGCGATGGGGCAGCAGGATCTGCGGCTGGATCCGCCGCTGCGCATCCTCGTATTCAAAGACGCGAAGGAGATGGCGGCGCAGAACTGCGATGGCATCAGCATGGGGCGCGACCACCTGATGGCTTGCGCGGTTGCCAGCGGTCAGTTGCCGATCCCCATCGTTCGCGAACTCACCAGGCGACTGCTCGAAACGAACTTCACCGGCATTCCCGTTGCGACGGAGCACGCGTTGGAGGCTTTTTTCAGCACGGTGCAATCGAATGCGGTGCATGTGACGTGGGGTGCTCCACCGGCCGACCCTGCCGAACGCACGCGCGACTGGGCGCTGCTGCAGTTCCTGATTACGCAGCCGGAGACCTCGGGCCGCGCGCATATTTATCTGCATAATCTGGCGACTGGCATGGATGCGAACGGCGCTATTCGCAGTATGGGTGAGGATGTGCAGAAGTTCAACGCGGATGTGGATCGCTATTTTGCGGCGGGCGTATTTCAGGCGGTGCAGGCGCCGAATCGCGCGCTCAACGGAGATCGCGATTTCATTACAACGGTGCTGGCCGCGGACGATTTTCAACTGGCGCGCGCGGATTTGCTGGGTTCCGGCGCGGAGGCCATTTATGTTGCGCTGCTGAAGGCGGCCAAGCATCCGGCGGAAGCGAATGAAGGCCTGGGATTTCTCGCGCTGCATGCCGGCGATGAAGGGAAGGCTGGCGAGTATTTCGGCGAGGCTTACAAGGCGGGCTCGCGCAATGTGGTGGCGCTCACGACTTACGGCAAGTGGGAGAAGCATTACGACGTGGCGATCGAGGTTCTCGAAAAGGCGCTGGAGATCGATCCGAAGTACGCTTCGGCGCACTGGGAACTGGGCGACAAGTATGACGACCCTGGGCAGCGGCTCGCGGAGTGGAAGATTGCGTTGGGACTGGCTCCTCACAATGTGGATTGGTGGGTCACGTATGCGCATCTCAACGAAGGGCAGAAGCATTGGGCGGAGGCTGGGCGCGCATGGGTGGCGGCTGCGGAGGCGACTACCGATCCGGCAAAGCGGGACACGTATCTGAAGGCGCGCGCGGCGATTGAGCAGCAGCGAATGGACGACGATGCCGCCGAGAAGAAGCGCGACGCCGATGCGAAGGCCGCGGAACTGGATCGGCTGAAGACGGCGGCGCGGAAGGAAATCGCGGATGCCGAACTGCGGGCGAATTCGCAGAATACGAAGAAGGGCGATAATGCGCCGGTGGTGGATTGGTGGGATGACGCGAATTCATCGTCATTGAACGGGATGCTGACGCGCGTGGATTGCGTTGGCAAGCAGTTGAAGTTGCAGGTGAAGGACGATGGCGGTGCGGCGCGCGTGTTGCTGGTTACCGATCCAAATGGGATTGACGTGAGGGGCGGCGAGATGAAGTTCAGCTGCGGAGTGCAGAAGGCGCGTCCGGTGGTGATTCGGTATAAGCCGTCGAAGGCGAGCGGCGTGTTTGGGGAAGTGACGGGGATCGAGTACAAGTAGACCGCTGATCGCGCTTCGCATGCCTTTCGACATCACACGGCGTTCCGCGCTGACAGGGCTGGTGGCCGCGCCACTGTGATCAGACTACGTCAGGGGTTTTGAAGTAGCTCAGACTACCTGCTGGGAGCCTGGCGATCAGCTCATCAACCAGGGAGATCGTCTGTAGACTCCATTGATTGCTAAGAGCGTAGGTCCGGCCAGCTATCCTGAATAACTCTCCGTCTTCACAAAAATATCTGCGGAGGTCGTACTTGCCTCCGAGCTTTGCCTGAAGTTTAGAGACCTCGTCCCGAAATTTGTCCGCCGTGAGTTCACCGTCGACCGAAATCCACTTGGACTCGGGGACTAACGATGCAATTTGTTCAGGTGGGAGCCCATGGGCGAGCGCAGCCTTCACCGCCTCGAGAACCAACGACCGTTTCGTAAGAGATGCGAGAGTGATGCCGTCGACGGTAAGGTTGTATTTCGAAAAATCAGCTTCCGTGCCTAGCAGCCGCCGGTTCTCTTCGGCCTTCTCCCTCGTCTTGATAGTGAATTCGGCAGTTTCCGGAAGTGGGATAACCTGCTGCACATCCAGGAGCACGCGGTTGTCCAGCGCATACGGCCGGAGGCGGACGCATCGGATGTCGATATCGTGCTGATTGAGCCAGAGCACGGAGGTGGTGACTTCTTTGGAGAATTCTGCCGAGACTAGCACAATTCGAACTTCGCTCCCAAATGTATCCGCGCTCGTGTCTTCCAGGAAACTCCGCAGTGCTATCTCCGCGTCCTTGACGTTATTGTGTCCCAAATACCGCGCGTATACCTCCACGGCCTTGGAGAAACTCATGGCAGAAACCATGGCGGCGTACCTGATGGCCTGCAGTTCCATGTGCCCGCCATCTTCCGATCGCTTCAACTCGATAACGACGAGGTTTGCGTCTTTGTCGACTCCAAGCAAATCGATGCGGCGCTTGCTTTCGTCCCATTCGCAAAACTCCTCGGCAATGACAAGCGTGTCGGGTGCAATTGCCTCGATACGCTCCCTGAGCAACCGTTGGAGGTCAACGCGTTCCGCAAAGCCCTGCGTGGCAAAGGTGGTTTGACCGAGAGGCGTGATCGCGGTCTTAGTGAGTTCGTAGAGCGCCACACTTCCTCCGGGGCTTTGATTCCAGTAGCGAGAGTAGCACAGTAGTCCGACCATATCTCAACGCGTAGGTCGTGGGCGCCAGTGGTTGAGGAACGGCCAGGTCGTTCCCCGGCGGTCGCACCGCCAACTGTTGCCGTGCAATCCTGAAATTGCGGAAAGGTGCCGACGTCGCCATATCGGGCTCTCGGTACCGCGGGGGCGGCCTTGCGGAACAGCAGGGGCGATGCGAAACGAACCTGGCTGGCGCAGGCCATCGCGCGGCTGGACGACGACGAACAGCAGGCTCTGTTCCGTGCAGGTGAGATTATCAAACGTTTGGTTCAGTAAGGAGAACAACTATGCCTTTGACAAAACTCGATGACATCTGTGCCTTAGTGGTAATCGATCTGCAAAAAGGCGTTGCCGGGATAGCCGGGGCGCATCCGATGAGCGGGATTATCGAGCGGTCCGCGCAGCTCGCGCGCGCCTTCCGCGAGCGAGGACTGCCGGTGGTTCTGGTGAATGTCTCGGATATGGCCCCGGGCCGCACAGACGCCGCACGCCCGAACTTTTCGTTTCCGCCCGACTGGACGGATCTGGTTCCCGAACTGGAGGAGCACGCGAGCGATCATTTGGTGACGAAGCAGTGCTGGGGCGCGTTTGCGACCACGGGTCTCGACGATTATCTGCGGTTGCGCGGCGTCACGCAGATTGTGCTGACAGGAGTGGCGACGAGCATCGGCGTGGAATCGACCGCGCGCAACGCTTACGATCTGGGGTATAACGTCACGCTGGTGACGGATGCGATGACGGATCGCGACGCCGATGCGCATCGGTTCAGCGTGGAGAAGATTTTTCCGCGGCTGGGTGAAAGGGCGCTGACCGACGACGTACTGAAACTGCTTCCAGACGTGAGTGCATGAACGCGTTATTGCATGAAAACCGACGCTATTCGCGCTCTGCGCCATCCGAATTTCCGGTTGTTTTTCTCCGGGCAGAGCATATCGCTGATCGGCACGTGGATGACGCGGCTGGCTACGAGCTGGCTGGTGTATCGGTTGACCGGCTCGTCGCTGCTGCTGGGCGTGATTAGTTTCGCGAGCCAGATTCCCACTTTTTTGCTGGCGCCGGTGGCTGGTGTCTGGGTAGACCGGTGGGTGCGGCGACGCGTGCTGCTAGTCACGCAGTTTCTTGCCGCCGTGCAATCGCTGGCGCTCGCCGGCTTGACTCTCTCGGGACGAATTACCGTTACGGAGATTGTGTTGCTGAGCGTTTTTCAGGGCCTGATCAACGCCTTCGACATGCCGGCGCGGCAGTCGTACCTCGTCCATATGGTGGATGGCCGGACGGATCTGAGCAATGCTATCGCGCTGAATTCGACGATGGTCAATGGCGCGCGTCTGATCGGACCGGCGGTTGCGGGAATCGTCATTGCGGCGTACGGAGAAGGCTACTGTTTCCTGATTGACGGCCTAAGCTATTTTGCCGTGATTGCTTCGCTGCTGGCGATCACGGTGGAGGGGCAGACTTTGGATCGTTCGACCGCGAGTATGCTGGGGCAGTTCCGCGAAGGCTGGGCTTATGTTTCCGGCTTTGCACCGATTCGCACGGTACTGGTGCTGTTCGCGATTGTCAGCTTCATGGGCGTGCCTTACACGGTTCTGCTGCCGGTGTTTGCGACGAAGGTTTTTCATGGCGGCCCGCACACGCTGGGTTTTCTGACGGGCGCTGCGGGTGTGGGGTCGCTTATGGCCGCGCTGGGTCTGGCGATACGCAAATCCGTGCGTGGGCTTTATAAGCTGATCCCCACGGTGGCCGCGGTGTTCGGCTGCGGGCTGATTGCGTTTTCATTTTCGCGAAATTACTGGTTGTCGCTGGCGCTGATGAGCGTGACCGGTTTCGGGATGATGCAGTTTGCGGCGGCCAGCAACACGGTGATCCAGACGATCGTGGAAGAAGACAAGCGAGGCCGGGTGATGAGTTATTACACGATGGCTTATATGGGGGCGAGTCCGTTCGGCAGCCTGCTGGCAGGAGGCCTGGCGCCGGTGGTGGGTGCGCCGGGAGCGGTGCTGGTTTGCGGCGTCGGTTGCCTTGCGGGCGCGGCGTGGTTTTGGTTTCAGCTGCCGAAGCTGCGGCCCGTCATTCGCCCGATCTATGAGAGGCTGGGCATAATTCCGGTGGTGGCGGGCGGAGAGAATTAAGGCTGAACCAGCATCGCTTCCAGCTGCCGAAATAACCGTTCCAGCGCCTTTCTGCCTTCTTTGGTGATTCGAAACCAGGTCTTGGGTTTACGATTCACAAAGGCCTTCTTCGAGCTTATGTAGCCAGAGGCTTCCAGCTTTTGCAGGTGCGTACCAAGGTTGCCGTCGGAAATTCCCAGATTATTTCGGAGGAACGTGAAGTCGAGCGCATCGTTGCCAACGAGCGCGGCGAGGATGGAAAGGCGGGGGCGCGAGAGAACCGCGTCGTCCAGTTCCAGAGCGAGGTTCTTCATGCCGTACAGGGTTGACGATGAAGGTTTCGACGGGCATTCCGACGGCCGAGCAGCCCGGCAAGAATCAAAGTGCCACCGATACAAAAACCAGGGAGCCAGTAGAAATCCGCCCCCGCGATCAGGGCCGCAATCAGCGATGCCAGCATGATCCCGGCGGCCCAAAACCATTCGCTCGATAACAGGACCGCATTTATGACAAACCCGACGACATAGAGCGAAGCCCATACGAATACCACCAGGTACCAGTGTCTTGCCATCTCGCCGGAGACGACCAGTGCAGCGGTCCAAAGGCATCCGACTATGGCGATGCTGACCCAGCAGCCAAGCAGATCTTTGCGAAGCGGAGCGCGCACTCCGGCGTCTTCGATGCCCGTTCGCACTTTGCGGCGGAAATACCAGTTCAGCGGCAGCGCCACCAGATAAATCAGCGCAGGCATCACCCAGGGGATCGCGGCGACCTTATGCTCCAGGCCGAGCCACGCGCAAACGACATAGCCGAGGGTCAGAACACAGCCCCACATCAGAGTTACAGACCAGTAGTTATTGACCGCGGGCGCGTGAGTTCTTGCCACTACGTCGCGGAGGAAACGGATGTCATCGAGCGGTTTGAGATCTTCCATATTGCGAACTCCCTTATAAATAGTACTCCTAAATTCAGAGTATATGGATGAAACGACCTTGTCAAGACATATTCCGGCCGATCACGCCGGCTTTTACGCTCGCCCGGAAAAGGTCTTGTTCTCAGTAGAAACTTTCACCTTTTCGCCCTCTTTGATAAAGAGCGGGACGCGGATTTCGAGACCGGTTTCGAGTTTGGCGGCCTTGGTAACGGTGCCGCTGGATGAATCGCCTTTTGCGCCTGGCTCGGAATACGCAACCGTCAGTTCCACAAACTGAGGGAGTTCGAGGCCGATGGGATTGCCGTTAAATTTTTGCAGCTGGATGATGGCGCCTTCGATCAGAAAATCCAGTGCATTGCCGATCATATCTTCGGTTAGCGTGAGGGTCTCGAAGGTGTCCTGGTCGAGGAAGTGTGAGCCATCGTTGTCGCTATACAGGTAAGAGGCCGCGACCATCTGCAGGTCCGGCTCTTTGAATTTGTCGCCAGCTTTGAAGCTTTTTTCAAAAACGGCGCTGGTGAGAAGATTGCGCATCTTGAGGCGCACGAGCGTCTGTCCGCCGCGCGCGGTGGGTGTATTCACCTCGGCTTCGAGGCAGACGAAAGGTATATTTTCGTGCTCAAACAGGGTTCTGCGCTTCACGTTGATTGCATCGATCAAAACGGCCATAATTTCTTTTCAAGTATACGCCGCTCGGATAGACTGGAAGCGGTATGTCGCGGAGTATCCAGGTTGGTCCACTGAGGAAAAACGAGGCTGCGGAGGCGGATCGGATTGTGCGGGTCGCATTCGGTACGTTCCTCGGAGTTCCCGCTCCCGCGAGCTTCATGGGCGACAGGGATTTCATGACGCCGCGATTGCGATCGGGTCACGTGAAGGCGATTGCGGCGCGCGATGGCGGGCGTCTGATCGGATCGAACGTAATCACGCGCTGGGGAGCGTTCGGATTTTTCGGGCCGCTGACTGTGCTGCCGGAATACTGGGATCGCGGCGTGGCGCAGCGTCTGCTCGATGCCACGATGACTGTTTTCGACGAGTGGGGCGTGCGGCATACCGGGCTGTTCACTTTCGCGGCCAGCGCGAAGCATGTTGGTCTGTATCAGAAATTCGGCTACTGGCCCCGCTATCTTACCGCGGTGATGGTTCGTACGCCGGAAGCCCGGGCGGCGGGGCATACCGCGCTGTTATCTGCGCTGAGCAAGGCGGAGCGTGAGCGGGCGATTCGGGGATGCTCGAAGATCACGCACGCGATCGATAGAGGGCTCGATCTCACCGGAGAGATTCGGTCGGTGTTGAAGCAGCGCACGGGACACGTGGTGTTGACTCTCGGGCGCGGTAGCGCGCCGATGGCTTTCGCGATATGCCTGAACGGGCCGGGCACCGAGGGCGGGGCGAAAACGTGCTACGTCAAGTTTGCCGCGGCGCGTGGCGGGGCTGGCGCTGGTGAGCGTTTTGATAAATTACTGGACGCGTGCGACGCTTTTGCCGCGGCGCGTGGGCTGACGATTGAAGCGGGCGTGAATCTGGCTCGCGAGGACGCTTACCGGCGCATGCGCGCGCGAGGATATCGCGTGACTATGCAGGGTGTCGCGATGCAGCGGCCGCATGCCGAGGGCTTCAATCGTCCGGATGTGTGGGTGATGGACGACTGGCGGTAAGAGTGTGAGTTTCCGGCAGGGAGAAACCTAACCTTTCCGGTGCTGCATCGTATAGACACTATGCTATCTGCCACTCGTGTGCACGTCCGCGAAACTGTGCGGCTCCGTCATACGGCGGAGGTGAGGCCTGCCTTGCGACGAACGGCTGTACTCTTTGCGGTACTGCTCCGCGGCGCGTTCGGGGCCTGGGCACAAGATAAGGTCACGCAACCTTTCGCGCCGATGGCACGCGACGCAGATCCGGAGTTCGAGGTAGCTGTCATCAAGCCCGCGGATCCGAACTCTCACAGTCAGGGATTCCGTCTGAACGGTCGCCGGATCTCCATCGAAAGCAACACGATGACAAGCCTTATCTGCTTCGCGTACTCGATCCAGAAGTCCCAGATCGTCAGCGCGCCGCAGTGGTTCGATGATCAGACCTGGAACATCGATGGAGTACCCGATACGGTGGGCGCGCCGAACTGGCATCAGTATCGGCGGATGCTGCAGAAACTGCTTTCCACGCGGTTCGGTCTTGTGTTGCATCGTGACAAGCGCGAACTCCCGGTATACGCGATCACCGTTGCGAAGGGTGGTCCAAAGCTGGAGAAAAGCGCGAGCGCCGGATACTCCGAGCGACCAGTCGGGACACGGGGTCGGCCCGGCACAATACATGAAGTTCACCAATGACAGCATGACCGACTTCGCGCAGACCATGCAGCTGATGGTGGACAGGCCGGTCCTCGACCAGACCAATCTCCCCGGCCGCTACGATTTCACTTTGCTCTGGACTCCCGACGTCATGCGCGATACAGCGACGGACACCGCACCAGGAATCTTCACCGCCGTGCAGGAGCAACTGGGCTTGAAACTGGCGGCCACGCGCACATCGACGGATGTGTTTGTCATCGATGCCGCCACGCGGCCGACGGAAAACTAGCCGGGCGTGGGGTTCATCCTACATGCCTGCTCGCGGTCTTCGCCGAGTTTGAAAGCGAGATTCTTCGCGAACGCGTCCGTGCCAGTCTCGCACATGCACCGCAGAACGGGAAACGGCCGACCGCCTTCGACGGTTAACAAGAATCCTGATTCAGGCACTTTGCCGAAAAAGACGCGATCAACGACTTGCGTTAAGAGTTAAGACGGCGCTCCGGAGCGCAGCCACCCGCGGCATTGCTTCATTTAAGAAAGCCGCGGCATCGCGTCTACCAGGCGTCGTGTGAATTCATGTTTCGGGGCATGGAAGATTTCGTCTGGCGGGCCCGATTCCACGATGCGGCCTTCATGCAGTATGTCCACGCGATGACTGATGGAGGCGATAGAAAGAAGATCGTGCGAGATGAAGAGTATCGCCGTGCCGTCGCGCCGATTCAGTTGCTGAAACAGTTTGAGGACACTGGCCTGGGTGATGGCGTCGAGCGCGCTGATGGGTTCATCGGCGATCAGCAGCGCCGGTTTGTGCATGATGGCCAGCGCGATCAGCAGGCGCTGGCCCTGCCCGGTGCTGAGTTGTCCGGCGCGCTGCCGCAGGAAATCGCGGCCTTGCGGTAGCTGTACACTTTCGAGCAGATTCGCGAAGAAGCCATCGGCGGCGCGGGAGGCGGAATGCGCGCGCCATGTTTCTTCCAGGAGCGTTTCGACACGCAGGCGATCATTGAGCGCGGATGCGGGGCTTTGCGGAACATAGCCGATGCGCTTGCCGAGGATGGTGCGCATTTCACGATCGGTTTTGGCGATTAATTCGCCGCCTTCGAGCACGATGCTGCCGGTGACTTCCCCGCCCCGGTAACGCAGCAGCCGAAGCAGAGACAGCGCCAGAGTGCTTTTGCCCGAGCCGCTGAGCCCCACCAGCGCGACAATTTCGTTCGCTTCGATGTGGCCTGTCACCTCTCGCAGGACTTCGCGCGCGCCGTAGCGGGCAAAGATGCGGAATTCGAGTATACGGTCTATTCCAGGCGCAGCCATTCGACATTCCACCATACCTGAGGCGGCGCTACCGAGGGCTGGGCGCCCTTCAGCCTGGGCGCGACCGCGCACAGATAATCCGGATTCACCAGATAGATAATCGGTTCCTGCTGTTCGGCAATGAGCTGAACTTCGTCGAACGCTTTTTTACGCACGTCGCGGGAGCCGGAGGAGGCCTGTATCTTTTCGAGTTCGTCGATGCGCGCTTCCCAGGGAGTGGCAGGCGATTTTTCGGATAGCCACCAGGCGTGGTGTTCGCCGGAACTCATCCAGATATTCATCGCTTCCATGGGATCGACCTCGATGTTGATTGAGAGCATCACGGCTTCGTAATCGAAAGTCTTGGCGATGCGATCCACGAGCGAATTGAAGTCCAGAGTAACGATATCCACCTTGATTCCGAGCTTCACCAGATCGGCCTGAATCAGCGGCGCCATTTTTTCGCGCGGAATATTGCCGGCGTTGGTGATCAGGGAGAATTCGACGGCGTGGCCGGTGCGATCACGGAGAACGCCGTCGCGCAGCGTAAAGCCATCGGTGGCCAGCGCTTTCGTTGCCGTTTCCGGATCATACGGCAGCGGCTTCAGCGCGGTATTGAACCAGAAGCGATTGGCCGGCGAGACCGGTCCGGCGGAGGGATGCGCGCGGCCGTTGTAAACGATGCGTGAAATATCGTCGCGATTGATGGCAAGGCTCACGGCATGCCGGAACGCGGCGGAGCGAAACCAGGCGCGCTTCCATTCCGGCAGCGTCTTCGCCGGAGACTCGTTAAACCAGAGGGATTCGGAATCGAGCGAGGGTCCGAGCGCACGCGCGGCACCTGGCATAGCCTTCTCGACGCGATCGAAACCGGCGGGAGTCAGCTTCTCGACCATATCAGCCTCGCCGCGCAGGAAGTGCTCCAGTTCCAGATCGTGGTTCTGCTGAATGGCGATGCGGATGGAATCGAGATAGGGCAGTTGCTTGCCCGACGAATCGCGCTTCCAGTAATTCGGATTGCGTGCCAGCATGACGTACTCGCCTGCGCGGTGATCGCTCACGAAAAACGGCCCGGCGGAGGCGGGGAGTTTCGCGATGGTTCGCGGGGTGATGGGGAGTGTGTCGAACAGACGGTCGAGCGCGGGCTTAGGCTGCGCGTAGGAGATGGCAATATCGAGAGGGGATGTTACGGTCACGGAAGGATTGCCGGCGTTCGATTGAAAGGCGTCACCGACGGGCGAGGCTTCCTTCGGATCGAGCGCGCGGTTCAGCGTGCGCGCCACATCGCTCGAATCGAGCGGAGAATTGTCGGAAAACTTCAGACCGGCCCGCAGATGGAAAGCGATGGAGCGGCCATCGTCCGACAGCTTCCAGGATTCGGCAAGCTCGGGTTCGAGTGCGTCGGTGGCGCGGTTGACGCGCACGAGGACTCCGGAAGTGAGGTAGCTAACGGTCTGATCGGCGTCGTCGTTCACTTGGAGCGGATCGAAGGTTTTCGGATCGCCGGTGATGGAGATGCGCAACTGGTTTTTATCGGCACTGGCTGGCGAAGAGTTGCGGCAGGCGATGGACGTGAGTGCGAGGATCGCTGCAAAGGCAATCGGCGTGGCGCGCATTATTCGATTTCTCCCGCGAGCAGTGGACCCGATTGCAGGGCTTCGAGGCAGATCATCACGATCATCAGCAAAATCAGTGGCGCGAGAATCCAGGGATTCGAGCGGATCAGATCGGGATGCTGCAGATCGCGCAGGAGATTTCCCCACGAAGGCAATGGTTCGGGAACGCCGAGTCCAAGCAGGCCGAGACTGGCTTCGGCCAGAATATACGCCGGAACTAAGACGCGAAACTGCGCGATTGCCACGGCGCGCAGATGCGGCCAGACATGCACGAGCGCAATTCGCCAGCGGGAGATTCCGGAAGCTCGCGCGTGCAGCATCCATCCGGATTTTTGCATGTCGCCGATAGCGGCGGAGAAAATGCGCGCGGGCCAGGCCCAGCCGGCGACTCCCATCAGCCCGAATGTTAGCAGGACGGAGACGACGGGTCCTGTATCGAGAGGCAACTCGGCGCGCAGAATGATAAACAGAAAAATCCAGGGCAGCGCGAGGCAGATGGTGGTGACAACGGAGACCACGGGGCGCGCGAAATTGCGGCCCGCGGCAAGCGGCGCGATCAGCAAGGCGAGCGCCACCGAGACAGCGGCGGCCGCGGGCGCGAGCAGGATGGAGATGCGCGTGGCATAGAGAAGGCGGGAGAAGCGGTCGCGGCCGATTTCATCGGTGCCAAGCAAAAAGTGGCCGCCGGGCGGCGCAGCGGGCGAATCACGGAACTGCCGGTCGTAGGAGTAGGGCGCCAGCGTGGGGCCGAGCAACGCGCCGAAACAAATCGCGGCCAGGATGAGGATAGCGGCGATGCGCACCGGCTTCATGCCGCCTCCGGTGAGCCCTGGCTGCCTTCGAGCCATTCGCCGATAGAGGCGACGAGTGCGACCACCAGCGTGATGATCAGCGCGAGTCCGCAGAGCAGCGGCAGATCCCGGGCGACGGCGGCTTTCCATGTCAGCCAGCCGATGCCGGGAACATCGCAGAGCGCTTCCATCGGGATGAGGACACCGAAGGCCAGCACCAGCGCCACACCACCCAGCGCGATGAGCCGCCCGGCAGCGGGGCCGAGGACATAGCGCCACGCCAGCGTCCACGGGGGAAGACCACGCGCGCGTGCAGACAGCAGCGCGCCGGAACGGTAGAGATCGCTCCACAGTACGCGCATGGTGCCGAAGACGCGGGGAAGAATGGCCAGGGCGACGGCGATACCAAGCGGCGCGCCGGTGAAGAAGAATGCCAGCGCCAGCACCGCGGGAGGCACGGCCAGCAACAGTCCACTCACCGAAACCGCCGAGACTTGGAGCAGCGTGCGGCGCGGCCATACCGCCAGCCAGGCGAGCCAGCCGCCCAGCAGCATGCCTCCGGCAACTCCCCAGAGCATGAGGGGCGCGCTCACCAGGACGTGGTCACGGAGCAACTCAGTCACCGGGACATGGAATTCGTCGGAATCACCGAGATTACCTCGCAGCGCGGCCACAATGTAATGCGCGTAAAAACGGGGCAGACGATTCTCGTATTCTCGCCGCGCATGAATAGCCGCCAGGGTCTGCGCGCTGATTTGCGGATTCCAGGAGTTTTCGTCCACTTCGAAGCCTGGGCTGTAGCGCACCAGCGCGGAGGCGATAAAGCCGCCCGCCAGAACGGCAATCACAAGAGTGAGGACGCTTTGCCCGATACGGCGTCCGCCCGAAATCATGATGCGGCGGCCGTAATCTCAGACGCGCTGGCCTCAGCCAGAGAATCCGGATGCGTATGGTGCTGCATCAGCACAACGGAAGCGCGTTCCTTCTTGCGAAGACGCTTGCCTTTGTACATGCGCCGGTCGGCTTCCGCGAGTAGTTGCTCCGCGTCCGTTCCGTCTTCCGGGAAGTTGGCGATGCCGACGCTGATGGATAGAACGCTGGGTTCGGGCGTAGCCTCGCCGGCCTTTCGCGTGACAACACGCATGCGCTCGACTTTAGTTTCCAGCTCTTCTTCCGTCGCCGAGGGAATGAGCATGACGAATTCGTCGCCGCCGAGGCGCGCCACGTAATCGTTGGGTCCGCAGTGCTCGCGCAGGCCGTTAGCCACGATGCGCAGCACCCGGTTGCCAGCCAGATGTCCGAAACGATCGTTGATTTGTTTGAAGCCATCCAGATCCGCCACCACCACGGCGAGCGACGTTCCCGTGCGGCCGGCGCGGGAGACTTCGTGATCGAGCGAGAGGAAAAGAGAGCGCGCGTTGGGCAGGTTGGTCAGATAATCGGTGGTGATGGAGGTTTCGAGCAGCCGCTGGCTCAGGGCGTTTTCCACCGCCAGAGCTACCTTGGAACTGATGGCCTGGAGGATGCGCAGATTCTCCTTGCTGAAAGCGTCACGATCCGCGCGATAGAGGGCCAGCACACCCAGCACGCCGTTCACGCCATCGAGCGGCACGGCCAACGCCGAGCGCAGGGTGCTGTATTTGGTCGGATCGTTGAGATAGCCCGCCTCGACCGACGGATTGCCGTTGAGGATCGCCTTGTTATTCTCGGCCACCCAGCCGGAAAGTCCCTGGCCAACCGGAATTTCGAGCGAAGTGAACAGGCGGAGATTTTCGCCGCATACATACTCGGGCCTCAGCTTTTCATCGCGCCGGATGTAGACGGCGAGCGTTTCGTAAGGTATCAGGCGCTTGAGACGCACGCCGACGAAGGCTAGCGCCTCCTGCAGGCTCAGCGAATTCCCCAGATCCTGGGTCAGTTCGTAGAGCATCTGGGCTTCCTGCGTGGCGGCGGCAATGGTCGACATGGGGTCGGAAGCGGGCGAGCCCGACATGGGAGCGATTTCCGTCTCTCTGGAGGCGGCAAAACCGGTTGCCGGCGCCAGTCCGCGCTCGATCTTGATATCCATGGAGAGCTTCATGCTCTTCTCGCCGCCGGCGCTGACCGCCATGCGCTCCAGCTCCACGTAACGCCGCTTCAGAATATCCACGATCACCGGATCGAAGGCCTTGCCGGATTCGTCCACCACGATCTTCATGGCCTCATCGAGCGGCAGGGCGCGGCGGTACTGGCGATCCGACGCCAGCGCGTCCAGGCAATCGACGGCGGAGAGAATGCGCGCGCCGATCGGGATCTCTTCCCCGGCGAGACCGAAGGGATAGCCAGTGCCATCCCATTTTTCGTGGTGTGCGCGCACAATCGGCACTACCGGATAGGGGAACTTGACCTCTTCGAGAATCTCCGCGCCCACCAGCGGATGAATCTTCATCTTTTCGAATTCTTCGGGCGTCAGTTTTCCCGGCTTGGAGATAATGTGCTCGGGCACGGCGAGTTTGCCGATATCGTGGAGGAGCGCGGCGGCCTGCAGGGCGTCCAGATCCTCCGGGCTCATTTTGATCTCGCGCCCGATCTCGGTGGCATAGACGCGCACGCGCTGCAAATGGTCGTGAGTGGTGGCGTCCTTCGCTTCGATAGCGAGAGCCAGCGCTTCGATGGTTCGCAGATGGAGGCCGGCAATCTCTTCCACGTGAACTTTGTCATGCTCCAGCCGGTCGAGATAAATCCTGTACTGGCGGTAGACGAACGAAACCAGGGCCAGCAGGACGATCGGAGTCTGCCACCCGGTCTGTTTGTTGAGATCCCCCAGAATCAGAATCTGCCATGCCACCATAGCGGCGGCAAGGTGATACTGCATGGCCCAAAAAAACGTGGAATACCAGGTTTTATAGATCGATTTATTCTCAGTCAGCGCTACCACGCCCGCAATCAGCACGGTATTGACGATGAAATAAACCGCCGCCGCCAACGCGAGGAGGATAAAGTTGTCCTTGCTCAGAAGCTTTAGCAGCGGACCGTGAAAAACCGCGTGGGCGGCAATAACGGCGAGGCAAATCGAGCTGGTACTGAAAGCCACCTGGATAAAGCGAGGCCGGTTTTTCGCCTGCCACACGCACTGTACAACCGTGGCTGCCGCGGCAATGGCCAGCACTTCCGGCAGAGTGAATCTGGCGATCGCTACCAGAATAAACAGAAAATTGACTGATAATGTTACGGTTACCATCGGCAGCCGCACTTTCAGGCCGGATGTCAGGACGGTAATTACGAAGAAAAACCAGAAGAAAGTCTTATCGGGCGAGGCAAAATGCAGGAGTTGCGCTGTCAGCCCGATCGACCCGGACCCCAGAATCAGGGCGATATAGAATTTTGCCCGTAACGGCATAGCAGCACACTAAGTTGCCTCAGTGTATCACGACCGCAAGCCTCCCCGTAAGTCCTACAAAACGCGGAGTTGGGGGGTATTACGCGGAATGAGATGGGTAGGATCGGTGTGAGGCAAAAGGTGGGTGCGCCGTGAACCTGCCCACAAAATGCCATAATTTGCGGCTTCGGGCTGCCAAAATGGCACATACCTGCCCGGAAAACGGCCCAGCCCCGGCGATATTCCCTACGTTAGTATTGACAAATCAATTAGTTACACTGACGATAGAATACGAGCATTACTATGATACCGTTCCGCCGGGAAAGTGACGATTTGACTCGCTCCAGTTCCGGCGCGCACGCCCGGCACGCGCGGCAACTGGACTTCCTCGGTATGCCGGCCATCATCGCATCGCGTGCGATGCAGCGGATCATTGAAAAGGCCGAGAAGGTTGCGCGAACCGATTCCTCGGTTCTGATCGAGGGAGAGAGCGGCGTGGGCAAAGAGCTGGTGGCGCGCGCCGTCCACCACTATTCGCCGCGAAAAGACAGGCCTTTCGTAGACGTGAACTGCGCCGCTTTCCCGGAAAACCTGATTGAAAGCGAGCTGTTCGGCTACGAAAAGGGCGCCTTCAGCGGAGCCGACGGAATCAAGCAGGGCCTGTTTGAAGCAGCGGCCGGCGGGACGTTGTTTCTGGACGAGATCGGCGAACTGGATCCGCGCATGCAGTCCAAGCTTCTTCGCGTGCTCGACGGCCAGTCTTATTACCGGCTGGGTGGGACACGGAAGATTCAGACGACCGCCCGCATCATTGCGGCCACTAACGCCAACCTGGCGCAGGCTGTGGAAAAAGGTTGGTTCCGCGCGGACCTGTATCATCGTCTGGATGCCATTCAGTTGCGTGTGCCTTCTCTGCGCGAACGCGTCGACGATATCGCCCCGCTCTGCGAACTTTTTCTTCGCAACACCGGGTGTCACCTGCGCGAAGACGCGGTGGAACTGCTCCGCCACTATGCCTGGCCGGGCAACATTCGCGAACTGAGAAATGTCTTGAACAAGGCCGTGGTTTTTGCCGACAGCACGGAACTCACGCCAGCCGATCTTCCCATCGGGATCAAGAACGATGCGCCCGCGGAGCCCGGCTACTCGCTGGAGCGCCTGGAAGAGGAGACTATCCGCAGGGCGCTTGAGCAAACCGCGGGCCACCAGCAGAGAGCGGCGGACATTCTGGGCATTTCACGCCGCACTCTGATCCGCAAACTCAAGACCTACGGATTATTGAAAGTTCACGACCGCATGGGAGTGGCCCGCGGGAAAACCGTTCCCCTGCGCGTCCCCGATCCCATCCACCCGGCGCACGACAGTACCAGAAGAACGGGACCCGGTTTCATCCTATGACTCCGGCTATGGTTTCATCCGCGCCGCGCTGGATGCCGGCGTCGCCCGTCGTTATCGACGATATCGACGTCTCCGAGCACCTCCTGGTCGATATCGCCCTGCGGCACGCCTCCCTTCGCGGCACCTGCACGATCCACCTGCTTTCCAGTCTGATGAAGCTGTCGCTGGAGCTGACCGAAGGATTATTTCGCAAGCTGATCGACCAGCAATTGCTGGAAGTGCGGCGCATGGCCGGCGACGATTACGTTTTCGCGCTGAGCCCCACCGGCCGGCGCATGACACTGGAGCGCTCCGCCAGCGGGCGCTACTGCGGATCGGCGCCGGTTTCGCTCGCCGCCTATACCGCCTCGGTGCGGGGCCAGACGTCCCGCCTCCGGGTCAATCGGGACATGCTGCGCCGCGCATTCTCCGATATCGTGGTCAGCGACGCGATGCTGGACGCGATCGGCCCCGCGCTGATTTCGCAGCGCTCCGTTTTTCTCTACGGACCCAGCGGCACGGGTAAGACAACCATTGCCGAACGGCTGACGCGCGTGTACGACGACGGGATTCTGGTGCCGTATTCGGTGGAAGTGGACGGTCAGATCGTCACCCTGGGCGACGCCGCGGTACATAATCAATTGCCTCTTCACGGAATAGAGGAAGCGGACGGAGAGCTCGATCCGCGCTGGATGTTCTGCAAGCGGCCCTATCTGTCGGTGGGCGGCGAACTGGTGACCGGCATGCTCGATCTGCAGCGCGACGAGGGCAGCGGAACCTATATGGCGCCGCTGCAGATGAAAGCGAACAACGGAATTCTGCTGATCGACGACTTCGGCAGGCAAATGATGTCGCCCCGGGATCTGCTGAACCGCTGGATCGTGCCGCTCGACCGGCGTGTGGATTTTCTTTCTCTCGGCAGCGGGCGCAAATTCGATATTCCCTTTGAAGTGATGGTGTTGTTCTCGACCAATCTGCAGCCAAACGAACTGGCCGACGAAGCCTTCCTGCGCCGCATCCCGAACAAGATTCTGGTGCGCGGCGTGGATGCGGAAACCTTTGACGCGATCTTCGGCCTGGCTGCCGCCGCCATCGGAGTTGTTTGCGAGGAGGGTGTCGCGGCTTACTGCCGCGAAGTCTGCCTGCGCCATGGCACCGACCTGCGTCCGTGTTACCCTCGCGACCTGTTCCAGGCGATTCGCGCCATCGCGCTCTACGAGGACCGGAAGCCCGTTGCCACCCGCCGGGAAATCGACCGCGCGGCGGCGGGCTATTTTGTCCTGGGAGATGAGGGCCAATGAGGGAGGAGCGGTTCCAGGTCAGCTTTTCAGTCTCCGTGATGTGGCAGGAGAAAGCGGGAGATATCAGGCGTCTCACCGGCCGCTGCGTAGATCTTTCTACGGAAGGTATCGCCGTCGAGGCGAAGGATCGCATCAGTCTCGGCGCGGCGGCGCAGGTGGAAAGCAAGGAGTTCGGCAGGATGGGTCATGCGACGGTGAGATTCTGCCGTCGCGACCAGATGCATTACCTGATCGGCTTCCGGTTCAGCGCTCCTTTCGGGGTGGGCGATCCCGCGCGGCGAAAGGTGCTGGAACGGGTGATGCTTCCGGCCGATCCCCAGGCCGTCGACGGTGGCGCGTAATTTTTATATCCGTGCCAGTGCAGAAACAACAGCCGCTTTCAGTGGCCCGAGATCACGCTCTACCACGAGCCATAACCGGTCCCGTTCGATTCGGTCATATTCGTGGCGCAGAAAGTTCCCGAGGCTACGGATTGCGGGCCAGGAAATACCGGGACACATAACTTCGGCAACACTTGCAAGTTTTGTCGCTGCCTCGCTGATGCGTTCGAGGCAGCGCTCGACTGCATCATAGGTCTTGTGATCTTCGAGAAACGATGTGCAGTCCATACCCGAGGTATGTTTTTCGATTCGAATGATGTTTTCGAGGATATCCTCGAAACGCTGAACCGGATCGCTAGAAGGCACGTACAGCCTCGGGGTCGACCCGTAATTTCACTCGCGGTTTCAGGGTTCCTTCCTCGCTGAGATCGACCGGGCGCCCCAGAAGCCCCGCTATCCTAAGCTGAATCGCGACTACATCAAGCGTTGACAGCCTTCGGCGGGAGTCAAACGCAGCGAGCAGGTCGACGTCTGAACCCGGCGAGGCATCTCCCCGGGCCGTGGAACCGAAAAGGGACAAACGAACGATGCCCGCAGCTTTCAATTCGTGCTCATGAGCGCGCAATGCGGCGAGAACCTCTTCGCGATCCATACCCTATTCTCGCCCGCAACATTCTACGGGTCAATGCGCTGAGTTCGGCCGCCGCGTGCGATAAGATGCACTCGTGAACCTGACGCTCGTCGGCATTGCCGCGATGATCGCCGTTTCGATGTGCCGCGCTCAAACGGAACCGCCTGTCCGGCCAGCATTCGACGTCGCATCTGTCAAACCAACCCCACCCGACGAACGGGCCTGGGGCTATCGTTTCGAACCGGGCGGAAGAATGGTTATATCGCACTTCCCGTTGGGTGGTCTGATATTGGTCGGCTGGCATATTCTCCCTTTCCAGGTCGTCGGCGGACCAACCTGGCTTTATTCCGAGCCCTATGACATAGAGGCGAAGGCCGAAGGAAAGCCGGACAGCGACCAATCCCGCGTTATGCTGCAGGCGCTGCTCGCCGATCGGTTTCATCTTGTACTCCATCGCGAGACAAGAGAGCTTCCCGTGTACGCCCTTGTAACGGCGAAGAAGGGCGCCCGGCCCCCCGCCGGCCTCGTGCGGGCGAAGGAAGGGGATTGCACGCCTTCTGAGGATGTTCCGCCGCCCCCTCTCGAGGCGGGCAAACCAGCTTATTGCAGCGTGACGGAGCAACTCCGACGGCAGGCGAACGGGGTTCCTTCGATGCAACTCCGGGGATAGGCGTTACCCTCGGCATGCTTGCACGGCACCTTGCAAGTGTTGTGAACCAGCAGGTAGAGGACGATACGGGTTTAGTGGGCAACTACGACATGAGCATGGAATATGCGCCACACAACGAAAACGATAACGACTTGCTGACGCCAAAACCGGATACCGGAGTTCCGTCGCTCTTCACGGCCCTGCAGGAGCAATTGGGGCTCAAACTGGAATCCCGCAAAGGTCCGGTTGAGGTCTTCGTGATCGATCGCGCCGAAAGGCCGTCTGAGAATTGATCGCGTTTGCTACTATAGTCCTGTTATGGCAATCCCGAATGTTAAGCGTTTCCGCCCCTTTTGCACCACCTGCAACGAGAGCTTCACTGTGATGGCGGTCATTCCGCGCGACACGAATATGGAACAGTACCTGGCCGACGTTGTGGCCCGGCACGATCATAAGGCTTTTACGGACGCGAAGAACCTCCACACCAAGGTCCGCGTCGGTCAGCAGAAGCAGAAGAAGGCCAAGTAGTCGTTTTCCTGGTTTTCCGGTTTACAGGCGGGATCTGGCGCGGCTTACAGTCGCGATCTCCCCGGGCTTAGAGGCGGGATCTTAGAGATCTCAGGTCCCGCAATCCTTCCTGCGCCACCATGCTGTCCGAATCGCGGCTAAGTTTATCCAGCCATGGTAGCGCGCTGGCATCTCCGCTGGCTGCCAGTATCCTCGCCAGCTCAATCTTCTCGTCCCGAGTCCCCGTTTCCAGAGGCTGCCGTAGTGCTGCCAGCACTGCCGGCCGCCGCGCCGCCTCCACCAGATAGGCCGTAGCAGTATCGCGCCAGGCCGCTGAATTCAGTGTATTCAGCAGATAGCGAAACGGCGCGCCCTCGCCCAGCTCCAGATCGCCGCCGAGCGTGAGAGCGAAAGCTGAAGCCAGGCGCGGCGGCATCTTCTCGTCGTCTTTCCAGATTTTGTCGATGGCGGGGCGGTCCCCGGCATCTCCGATGCGCCCCAGTCCCTCCACGGCGGCGGCACGAAGCCGGTCGTCCTTCGACGCCAGATAGCGCTGGAACAACGGCCTGTCGACCGGCTCGGGCATCATGGCGATCGCGCCCAGCGCCGAGCGTTCCGCCTTGCTGCCGCGCGGACTGGCCACGATGCCGCGCAGCGCCGGCAGGCCTTCCTTCGCCTGCAACAGGCCTGCATCTTCGATGGCGGCCGATTGCACACGGTCGTCCAGATCGCGCAGCAAATAGACGATCTTCGGCCCGGCCGCCGGATCCGCGGTCTTGCGGATAGCCACCAGCGCCTCGTACATTACCGAATTGTCCTTCGTCCGCAGGGCATCGAGCAAATCCGGGATGGCCGCCCGTCCACGCAGAATACCGATGGCGCGGCAGGCGCTGGCCTTCACATCCATGCCGTTACCGCCGCTGGCCAGTTTGCCGATGGCCGCAATCACTTCCGGACGCACTGTGACAAACGCATCGATCGCCTGATCGTTGGTATCGCTGAACTTCGCTTTGATCGCCGCCCCGGCGCGTGTGACGGAAGCAGCAGGCCCCTGCCGGACATAGCCAGGGAGATAGAAATTCACCAATCCGTCAATCGAGCGCAGCTGCATCTCAGCGTCGGGATCGTGGCTGGCCGTAATCAGGGCGTCGAGCGAGTCCTTACCGCCCAGATCTGTCAGCTGTTTGACCACTTCGATACGAGTATCGAGCGAGGGACTGTTGAGATAGGGAACCAGCTTCGGAACGGCCACCTGTCCCTCTTTCGCCACCAGCCGCACGTCCTTAGGCGTGGGGGTAGGCTGGGCAAACGCGGAAACAGACAGCAACAGGCAGCAGGGAATCAGACGGCGCATCTACTACGATTATGCCGCTAATCAGCGGATGACGGCGCAAGGCCATGAAAATGACAACCCGGCCGCATGGCGAACCGACCTTCGTCAGCGAATGAACTCGACGTCCACCTTGTTCGGAATCAGGCCCGCTTCGAAGCCCTTATCGAGCAACAGCCTCACGGCCTTCGGAATCTCTTCACCGGCATCCACCGTGTAGTGATTCACGTACATGCCGACAAACTTCTCGGCCAGCCTCGGGTCCATATCGCGCGCGAACTGCATGGCATATTCCAGCGCCTCGGCGTGATGATCGAGCGCGTACTGGATGCTCTCTTTCATCATCCGGCAGCATTCGGTCTTCACGTTATCCGGCAGGGAGCGCAGCAGCACGTTCCCGCCCAGCGGCAGCGGCAGCCCGTAGGTATCCTTCCACCACTTGCCCATATCGAGAACGCGGTGGAACCCGGCCTTGTTATAGGTGAGCTGCGCTTCGTGGATGATCAGACCCGCATCCGCCGCTCCTTCCGTCACGGCGTCCAGAATCTTGTCGAACGGCACCACCACAGGCGTGAAATCCGGCTCGAAGATCTTCAGCGAAAGATAAGCCGTGGTCAGCGTGCCCGGTATGGCAATCTTCTTCCCCTTGATCTCCTCGGGCTCCATGGGGCGTGTTGTCACCACCAGGGGTCCGTAGCCGTCCCCCACGCTCGATCCGGCGGCCATCAGCGCATACTTGTCGGCTACGTAAGGATAAGCGTGATACGAAATCGCGCTCAGCCCGTAGACGCCTTCCCGCGCCTTCTTGTTCAGCGTTTCGATATCCGACAGCACGTGGCGGAAATTGACGAACGACGAGCGGACTTTCTTCGTGGCCAGTCCGTAAAACATGAATGCGTCATCGGAGTCCGGACTATGGGCGCTCACGATTTCAAATGGTTGTTGTTGCGGCATACAGGTAGGCGAATTGTTCAGTATCTCATGCCGGGGCCAGCCTCCCGAAAGTATTTACCAGTGGTTAATCCCTTTGGTTAATGGAGCCGAAAACTTCTGGAATTTCCCGGTGAGTTTCCGCATAATGAAAACCGTGCATCCTTTACCAGGTGCAAACAGGCCAGCCCGAATCGGGCCCCACACGAAGCTGCGAGACAAAAATAACGAAGCAGAAAACAGCGAAATACAAACAGGGAGATGCAAATAACGTATGAAACAACCACGCAGGAGAATCGTCCTCGGCGTCATGATACCGGTGATCATGGCGTTGATCGTACTGAAGCGGACCATGGGTATGCCGTCCATGAACGGCGTCGACATGATCAACGTCGAAGCCCTGTTGCTGACGGGTATGCTCCTCGGCATAGCCATCGCACAGGGAATTTCCGTGTTCCGCCGGCCGAACTGAAGCGTCGGCCAGTTCGCCCCGTCAACGGATTAAACAGCGCCTTGCTTCATTAGTTCCGCGAGATGTTCGCTCGCGCGCATGGACAGGGCGCTGATGGTCATGGTCGGATTCTGCCACCCGCAGGTTACGAAAGCGGCGCCATCCACCACGAACAGATTCTTAATGTCGTGACTCTGGTTCCACCTGTTCAATACGCTGGTCTTCGGATTGTCGCCCATGCGGCACGTGCCCACCTCGTGAATGCTGTATCCAGGCGGATGATACTTGTCCGTCTTCACGATGACATCCCAGCCTGCCGCTTTAAACAACTCTTCCGCCGTATCCGCCGCATCTTTCGCCTGATTGATTTCATTCGGGCTGTCCCGTACGTCGATATGAAGCACCGGTATGCCCCATTCGTCGTTCACGGTTTTGTTGATGCTGACGTGGTTTTCAAAGCGCGGCACGCGTTCTCCATAGATGCTGGCGGATACGCATGAACCCGCATAGTGATCCAGTTTCTTCTGTAATTCCTCCCCGTATTCCGCAAAAT
>Ga0302319_10005804_pt1 | contig 24696 bp, 22 predicted proteins | sample Bog_T0_2_FD_203319 | JGI IMG/M metagenome (GOLD analysis project Ga0302319, IMG submission 203319) | Peat permafrost microbial communities from Stordalen Mire near Abisko, Sweden - Bog_T0_2 | ecosystem: Environmental > Terrestrial > Soil > Wetlands > Peat | place: Sweden: Abisko, Stordalen Mire...
TGACAGTCGCGGCTCCGTCACAAGATCGCGGCTCGGTCACAAGGGCGCGGCTCGGTAACACTGGCGCGGCGAGGCAACCGCTCCTTGACAGTCGCGGCTCCGTCACAAGATCGCGGCTCCGTCACATGGTCGCGACTCGGTAACACTAGCGCGGCTCGCTAACGCTGTCTCCGTGCGTCCATCTGAGGGCAGAGCAATTCGTGGGCCACAGCATCGGGAAGGCACCCGGATTGTCTGTATAATTTCGTTATGGATCCGAAGGCACTGCCGTACAAGCCGAATCCGAAAGCTCCGCGGCAGGTTCTGCCCGTGCTCCCGCCGGAGGTGCGAGCGAAGTCGGCGGAAGAAGTGGCGCTGGGGTTCGCCGAACAGGAAGTGGCGATCGAGGCGCAGCGGTGTTTGCAGTGCCCGAAGCCGGCGTGCATCAACGCCTGCCCGCTGCACATCGACGTCAAGCGGTTCATCCGGCGACTGGCTGAAGGCGACGCGCAGGGCGCGGTGGATGTGATCAGCGAGCAGAGCCCGTTTCCGGGCGTGTGCGGGCGCGTATGTCAGCATGAACTGTTTTGCGAAGACGCGTGTCTGATTGGGAAGAAGTTCGGGCCGGTGGCGATCGGTTCGCTGGAGCGATTTGCGGCCGACCATGCGCGCCTGGCGGTGGCTGAGACGACGCCCGGCGCCGCGCCGCAACCGACGGGCAAGAAAGTCGCGCTGGTGGGGAGCGGGCCGGCGTCGCTGATTGCGGCCTACGATCTGGTGCGCAAGAACTATCGCGTGACAGTGTTCGAAGCGCTGCACCGGCTGGGCGGGGTGCTGGCATACGGCATTCCGAATTTCCGGCTGCCGCGCGAGATCTTGCACGAGGAGATTGCGCGCCTGCAAAACATGGGGGTCGAATTCGTCACCAGCTTCATCGTGGGCAAAACGGCATCACTCGATGAATTGTTCGAGGAAGGCTATGAGGCGGTGTTCATCGGGACGGGCGCGGGATTGCCGTTTCTGCTGGGCGTGCCGGGCGAGAATCTGCTGGGCGTGTACACGGCCAACGAATTTCTGACGCGCATCAATTTGATGGAAGCCTACAAGTTTCCGCAGGCCGTGACGCCGGTGCGCGTGGGCGGACGGACGATTGTGGTGGGCGGCGGGAATTCGGCGATGGACGCGGCGCGCTGGGCCAAGCGGTTTGGCAGCGAGAGCATCGTGCTGTTCCGGCGCGGGCGCGCGGAGATGCGGGCGCGGATCGAGGAGATTGAGCACGCCGAGGAGGAGGGCGTTCAGTTCCACTTTCTGGCGGCGCCGGTGGCATTGTACGGCGACGAGCAGGGTAACGTGCGCGAGATGGAATGCATCCGGATGGAGCTGGGCGCGCCAGACTCGTCGGGGCGGCCGGCGCCGGTGCCGGTGGTGGGCAGCGAGTTCCGCATCCCGGTGGACACCGTAGTGGCGGCGATCGGGCAGGCGCCGAACCCGACGCTGCAGAAGGTGACGCCGCAACTGGTGACCAAGCGCGGCAAGATCGTGGTGAACGAGTGGGGCCAGACGTCGATGGCGCACGTGTACGCGGGAGGCGACGTGGTGCGCGGCGGATCGACTGTGATTCTGGCGATGCGCGACGGGCGGGCCGCGGCCGAGGCGATCGACAAGGCGCTGCGGGAAGACAAGGCGCCGGAGGAGCAGGCGCGGGAAGAGGTGCAGGCGTGAATCTCGTTCTCGACAAGCGGCAACTCGGCCCCGAAGTGTTCCAACTGGAAGTGCAGGCGCCGCGCATTCAGAAGCGCTGGAAAGCGGGCCAGTTCATCATTCTCCGGCCGCTCACGACGAGCGAACGGATTCCGCTGACGCTGGTATCGTCGAACGCCGAACGGCAGTCGGTGACGCTGGTGATTCAGGCCATCGGCAACACGACCAAAGAGGCCGTGGCGCTGGAGCCGGGCGAGAGCGTGGCGGACATCGTGGGGCCGCTGGGCGAAGCGGCGTCGATGTGCGAAGGAAAGCGCGTGGTGTGCATGGCGGGCGGCGTGGGGGTGGCCGAAGTGCTGCCGGTGGCCAAGGCGTTCCGGGAGCACGGCAACCACGTGACGGCGCTGTGCGGCGCGCGCTCGGACGCGCTGCGAATTCTCGATGCGGAGCTGCGGCAAGGGGTGGACGTGCTGGAGTGGGCCACCGACGACGGCACGTTCGGTTTCCACGGCAACGTGCTGCAACTGTTGCAGAGCATCGCCAAGCCGGGCGATTTCGACATCGGCCACGTGATCGGGCCGATTCCGATGATGAAGGCCGTGGCCAACTCGACGCGCGAGTGGGGCATGAAGCTCTATGCCAGCCTGAACCCGATCATGATCGACGGGACGGGCATGTGCGGCGGGTGCCGCATCACGGTGGGCAAAGAGGTGAAATTCGCGTGCGTGGACGGCCCGGAGTTCGACGCGTACCTGGTGGATTTCGACGAACTGGCGCGGCGCAACCGGGCGTACCGCGAGCTGGAACAGCGCGCGATGGCGGAACACGCGTGCCGGATCGGGCTGGGCGGCTGACGTAGTTGTATTCTGTGGAGATGCAGCCTGGCGTGCCTTCCTGGGACGAGTACTTTCTCGAAATCTGCCGCACCGTGTCGCGGCGCAGCAAGGATCCGCACACGAAGCTGGGGGCGGTGGTGGTCGGGCCGGCGCACGAGATCCGCGCTACCGGATACAACAGCCTGGTGCGCGGGATCCGCGACGACGTGCCGGAACGGCTCGAACGACCCGAGAAATACCTGTGGATGGAGCATGCCGAGCGCAACGCGATATACAATGCGGCGCGGCACGGTACGCAGATGGAGGGCTGCACGCTATACGTGGAGCTGCTGCCGTGCATGGACTGCGCGCGGGCGATCGTGCAGGCGGGCATCCGCGAAGTGGTGGTGGACGGGCACCGCGTGCGCGAATACTGGAGCGAGCAATATACGCCGCATTTCGAGCACATCCGGACGATGTTCCGCGAAGCGGGCGTGGGGCTGCGGTCGGTGCCGCCGGTGGAAGAGAGCTAGCGGCCTGTCCAGGTGCAGGCTTGAATATGCGGCAAATCCCCCATCGGTCGCGGCTCTGAGACGACCGGCATGGCACATCCGCTCCCTACGGTCGCGGCAGGGAACGACACGACCGCTCCTTGCAGTCGCGGCTCCGTCACAACACGTCCGCTCCCTGACGGTCGCGGCTCAGAAACAACCGGCTCGTAACAGCCTTAGCGCCACTCGTCCCAGTTGATGTTGCGCATGTCGCCGTGACGCAGGAACTGGCGGTGCATGGCGGGGCCGAGGGAGAGCGAGAAGGGCTCGTGGCCCTGTTTCACCAGTTGCAGGTATTGGCGGAGCTGATCCTTGAACGAGGGGTGCGCGCAATTCTCGACGATCGATTCGGCGCGCTCGTGCGGGTCCTTGCCGCGAAGGTCGGCGATGCCCTGCTCGGTGACGATGATCTGAACCGAGTGCTCGCTGTGGTCCATATGGCTGACCAGCGGGACGATGGTCGAGATCTTGCCGCCCTTGGCCGTGGAGGGGCAACTGAATACCGAGAGATAGGCGCTGCGCGTGAAGTCGCCGGAGCCACCGATGCCGTTCATCATCTGCCGTCCCATGACGTGCGTCGAATTCACGTTGCCTTCGAGATCGACCTCGATGGCGGTGTTCATCGAAACGACGCCCAGACGGCGGACGACTTCGGGATTGTTGGAGATCTCCTGCGGACGCATGACGATGCACTTGCGGAAGCGCTTGAGGTCCGAGGTGACGCGCGACATCACGTCCGGGCTCAGCGTGAGGGAACAGGTGGAGGCGAAACTACAGCGGCCGCTTTCGAGCAGCGGGACGACGGAGTCCTGTAGAACCTCGGTGTACATCTCAAAGTTCGGAATCTCGGGATGGACGCCGAGCGCGGCGAGGACCGAATTAGCGATGTCGCCGACGCCCGACTGCAAAGGCAGGAATGACGGCGGAATGCGGCCGGCGCGCATTTCTGCGACCAAAAATTCAGCGACGTTCTGGCCGATTTTCTCGGTTTCGGGCGTGGGCTGGGAGAAGGCTTTGGTTTCGTCGCTCTCGTCGGTGTGGACGACGCCGGCGATCTTGGACGGGTTGATGATCACAATCGGCGACCCGATGCGATCGGCGCAACTGAAGATGGGAATCTCGTGGCGCGCGGGCGGATCCTTGGGTTCGAAGATGTCGTGCATGCCGAGCAGCGTAGAGGGGTGGATCGAGTTCAGCTCGATGAGCACTTTCTCGGCCTCGCGCAGGTAGGTCGGCGCGGCGCCTACGGCCGTGCTGAGCACGACGCCTCCGCCGCTGGTCAGGTCGCAGGCTTCCACGACGGCCCAATGGACTTTACCGAGGAAGCCGTAGCGCACGGCCTGCGGCAGCAGCGACAAATGCATGTCGACGAAGCGCACCTTGCCGGCGTTGATCTGCGAGCGCAGCAGCGCGTCGGACTGGTACGGGGTGCGGAAGCTGATGGCCTCGGCGTCGGCGAGGGCGGCATCGAGCGACCGGCCGGTGGATGCACCGGTGAGGACGCCGACCTTGAACTCGCGGCCGAGCGCGTGTTCCTCTTTGGCGCGTTCGGCGAGCGCGCGGGGAATGGCCTTGGGAGCGCCAGCCGGCGTGAAGCCGCTGAAACCGATGGTTTCGCCGTTTTGGATGAGGGCGGCGGCCTCTTCGGGGGTCAGAATCGGATAGGGCAGGGACATGAAAACGTTACTCCTTAATCTGAAAACCGCGGTCCGGCCCAGGCGGGCGGGACGTTGAATGAGCGGGCGCGGCATCATCCGGGCGCGGCATCGTTCGGGTGCGGCCGGGGCGATTGCGAAACAGCGCCAGCAACTCGCGGGCGGCGGTGAACGACGTGGCCTGCGCAGTGCGCACGGCTTCTTCGAGCGCGGGCATGCGGTCGCGCACGGCTGGGTTGCGGAAGAACTCCTCCTCTAAGCCCGCCAGGACCAGTTCGCGCATCCAGGCCAGCGCCTGCTGGCGGCGGCGGCGCAGGAACCAGCCCGAGGCGCGCATCTTTTCGTGGTGTTGCAGCACCATCTCCCAGATTTCGCGGATGCCCTCATTGGCCAGGGCCGAGCAGGTGAGAACGCGCGGCGTCCAGCCGTCGGGACTGGCCGGGAAAAGATGCAGCGCGCCGGCGTATTGGACCCGCGCGCGGTCGGCTTCCAGCCGGTTGTCGCCATCGGCTTTGTTGATCGCCATGGCGTCGAGCATTTCGAGGATGCCGCGTTTGATGCCCTGCAATTCGTCGCCGGCGCCGGCCAGCATAAGCAGCAGAAAGAAGTCGGTCATCGAGCGCACGGCGGTTTCGGATTGACCGACGCCGACGGTTTCGACGAGGATGTTGCGATAGCCGGCGGCCTCGCACAGCAGGATGGTTTCGCGGGTGCGGCGGGCGACGCCGCCGAGATGGCCGCGTGCGGGCGACGGGCGGATGAAGGCGCGTTCCTCGACGGAGAGGCGCTCCATGCGCGTTTTGTCGCCGAGAATGCTGCCGCCGGAGACGGGGCTGGAGGGGTCGACGCTGAGCACGGCGACCTTCTCGGCGCGGTCGCGCACGATGTGCATGCCGAGCACGTCGATGAAAGTACTTTTCCCAGCGCCGGGCACGCCGGTAATGCCGACGCGCAGCGAATCGCCGGCCTCGGCGAGAATGCCCTGGAGAATTTCCGCGGCCAGCTCGCCATCGCTTTCCAGATCGCTTTCAACGATGGTGATTGCGCGCGCGAGGGTCGCCCGGTCGCCCTGGAGGACTCCTTCGATGTAGGCTTCGGGCGCCAGGCGTCCGCGACGGCGCGCGGGCGACGCCGAACCCTTCGAGATCCGGCTAGAGTCTGGCTGCACGAGGGTTTCCCGTGAGCAGTGCTTCCAATACTTTCTGCGCGCACAGCGGAATGACGGAGCCGGGGCCGTAGACGCCGGCCACGCCCGCCGCGTAGAGCTCGTCGTAATCCTGTGGCGGAATCACGCCGCCAACGACCACCAGGATGTCCTCGCGGCCGAACTTCTTCAGCTCCGCGATAACCTCCGGCACGAGCGTCTTGTGCCCGCCGGCGAGCGTGGAAACGCCTAGCACATCGACGTCGCTCTCGACGGCCATGCGGGCCAATTCCTTGGGCGTCTGGAACAGCGGGCCGACGTCGACATCGAAGCCTTCGTCGGCGAAGGCCGTGGCGATGACCTTGGCGCCGCGATCATGGCCATCCTGGCCCATTTTGCCGACCAGAATGCGCGGGCGGCGGCCCTCGGCGGCGGCGAACCGGTCAGCCAGTTTGAGCGCCTTCTGGAACTCGGGATCGTTCTGACTCTCGGACGAATAGATGCCCGAGATGGTGCGATTCACGGCCTGGTACCTCCCGAATACCTGTTCGAGAGCATACGAGATTTCACCGAGCGTGGCTCGGACGCGCGCCGCCTGGACGGAGAGGTCGAGCAGGTTGCCTGCACCCGTTTCGGCGCAGCGGCGCAGCGCGTCGAGGGCCTGCTCGACGTCGGCCTGGTTGCGTTTGCTCTTGGTTTCACTGAGGCGGCGGAGCTGGCTCTCGCGCACGGCGCAGTTGTCGACTTCGCGAACCGCGAGCGGAGCGTCGTCGTGGTACAGGTACTTGTTGACGCCGACGATGACTTCCTTGCCGGAGTCGATGCGGGCCTGGCGCCGCGCGGCGGCTTCTTCGATGCGCATCTTCGGGAGACCAGTCTCGATGGCCTTGGTCATGCCGCCGAGGCGTTCGACTTCTTCGATCAAACTCCACGCCTTGTGCATCAGCTCGTCGGTGAGCGATTCGACGTAGTAGCTGCCGGCCCAGGGATCGACGACTTTGCAAATGCCGGTTTCTTCCTGCAGGTAGATCTGCGTGTCGCGGGCGATGCGGGCCGAGAAATCGGTGGGCAGCGCGATGGCCTCGTCGAGCGCATTGGTGTGCAGCGACTGGGTGTGGCCCATCGCCGCGGCCAGGGCTTCCACCGCGGTGCGCACCACGTTGTTGTAGACGTCCTGCGCGGTCAGGCTCCAGCCGGAAGTCTGCGAATGCGTGCGCAGCGCCATCGACTTGGGGTTCTTCGGCCCGAAGGACTTCACGATCTTCGACCACAGCACGCGCGCCGCGCGCATTTTGGCGATTTCCATGAAGTGGTTCATGCCGATGCCCCAGAAGAAGGAGAGGCGCGGCGCGAACTCGTCGACGCTCAGCCCGGACTTGAGGCCCGTGCGCAGGTATTCGAGACCGTCGGCCAGCGTATAGGCGAGCTCGATGTCCGCCGTGGCGCCCGCTTCCTGCATGTGATAGCCGGAGATCGAGATGCAGTTGAACTTCGGCATGCGCTCGGAGCAATAACGGAAGATGTCGCCGATAATGTGCATCGAAGGAGTGGGCGGATAGATGTACGTATTGCGGACCATGAACTCCTTGAGGATGTCGTTCTGAATGGTGCCGTTGAGCTTCACGGCGGGGACGCCCTGCTCTTCGGCGGCAACAATGTAGAACGCCAGCACGGGGAGCACGGCCCCGTTCATGGTCATGGAAACGGACATCTGGTCGAGCGGGATGCGGTCGAAGAGGATCTTCATATCCTCGACCGAATCGATGGCCACGCCGGCCTTGCCGACGTCGCCGGTGACGCGCTCGTGGTCGGAATCGTAGCCGCGGTGGGTGGCCAGATCGAAGGCCACGGAGAGGCCCTTCTGGCCGGCCGCGAGATTGCGACGGTAGAAGGCATTGGACTCTTCGGCGGTGGAGAAGCCGGCGTATTGCCGGATGGTCCAGGGCCGCATGACGTACATGGTGGAGTAGGGGCCGCGCAGGTAGGGCGGGAGGCCGGCGGCGTAGTTGAGATGCTCCATCGCGGCCAGGTCGGCGGCGGTGTAATAGGGTTTCACCGCGATGCCCTCGATCGTCGGCCAGACGTCTCCGGTGGCCGCGGCCGGCGCGCCGCCGGGGCGCACGGGCGCGAAGGCGATTTTGCTGAAATCCGGTTTCATGATGGTCTTATTTGTCGTTGTGGCCATGATCGTCTAGGCCTCCATCCCGAGCCGGTCCTGCCACGCAGAGAGCGTCTCCACGGCGTTGGACTGGACATGCACGAAGCCCGCGACGCCGGCCTGCTGCAGCGCGGCGATTTGGTCTTTGGGATTGCCGGCGACCATGACCGGCGCCTGCACTTTGGGGCAGACCTCCTGGGCCAGAGCCAGGTATTCAGGATCGCTCGAGCAGAGCACGATGATGTCCGCCGCGGCCTTCTCGAACTCGGCCGATTCGACGATTTCAAAACCCGCGCAGCCGATGAAGTTCTGGCAGAACTGGGCACGCGCCATGCGCATTTTCAGGTCGCCGCGCGTCAGCAGTAGCACGCGCGGCGTGCGGCCGGTCTTGGCGGCGTGACGCTGGGTCCGCCGCCGCAACTTCTCGAACGGTTCGGCCAGACGGCCGGCCGGATCGGCCGGTGCCGACGCTTCGATGCGCTCGGTGAGATTGGGGTAGTTGTTGACGCCCACCAGCGTGCGGCGGCGCGCGGCGACGGCCTTCTGCCGGGCCTCGCGGGACTGTCCGACGGCGGCGTCGATGGCGCCGCTGGCGCGGGCCTTCGTATAGCCGCCCGCGGCGTCGACCTGCTGGAATATTGTCCAGGCTGCGCGGGCCAGCGCGGCGGTCAGCGCCTCGACGTAATAGCTGCCGCCGGCGGGGTCGGCGACCTTGTCGAGATGCGCCTCTTCCTTGAGGATGAGCTGGATGTTATTGGCCAGCCGCTCGGGATAGTGGAAGCTCTGCACGGTCAGTGCGTCGCAACCGCCGAGAGCGGCCGCGAGCGCCTCGGTAGTCGAGCGCAGCAGGTTGGTCCAGGGGTCGCAGATGCTCTTGTTCGAAAGCGTGGTGACGGCGTGGATTCTCATCCGGCAGGCCTCGCCCGCCGGGCCGAAGGCCGCGACGGCCTGGGCCCACAGGAGGCGCGCCGCCCGCAGTTTGGCGATCTCGAAGAAGTAGTTGGAACCGACGCCGAACACGAATGGAATCGCCGGCGCCGCGGTCTCCGCCGGCACGCCTTTTTCGATCTGGGCGGCGAGCCGTTCCACGCCATCGGCGAGCGCGTAGGCCAGTTCCTGGACGGAGGTCGCGCCCTGCTCGTGCAGGCGGTCGCCGCGCACCGCATCGGCTGGGATCGCGGGGTTCTGCGCGATCTCCCAATCGGCGCGGGCGCCGCGCGTAAAGGGGAATTGCCCGGGGGCGATGTCGGTCTGGGCCTCGAGGCCCGCCAGATCCTCCTGGCGGTAATACGGCTTGACGTTCAGCCCTTCCTCGGTGCGCCACACCAGGCGCTTTTCATAGTCGGCGCCTTTCAGGTCGGCGTGGATCGCGGCTTCCCACTGCGCCGTGGCGACGGGCGGAAACTCCGCGGCCAGGTTCAGTCCATCGGCCTGCGCCTCAGACATGGCTCGGGCCCTCCTGGACGACTTCGATCAGGTAGCTGAAATCCTTGGGATGGACGAAAAAGATCTGCGTGCCGCGCGAGCCCGGTCCCGGTTCCTGGGTCAGGTTGAAGCCCTTCTCTTTCATGTGGGCATAGGCCTGGTGGATGTCTTTCACTCGAAAAGCCAGGTGCGCGAAACCGCCGCGGCCGCCTTGTTTTTCGATCTGTTTGGCCACCGGCGACTCGGGCGAAAGCGGCTCGAGCAGTTGGATCAGGTTCGGTCCATTGCCGATGCGCAGCAGCACTTCGCGCACCTGGTGCTTGCCCAGGACCTCTTCGCGATGCAGTTCGGTGAAGCCGAGCGAGAGGTACTTCTGCACCTGCGCGTCGAGCTCGCCTTGTTTTACCGCGATGGCGACGTGATCGACGAATTCAAAACCGGCGGCAATCAAATCCTGGACCATTTCCTGCTCCTGTTCACCAGCTTGGCACTACTCAAACTCGACCAGCACCAGCCCGCTTTGCACGGGGTCGCCGGCCTTGACGTTGACCTTCGAAATCTTGCCGGCGACGGGGGCGGTGATGTTGGTTTCCATCTTCATCGCCTCCAGCACTATCAGCGTGTCGCCGGGCTGGATCTGCTGGCCGGCCTGCGCGGCGATCTTGACGACGATGCCGTTAATCGGGCTGCGGCACACTTTGGCCTCATTGACATTGGCATCCCCGGCGGCGGGGGACGACGCAGCGGGAGCTGCCGCGGGCACATGGGCGACGGTGGGCTGCATGATGTAGCCGGCGGGTGGCAGCGGCTCCGGCTCGGGCTCGGAGGCTTCGACGTCCACTTCGTAGACTTTGTTGTCGACAGTAATCTTCAGTTTCACGGATGGCTCCTAAAACTCGTGCGCCAGATTGAGGGTGTGAGATGCCTGGACGAAAACGCGGCCCTGCTGGGCCCAGTCGCCGGCGCTCACCAGGCGGATGGTCCGAATGCGCGGCCGCTTGCCCAGGTAGGCGGCCACGGCGGCGGAAATGGCCAGCAGCAGATCCTCGTTGAACTCTTCCGGCGCGGCCGGAGCCGGCACCGGCGCCAGGGCCGCGGCTTCAGCGGCCGGCATGCCGGCGACCGGCAGTCCGGTGGTCTGCAGCCGGTCGAGCCGCTGGTTGAGCGTGGCCAGTTGCATGGTCAGCGCTTCCAGAACTTTCATCAGGCCTGCCACGGCGGCGGCGCCGCTGGAGTCCAGAGTGGAAGTCGGTTTCTCGATCGTGGTTCCCATGACAGCGCTCTCCTTACAGTGGAATCAGGCCGTGCTTTTTCGCCGGCCGCAGTTCCCGCTTGGCCTTGAGATACTCGAGCGACTGGGCGACGAAGCTGCGCGTCAGCGCGGGCTCGATAATGTCGTCCACCAGCCGGCGCCCCGCGGCGACCATCGGATTGGCGAACGCCTCGCGATACTTTTCGATCATCTCCTTGCGTTTAGCGGCCTTATCTTCGGCCTCGGAGATCTCCTTGCGGAATACGATTTCGGCCGCGCCCTCAGCGCCCATGACGGCGATTTCGGCGGTCGGCCAGGCATAGCTGCGGTCCGCGCCGAGGTCCTTGCAGCACATGGCGATGTAGGCTCCGCCGTAGGCTTTACGCAGGATCACGGTCACTTTCGGCACGGTGGCGGCGGAGTACGCGAACAGCATTTTGGCGCCGTGGCGGATAATGCCGCCGTACTCCTGCTCCACGCCGGGCAGGAAGCCGGGCACATCCACGAAGGTCACGAGCGGGATGTTGAAGGCGTTGCAGAAGCGGATGAAGCGCGCGCCTTTGTCCGAGGAATCGATGTCCAGCACGCCCGCCTTGAACTTCGGGTTGTTGGCGATGATGCCCACCGAGTGGCCGCAGATGCGCGCGAAGCCGATCGTCAAATTGGCCGCGAAGCCGGCCTGGACTTCGAGAAAATCGGCCGCGTCGACGACGTTCAGAATGATGTTGCGGACGTCGTAAGGCACCTTGCCGTCGACCGGCACCATGTCGGTGAGGGCGGGGTTGGGATCGCAGGTGTAGTCACCCGGCACGAAGGGCGGATCCTGGAGGTTATTGGAGGGCAGGAAGCTGAGCAGCTTTTTGCAGATGAGCGCGGCGTGGGCATCGTCCTCGGCGATGAAGTGGATGACGCCGGAGCGCGTCATGTGGGCCTCGGGTCCGCCCAACTGGTCCGCCGTCACGGTCTCGCCGGTGACCTGTTTGATGACCTGCGGGCCGGTGATGAATAGTTGCGCCCGGCGGGTCTGGATAATAAAGTCGGTGAGCGCCGGGCTGTAGGCCGCGCCGCCCGCGCAGGGTCCGCAGATCAGCGAGATCTGGGGCACCGCGCCCGAGAGCATCACGTTGGCATAGAAGACCTTGCCGTAGCCGGAGAGCGCGTCGATGCCCTCCTGCACGCGCGCGCCGCCGGAGTCGTTGATGAACACGAAGGGGCTGCCGGTCATCAGCGATTGCTGCATGATCTCGGCCACTTTGGTCGAGTGCAGCTCGCCGGCCGAGCCGCCCAGTACGGTGAAGTCCTGGCTGGCCAGGTGAATCAGCCGGCCCTGCATGGACGCCGCGCCCGTGACGACGCCGTCGGCCGGCGTCTCCTTGCCGGCCATGCCGAACATCGTGGCGCGGTGCTCCGCGAAAAGCCCCGTTTCCATGAAGCTGCCGGGATCGACCAGGGCGTCGACCCGTTCGCGCGCCGTCAGTTTACCGGCCGCGCGGTGCTTCTCCAGTTTGTCGGCGCCGCCGCCCAGCAGCAGTTCGGCGCGCTTCTTGCGGATTGCTTCGATTCTTTGCTCCATCGTGAGGGACATCGTGGTTCAGGCCTTTTTCTCTGTTGGTTCTTCCCAACCGGCTGGCGCAGCGTCCGCGCGGCCGGTCCATGATTTGAAGGTGCAAACGCCGTGGTGCGTCGCGGGTGCGCAGCCCTAGGCCGGCGCCACCGTCACTTTGTGGGCCTTGCCTTTGACTTTAATTTCGTACGTGACCGGCGCGAGCAGCGGGCCGGGGCCGCTGGCGGCTTTCTTACCGGCTCCTGGCGCGGGCTGGGCCGCCGCGGGATCCTTGCCGAGGTTCTTCGGGCCCTCCTTGCGGGTGGAGAAAAACTTCGGAGCTACTGCCGGGAACATCGCGTAGGTCAGAACATCTTCATCGCTTCCGTCGCAGCCCTTCAGCGCCAGCGCCTGCCCGCGCAGGTCCTCCCACTCCGGTTTCAGCAGGTCGGCCGGGCGTCCATGAATGATGTCCTTCTTGGCCTGCCGGGCGGCCAATTCGACGATCTCCTGATTGCGCGTGCCGAGGCACGTGCCGTAGTAGCCCAGCATCAGGTCGGCGAATTCGCCCGTCAGCACTTTGTACCGGCCCATCATCACGTTGAACACGGCCTGCGTGCCGACGATCTGGCTGGAGGGCGTCACCAGTGGCGGGTAGCCCGCGTCCTGGCGCACTCGCGGCACCTCGAGCAGCACTTCCTTGAGCTTGCCGGCCGCGCCCTGCTGCTTCAACTGGCTCTCCATGTTGGAGATCATGCCGCCCGGGATCTGGCTGTCGAAGATTTCGGTCTCGACGCCAGTGATGTTGGAGAGAAACTGGGCGTAGCGCGGGCGGATTTTGGCGAAATGGTCTTTGATTTTCAGCAGGCGGCTCTTGTCGAGGCGCGTTTCAAAGCCCGTGCCTTCCAGCATCTCGACGAAGCTTTCAGTGGGGTTGTGGCCGGGGCCGAGACTGAGCGAACTGATGGCCGTGTCGACGCAATCGGCGCCCGCTTCAATCGCTTTCATCAGGCTCACCATGGTCACGCCGGTGGTGGCATGAACGTGGACGTGCACGCGGGTTTCCTCGCCGCAGGCGGTCTTGATGGCCTTGACGATATCGTAGGCCGCCTGGGGTTTCAGCAGCGCCGCCATATCCTTAATGCAGATCGACTGGCAGCCAAACTCGACCAATTGCTCGGCCAGTTCGACGAAGCCGGTGACGGTGTGCAGCGGGCTGACGGTATAGCAGATGGTGCCCTGGGCGTGCTTACCGGCGCGAAGCACGGCCTGGATGGCACGGCGCACGTTGCGGGGGTCGTTGAGCGCGTCGAAGATGCGAAAGACGTCCATGCCGTTCTCTGCCGCCTGTTCCACAAAGCGGTCGACGACGGTGTCCTCATAGTGCCGGTAGCCCAGCAGGTTCTGCCCGCGCAATAGCATCTGCAGGCGGGAATTCGGCAGCAGTTTGCGGAACTTCCGGAGGCGTTCCCAGGGGTCCTCGTTCAGGAAGCGGATGCAGGAATCGAAAGTCGCGCCACCCCAGCACTCCACCGACCAGTAGCCGGCTTTGTCGATATCCTCGCACGCCGGAACCATGTCCTCCATGGCCATCCGGGTCGCCATCAGGCTCTGATGGGCGTCCCGCAGGATGAGCTCGGTGACGTCTATGATTTTGGACATTGATGGAATCCTTCCGCAGCCGGTTTCCGGGGCCGATCAATCTTGACTAAGACCGGGAACCTTCAATTTCAGATTACCATATCCGATCCCATTTTGCGGAGTTTCTCTACAGTTTAGTCAGGCTTTGATCCGCGTTTTCGCGCCTTCACGGGGGCGCGTTTGGAGCTGTTATTCCGCCCGGAAAAATAGTCATAAAATATTGAAAATCAACTACTTAATAAACTCAACAGGCAGCGCGACGGGGTCCGGCCGGAGAGCGCATGGTGGTGCACTGAAGCGGCCATTGAGGTGCCGGGACGCCCAATGCAAGCGGCCCCGTGCGGCCGGTTTTCAGGCCTGAAAGTCGTGAATCTGGAAGCGGCGCGCTCAGTGCGCCAGTTGCAGGATGGCGCCCTCGTCGGTGGCTACCCACAGGCTGCCGTCCGAGCAGCGCGCCAACGTGGCCTCGTTGCCCATGGCGCGGTAGTCGACTTTCATTTCGAACCACGCGGAATGATCGGGCGACCACAAAATCCGCAGCTTACCCGGGACGGGCGAAGACATACGCAGGCGTCCCGCGGGCTGGATCGCGGCCACGACCACGCTGCCGTCGTCGAGCAGAGCCACGTCGTGCACCACCAGTTCCTTGCGCCGGAAGATGGACCAGCTTGTCCCGGTGCGCGGATCGATGTCGTACACTTCCGCAGGCCACAGGAACGAGTCACGATACTGGAAGACGGCGGCCGCGCGTCCGGGCGCCATGCGCACGCGCCGGATGGCGCCGAAGGCCGAACTGACGTGTCCGGCCCAGGTCTGGCCGTGGTCGTGCGTCTCGTACACGATCGTCGAGCCGGGCACGCTTTTCCGGCGCACGGCGCGGTCGGGCGTCATCCAGTCCGGCAGGCTCGCCGGCTGGGGCGCGGCGGTCGAATCGCCGGCCAGCATGCCCACGCCGGACGGCATCATGGCCATGGAGCGCAGGTAAGTCTCCGCCGATTTCAGGTCCAGCTTCTCACTCTCCGGAACCGTTTTCCAGGAACGCCCGGCATCGTCGGTGCGGTAAAACACCTTCCCTCCGCCGAAGGCCCATCCCGTTTGCGGCGACGAGAACCAGACCTGCGTGGAATCGGAGTCGGGCAGCGGGCGCTTGTCCCATTTCACGCCGGCATCGGCGCTGAAGAGGAGGTGCCCGGCGGTCACCACCCAGGCAGTGGTCTCGCCCAGGACAAAAACCCCCAGCGGGTTCTTTTCCGTCTTCTCCAGCTTCCAGGTCTTGCCGTTGTCGCGCGTCACCAGCAGCCAGGGCTTGAGGTTGTCCGAGTCCGACTCCTCGATCAGCAGGCTCGCCAGACCGAACTGCGGCGTGGGGAGCGCGAAATCCTGAAGGTGACAGCGCTTGCCCAGTTGGTCGAAGTAGTAGCGCATCTGCCAGCGCATTGCTTCGAACGGACCGGAATTAACGGCGGGGATCGCGCCGGCTGGAATCTCGACGATCGCTTCGGCGGCCTCTTTTTCGTTCTTCAGAGCGGGTGGGAGCGTGGGCTGGCCGGCGGCCGGACTCTGCGCGGCGCGGGCGGAAATGGCCCCCAGCGGCACAGCCACCAGCAGGAGCAGATCGCGGCGGCGCGGACGAATCATAATTCCGATTCCTCCACTGCGTCTTGGCTCTCGACCCTCGTCCCGATGCGGCCGCCCTGGCGGACGAGTTCCACGTGGCTGGCCTGTTCCAAGCTCGCCGGCGCAAGGCGCGCCAGCGCCAGCAGGCACCCGATCTGCTCGCCCACGGTAGTCAGGAGCTCCATCTCGGCGCCGGGATGGCGGCGCGGCATGCGGTGCTGGACGTTGATCACTCCGATGACCCGGTTGCGGGCGATCACGGGCACCGAGAGGAAGGCTTCGTAAGAGTCTTCGGGGAGATTCGTGAAGGTCTTGAAGCGGGGATCCTTGTAGGCCTCCAGCGAAATGGCGAGCATCTTGCGCTCGCGGGCCACCCAGCCGGTCAGGCCCTCGTCAATCTTCAACCGCACCTTGCCGATTTCCAGCGGGTGGGGGTTGGAGGAAGCGCACAGGACCAGTTGATCTTCTTCGATCAGGTAGAGCAGACAGGAATCGCAGTCGGTGAACTCCTTGATCAGGCGCACCACGGCCTGCAGCGTTTCCGAAAGACTGAGGGCGCGCACCATCAGGCGGCTGATGCGCTGGTAGACGCCGATTTGCTGTTCCAGGCGCTGCAGTTGGGATTCGAGGTCTTTGACTCGGGCCACGACTTCATTATGCCCCTTGCCGGGAAGTATCGAATTCAAAGCTGGCAATGGATGCCCGTTTCGGCGGAGAATGAAACGAAGAGGTCGGGGCAGCTCCGGCCGCCTGCGTGCAACGGTCGCAAGTTCAAGCCAGCAATCACAGGGGAACAACAACGCACCATGTGGAATAAAACAAAAAAAGATGATCTTCCGGTTCGTCCGGAACCGGCCCAGACGGCTGTGCCCAGCTCGGCGCGAGAAGCGATCCCGACCTCGGCCTACCCGAGCCGGAGACCGGACGAAGCCGTGAAACGAGGCGGCGCTCTGATCGGCAAGAGCCTCATTCTCACCGGCAAGATTTCGGGACGCGAGGACCTGGTCGTGGATGGCCGGATCGAGGGCGACGTCGACCTGCCGGAGAACAAGCTCACGGTGGGCGCCGGCGGTCACGTCCAGGGCGGTATCCGGGCCCGGGAAGTGGTCGTTTATGGGACCGTCCACGGCAACACGGAGGCAGTGGAGAAGGTCGAGATCAAGCGCAATGCCCGCGTGCTGGGCGACATGCGCACGGCCCGGCCGGTAATCGAAGAAGAGGCCTACTTCAAGGGCAACATCGAGACCGTGCGGGTGGAACCTCCCAAGACTGCCGTGCAGCGTGCGGCGCCCGAAGCCCCCGTTCAGCCGGCGCTGCCCAATTCGACGCCCGCTCAGATTGAGCCGCGGCATGGAGAACCGCGTAAGGGATGAACGTTTCACCCTCGCGCGCCGCGGCGGGCCCTGCGGGCGCCGCGGCCGCTCCCGACTCCCGTAAGAGTCACGGCCTGCAGGCCCTCGTCGCTTCCCTCCAGGAAGGCCGTCCACTGCATGTGCTGGACTTCGGCGGTCCGATTCAGGACAACATCGACTTCATCACGGACATCGTCAGCGGAGCCGGCCACCGGCTGTACGTTGACCATTTGCTTCGCTCCTACGAGTATTTCTTCTCGGCCAAGGAACAGGAGGAGGGTGTCTTCCAGGCTGGCCGCATCGAGGAGTTCGTCGCTTCGGTGATGGATTTTCCCGACCAGTCGGCCGACGCGATTCTGATCTGGGACCGGTTGCAGTTTCTGCCTCCGCAGATCGCCGAAGCGCTCGTCGCGCGGCTGCATCGCATTCTGGCGCCGGATGCTTTCCTGCTGGCGCTGTTCCGGACGGATTCCAGCGGCGCGGACCGTGCGCCCTACGTTTGCCGGATTGTGGACGGCCAGACACTGCAAATGCACGAGCAGCCGCCGGCACGCCGCATGCAGACGTTTAATCCGCGCACGATCCAGAGACTTTTCCAGAGCTATCGCGAAGTGAAGTTCTTCGTCAGCCGCGAGAGCCTGCAGGAAGTTCTGATCCGGCGCTAGCGATTCCGCCCGCCGCCTCCACACGGCGACTTCGCGTCTCGGTCCCAGGCGCGCCCAACTCTCTTTATCCACGCACTGCATCCACTGCGCCTTAGGGGCAGAGCCGTTCGTCCCCCAAGCCCCGGGCTCATGGAGCCATCTGTCCAGGAGTTTTCGCAGATCCTCCGTGGGCCGCCCGCGGACTGCCGCACACCTGAAATCGCGAAAAACGCGAATTTGAATAGTTGTTCGGAGCATCTGGGCTAAACTGGGGAAAACCCTCCCTCGCGGGAATCAGATGGACACTCCGACAGAGCCACCACCCAGCCTGGCAGCTTCCGAACCACAAGCCGTGCGCGTGGCTGCGACTCTGCTGGCAGTGTGCCTGGCGGCGTGGTTGTTGCGCGTCGCGCGCCCGCTTTTCATCACGCTGATCAGTGCGGTTCTGCTGGCCTTCATTCTCGAACCGCTGGTGCAGTTGCTCATGCGGCTGCGCATCCGGCGCGGCTTCGCCAGTTTCCTCGCCTGTTCGCTGATGCTCGGCGCGCTGTATCTCGCACTGCTCGGCGCCTGGTCGCAAGCCGTCGGCTTCTGGGCCGAGATGCCCAACTACAGCAAGCGCATCGCCGAGCTCGTCGATTCGGCCACGCTGAAGGCGGAGGAAGTGCAGTTGTCGCTTGAGGAGGCGCTTATTCCTCCGCGGTTGCGCCGGATCCAGCCCCCTGAGACCACCGCCAAGTCGTCGGCTAAGAGCAGGAAGACCGGCCCCGTGGCCACTCCGCAGAGCGCCGTGCAGGAGGTTCACATCAAGCAGGAGCCGTCCGATCTGGTCAACATCGCCTGGGAATCGCTGTCGCGATTTTCCGATGCTCTGCTGCTCGCCTCTTTCGTGCCCTTTCTGGTTTACTTCTTCCTGAGTTGGCGGGACCATCTGAGGCGCGCGCTGCTGGAGCTGGCGGGCGGCCAGTCGCGGGACATGCTGGACCGCAGTCTGCGCAGCATTGCCGACGTGACGCGGGCCTACGTGGTAGGCAATTTTCTGCTCGGCGTGCTGCTCTCGGTGTTGAGCGCGGCGTTTTTCTATTTCAACCGCGTTCCGCATTGGCAGGTGGCCGGACCGCTGAGCGGTTTCCTGAGTCTGGTCCCGTATCTGGGGCTGCCGCTGGCGCTGCTGCCTCCGTTCATCGCCGCGCTGCCGGTCTTCGACAATTGGGGGCCGTACCTGCTCGTAGCCCTGGGCATCGCGGTGCTGCACCTGGTCGCATTGAACCTTCTGTACCCCAAACTGGTGGGCGCGCGCGTGCATTTGAACCCGCTCGCAGTGACGGTCGCGCTGATGGTCTGGTATATCCTCTGGGGCGGTGCGGGGCTGGTTCTGGCGATCCCGATTACTGCCGCGATGAAGGCCGTCTTCGACCGTGCGCCCGGCCTGGAAGGCTACGGCAAGCTGCTCGGCGATTGAGTCCCTTCGCCGCGCACTGCCTGTCCCGCCGCCGCCCTTGGATAGACTGAGTAGGTTGAGGCCGCGGGTCCCCGATCCGGCCCACTGCCGCCCTGAGGAAAGAAGAAAGACAAGCAGCGCCGTGGCACACAAACCCCAGTTCCAGATCCCCGCCTTCGCCAAGTATCTGCTGATCGCCTGCGGCATCGTGGCGCTGATCGTCGCACTGATCCTGTGGGGCAATCGCGGCGCCCAGGTGCGCCTGGAGGCGCGGCTCCTGAAGACGCGTCTGATTCCGACCGACGATGCGGCCGCGCTGGCGGTGCTCGAAGTGCGCATCCACAATCCGGCCGACGTGCTTTTCGTCATCCGCGAGGCGCGCCTGAAAGTCGTGCTGGCCGACGGTACCGAGATCGACGGCGCTCCCGTCACGCAGGGCGACCTGGACCGCTTCCTCGACTACTACAAGGCTTACGGTGGGCGCTTCAATCCCGTTGTTCATACAAAAGAGCGCTTCCCCGGCGGGTCGCTGACCGATCGGACCGTGGCGGCGAGTTTCCAGCGCTCTGTCGCCGACATCGAGAAACGGCGCGGCTTCGTGCTCGAACTGGAAGACGTCGACGGGGTCGTGACGCGCATCACGCAGATGGAAGCCGCGGGTAAATGATCGATATCCACAGCCACATCCTGCCGGGTCTCGACGACGGCGCCGAAACCATGGAGAACACCGTCGAGTTGCTGCGCCTGGCCCGCGATACCGGCACCACGGCCATCGTCGCCTCGCCGCATGCCGACCCTCAATACAAGTTCGATCCGGAGAAGGTCGATGCGCTGCTCGCCGCGGCGCAGGAGCGCGTCGGCGAAGGCATCCGGATCGTGCGCGGCTGCGATTTCCATCTCATGCTGGACAACATCCAGGACGCGCTCGCGCACCCCACCCGCTACACCATCAACGCCGGGCCCTACCTGCTGATGGAACTCTCCAACATGCTGATCTTCCCGAACACCGGCCGCATGTGGGAGGAGTTGGAGAACGCCGGGATGCGCATCATCCTGACGCACCCCGAGCGCAACCCGCTGCTGCAGGATCAGATGGAGCGCATCGAGGAGTGGGTCGCGCAGGGTCGCTACATGCAGTTGACCGCGCAGTCGCTGCTCGGTCAATTCGGCCCGAAGGCGCAGCGCTTCGCCGTTTCCATGATCGAAAAGGGGCTGGCCCACTTCGTCGCCAGCGACGGCCACGATCTGCGCGGACGCCCGCCGCGCCTCGACCTCGCCTTCCAGTGGGTGACGGCGCACTACGGCGGCGAACTCGCGGAACTGCTGTTCATCGCGCACCCGCGCGCGGTCATCGATGGCGAGCCCGTCGAATCCTGGATGCCCAAGCCCGACCGCGCCGCCTCCGGTGGCTTTCTGAGCAGGCTGTTCGGCCGCCACGGCCGCTAGCTCGTTTGCCTCAGACCGCCGCGTGATCCCATACAGCGGCGCATCCGCGCTCGCCGCTTCCTGTTCGACAATGGATTCAATGCCCACCAAGAAGCCGCAGCGCGGCCTGAGCCGCAAGCAGTCCGAGCGCCTGTACACCGACCAGCACGCCGCGGCCGGCGTGCGCGTCCAATTCCCGGACATCGAATGCTGGCCCAACCAGTATTCAAACGACTATCAGATTGAGATTTCCATGCCGGAGTTCACTTCCGTTTGTCCGCGCACCGGCCTGCCCGATCATGGCGCCATCACCATCAGCTACATGCCCGACAAGCTGTGCTTGGAGCTCAAGAGCCTGAAGTTGTATATGCTCGCTTACCGCAACCTGGGCATCTTCCAGGAGAACGTGGTCAACCATTTTCTCGAGGATTGCGTGCGCGCCGCGAAGCCGCGCCAGATGACCGTGACGGGAGAGTTCCAGCCGCGCGGCGGAGTCTATTCGAGCATCACCGCCAGCTACTCGCGCCGCCGGCGTTAGCCGCGACCAGCCGCGGCTCCGATCTGGAAGAGGCTACGCGCCGGCCCGCGCCGTCAACACCAGCGGGCGCACCGCGATCTCCGAGGGTCGCAGCACGATCACGCTGCGTTCGGCGGCCGGAGTAGCGCTGTCCTCGGGCGCAGGCGCTTCCAGCAGCAGCCGCTGGGCCATCGCCGCTGCGGAGTGGATCTCCAGATCCAGCAACTGCTCCATCAGCACGGACTCGCTCCACTTGTCCTGCGGATTCACCGAGCGCACCAGCCCGGGACTGAGCAGTACCAGCAGGTCCCGCCGCCGCAGTTCGATCTCTTCGACCACCCAATCGGCCGCGCCGCCGCCGGCCAGCGCCCGTCCCGTCACGCCCAGCCGCCGCGTCTCCGAGCCGTCGCCGCGATTCTTCATCAGCACCGGCGGCTCGTAACCCGCGTTGATGTAGACGAAGCGCCGCGTGCGCGCATCGTAGCGCCCCAGCAGCAGGCGCACCGGCAGCTCCGGCGCCTCGCCGGCGGTCATGGCGCGTTCCACCGATTCGAGCATCTCGCGCAGGTCCTCGCCGTAGACGTAGAACCGGCTGCGCAGCAGCGCCTGCAGGCGGACCATATCCGCGGCCGCCTGCGGGCCCGTCGAGTCCGTCTCGGCCATCGCCACGCCCAGCGCCGAGGCGGGCAGGACGACGGTATCGCAGAACGCGGCGCGTCCGGCGCCGGCGTGGTCGGTGGAGACTCCGAACTCCAACCCCGCCACCTCGGCCAGGTCCGGCGGAGCCATGCGCCGCCGCACCAGCACCGCCATCTCGCTCTGCGTCTTCACGTGCTCCTCGGCCGCCCGCAACTGCGCCAGGCGCTCGGCGCCCCCGCCCAGCACGTCCATCATGCGGCCCACCTCGGCCGCTACCTCGACCGTGAATCCGCGCTGCGCATCGCTGAACGGATCGCTCTTCAGCCGCCCTCCGATCAGCAGGAAGCCGGCCAGTTTCGAGTTGCGCCAGAAGGCCACGCCGGCCTCGGCCCCCATGGCCTCCAGGCGTTTCTGCTCGGACTGCATATCGTAAGCGCTGGTGCCGGGCAGGGCGTAGGACCAGCGCACCGGCGTGCCCGTCCGCGGGTCGATGTAGTCCACGAACGGAACCCTGTGGTTGGGACAGAATGCCACGGCCGTCAATCCGCGTTTCGAGAAGACTTCAACCTGTTCGGGCTTGGAGGGCAGGGAAGCGGCCAGTTCGAAGTTGTGATTGTTCAACAGGTAGACGTGCAGGCGCGTGGAGTGCAGCTCTTCCATGATCGCCTGCGCCGCGTAAGCCATCACCTCTTCGCGCAGGAACAGGTGCCGCATGTGCGCCGTGACGGCTTCGGCGTTCAGCCGCCAGAACGACTCTTCCTGGGCCGCGCGCACGGCCCGCTCGCCCGTGCGTCCGAGCCACAACGCGCACGCCACCGTCACGCCAAACGCCGCCGCCGCGCCCAGCGCCATCTGCAGTTCCGGCTGCCCCGGCGGCATCATCAGCCACACCACCGCCGCGCTGGCGATGCCCAGCGTCAGCGCCGGAATCCAGCGCAGCGACAGCGGCATGCCGCCGGCCTCGTCGCCCGGCTCGGGGCGCCACCGCGCCCACACCGTCGCCGAAGCCAGCAGCGCTGAGACCAGCGCCACCGCCGCTCCGATCCACGGCGCGGCCGGCGCCAGCCATCCCCAATTGCCCCAGTCGACCATCGCTATGCCTTTATGGGGTCCGCGTGAACACCAGGAAATACTGGTAGGGCAGGAACTCGTATTCCTCCACCCGCTGGAACCCCGCCTGTTTGAACTCCTCCACCATTGTCTCGCGAGCGATCTTCATTTCGGGCCCCGGCCCCACCGGCAGCGGCCGTTTGTGAAAGTCGATGACGACCACCCGGCCCCCGTCCTTCAGCGCCCGCCTGACCTTCTCAAGATACGCGCTGTGGTTCGCGATGTGGTGCAAGACATCGCAAAAGAAGACGATATCGGCGCCGCCGTCGGCCAGCTTTGGATCGTCCGGAACGGAAAGTACGGTCTTGAGATTCGCCGGCGCATCTTTCCGGCAGATCTCCAGCAGCCTGGCATCGATGTCCACCGCGTAGACCTGCGCGGCGTGATGCGCGAAGCGCCGCGCGAAATAACACGAGCCTGCGCCAATGTCGGCGATCGTCTCCGTGCCCTTCAGGTGCAGCGCTTCGAGCACTTCGTGCGGCTTCTGCCAGGCATCCCGGGCGGGATCTTCCAGCACCTGAGCGTACTCGGCGGCCGATTGCGGAGGATGGTGCTGGTGCTCCGTCTGCGCCGGGGCCGCGAGCGTCCAGGACGCCGCGCACAAAATCACGCTGAGCAACGTCCGTTTCATACAGGAAGGCAGAAATCTGTTTCGATCAATTATACATCACAATGTTTCGCTGGCCTTCGAAAAACCCGTCTTGTGCAGCGCGCTCCGGAAGCGGCTGTAGAACCAGTAGATCGCCAGCCCGATCAGCAGCCACACGAAAAACCGCAGCCAGGTCAGCAGCGGCAGGCCCATCATCAGCACCAGGCAGCAGCCGATCGAGATCAACGGGAACAGCGGCACGAACGGCACGCGGAACGCGCGCCGCCGCTCGGGCTGTTTTTTGCGCAGGACGATGACGCCCGCCGACACCAGAATGAAGGCGAACAGCGTTCCGATATTGGACAACTCGGCGAACGTCGCGATGTCCCAGATGCCGGCTGGAATGCCGACGAACAGGCCCGCGATCCAGGTGCTGATGTGCGGCGTCTGGTAGGTTCTGTGAACGGCGGAGAACATCTTCGGCAGCAATCCGTCGCGCGACATCGCGAACCATACCCGCGCCTGGCCGTACTGGTACACCAGCAGCGACGACATCATGCCCATCAGCGCCCCGGCGGTCACGATCAGCCGCAGCCGATTGAAGCCCAGCACTCGCAACGCGTCGGCCACCGGAGAATCGCTGCCCAGCGTGTCGTAGCGCACGATGCCGGTCAGCACCAGCGACACCGCGCCGTACAGAATCGTGCACACGATCAGCGTCGAAATGATCCCGATCGGCAGGTCGCGCTGCGGGTTCTTGCATTCTTCTGCCGCCGTCGATACCGAGTCGAAACCGATGTAGGTGAAGAACACGATCGAGGCGCCCGTCAGCACCCCCGAGAAGCCGTTGGGCGCGAAGGGATGCCAGTTCTCCGGCCTGATGGCGCTCGCCGCCCCGAAACAAAAGATCAGAATCGCGCCGATCTTGATCAGCACCATCGTCGTGTTCGCCCGGGCGCTTTCCTTGACGCCCCGCACCAGGATCACGGTCACGAGCATGGTGATCACCAGCGCCGGCACGTTGAACCACCCGCCGGGCTGACCGGGCGCGGGCAGCGGCGGGAACGCCAGTTGCGGCGGTAAGTGGAATCCGAACAGGTTCTGCAGCAGGTCCTGGATGTAGGCCGAGAACCCGACCGCTACGCTCATGTTCGAAACCGCGTATTCCAGAATCAGGTCCCAGCCGATGATCCAGGCGAAGATCTCGCCCAGAATCGCATACGAGTAAGTGTAGGCGCTGCCCGCGATCGGGATCATCGAGGAGAGTTCGGCGTAGCACAGCCCGGCGAACAGGCACGCGATCGCCACCAGCGCGAACGACAGCGTGATCGCCGGTCCCGCGCCCGGGCGCCCCATCTGCGAGCCCGCGTGCGAGCCGAACAGCACCACGTCGAGCACCGTCGCATTGAGGATCGACTGCAGCTTCTCGACCTTGCCGGCGGCTGCCGTTCCGGTCAGCGTGAAAATCCCCGAGCCGATCACCGCGCCGATGCCCAGC
>Ga0302319_10005805_pt1 | contig 24691 bp, 24 predicted proteins | sample Bog_T0_2_FD_203319 | JGI IMG/M metagenome (GOLD analysis project Ga0302319, IMG submission 203319) | Peat permafrost microbial communities from Stordalen Mire near Abisko, Sweden - Bog_T0_2 | ecosystem: Environmental > Terrestrial > Soil > Wetlands > Peat | place: Sweden: Abisko, Stordalen Mire...
TATGCACGATGATCGGATCCCACGCCGGCCGCTGCTTGGCCTCGAAGATTCGCCCCACCGCCGCCGCATCCAGCGCATTCGCCCCCAGCCCGTAAACGGTCTCCGTAGGCAGCGCCACCAGCCCGCCAGCGCGCAAAATCTTCGCCGCCCGCGCCAGGGCATTCTCGGCCTCGGAACTCTTCAGGTTTGTAGGGTTGATGACCAATCGCAGCGTCTTCACCCTCCTATTGTCGCCTTTCGCGCTCCGGCATCGCCACCTGCCTGATCTCGAATGGCCAACTGGCATCGTCCGAGTTCAACCTTCTTCAATCGAAGCCTGCGCGCTCTCAGCCCTCACCTACGCAGTTTGGTTGTATAGTGGATGCGGAATGAGAAAGCCTTCGATTCAAGAGACTGCGCGTCCGTATCGGAGGAGAACCCCGATAGCCAGCCCGCAGCGCCGCTGCCTTGGAGGAGACCGCATGAGTCCGTTGAAACTCCGCCGCTTCCGGCAGATCAGCCGCTGGCTTGCGGTGGGCATCTTGCAGTTTTACTGCGGAGTCGCTCACGTTCCAGCTGGGTTAGGCCAAACCGATGAAGTTGGCCAAGAGATCGCAGCCTTGAAAGATGCGAATCCCCAAGTCCGGTGGGATGCGGCGAAAGCGTTGGGCAGAAGCAAAGATCCCTGTGCTGTCGATCCTCTGATTGCCGCACTCAAGAACACAGGAGACACGCCCCTCCGCACAAACGCGGCCGTGGCGTTGGGCGAAATCAAAGACCCCCGTGTCGTCGAACCCCTGATAGAAGCTCTGGAAAGCTCAGAAGATGGTGTTCGCTGGGCAGCTTTCCATGCGTTAGGCGAAATCAAAGACCCCCGTGCTGTCGGACCAATGATGGCGCTCGAGAACGATCCGTATCGATACGCAACCTTCTCTGTCAGGGTATTGGAAGACTTCGGAACGTCAGCCGTAGAGCCCTTGATCGCCGAATTGAAAGACCCGAGCAGCAGAGTGCGCCAGACCGCGGTTATGTTGTTGGGAGAATTCAAAGACCCTCGGGCGGTTGAGCCCCTGAGTGCGGCGCTTCTAGACACGGATCGTCTTGTCCGAATCGGCGCGGCTGAGGCATTGGGCAATTTTGGAGACACGCGCGCGGTCGAGCCGCTCATTGCCGCGCTTGAAGACAAAGATGTCTTTGTCCGAGTCGATGCTACCAGAGCATTGGGCCAGATCAAAGACACCCGCGCAGTCGAACCGCTCATCACCGCTCTGAAGAACCCGGCCTCACCGGCGGAGGCCACGGCCGAAGCTTTGGGAAACATCAAAGATCCCCGTGCAGTCGAGCCGCTGATCGACGTTCTGAAGAGCAAGGATTCTAACGTCCGGGGTCAAGCTGTGAGCGCGTTAGGCAAAATTGGAACGCCTGCGATCGAGCCTTTGATCGCCATCCTAAATAACTCAGACAGCACCATTCGAAGCAACGCAATCAGTGCCTTGATGCTGATCGGCCCACCAGCGGTCGAGCCGCTGATTGTTGCCATGAAGGACCCTGACTGGCATGTGCGAAAGGAGGCCACTTATGCTCTGGGGAGCATCCGGGACCCTCGCACGTTTGATCCTCTCGTCGCCGCACTACGAGATCAGAACCCCGACGTCAGATCTGTTGCGGTCTCAGGTTTAGCTGGTACGCGGGATCCGCGCGCCGTCGAATCCCTCATTACTGCTCTGGCGGACACCGATCCACATGTACGAGCTATAGCGTCCTTTTTGTTGGGAGCAATCATGGACCCGCGCTCGGTGGTGCCTTTGATTGCCGCCCTTAAGGACACAGATGCCAGCGTCCGGCTGAGTGCAGCTGCTGCCTTGGGCAAAATCAAAGATCCCCGCGCAGTTGAGCCTCTGATCGCGGCCCTCGAAGACACGGATGTCAGCGTCCAACGGGTTGCGGCGGCTGCGTTAGGCGAAATCGGGGATACACGTGCGGTTAACGCACTACTGGAAGGATTCAGCAAGCGTGATTCGGAAGTGATTGTTGGAGCTCATAACTTCTTCATCGAACGGGGTGAACCGGGGTCAGAAGATGTGTTGATCGAAACACTTGAAGAGTCCGGAATCGGGTATATGGCGAACGACTTCCTGATCTGTGGGAATGCAAAGTTGGAAGAGGCCGCCCGCGCTTGGGGTGAGGCAAATGGTTATGTCTTGCGCAGAACACCCCACCGAGTTGCGTGGGGCAGTGCGCACCAAACTCCGCCCGAGACTCCGAAGAATTGATCAGTCTGCGCTCGGTCCGCCACCTGCCGTATACTCTCTTCTTACCCATGCCCGTCGAAACCGAGATCAAATTCCGCGTAGAAGACGTTCCAGGCCTCGTCCACCGCCTCCAGGCCGCCGGGTTCGCCCTGCAAACTCCGCGCGCCTTCGAGAGCAACATCCTCTACGACACGCCGGACCGGCAGATGCGCGCCCGTACGGAGATCCTGCGCATCCGCAACTACGCCGGCCGCTGCGTCCTCACCCACAAGCGCCTGCCGGACGAAGGCCCCGGCGAAGACACCCACAAGCACCGCATCGAGACCGAAACCAAGGTCTCCGACAGTGAAGCGCTGGCTCAGGTTTTTCTCTCCCTCGGCCTGGTTCCCGCCTTTCGCTATGAGAAATGGCGCGCCGAGTGGACCGACGGCGAAGGACACTGTGTCATCGACGAAACCCCCATTGGCAACTATGCCGAACTCGAAGGCTCCGCGGATTGGATTGATCGTGCCGCCGCCCGCCTGGGCATCGATCCAGCCGAGTACATCACGCTGAGCTACGGGCGACTCTTCGACCTCTGGCGTCAGCAGCACAACTCCGCCGCCGTTGACCTGACCTTCGTAGCGGTTGCGCCAGCCTCTGTGCAGCGCTAGGACGCTTCATTCCATTTGTAATCAGGAACTAAGAAATCCCTCATCCTGCCCCTCCCTGCCGCCGATAACCCAAATGAGAGCTTAAATTTTGAGGAGGGTTCATGAATTCGCTTCGCTTCAAAATCAGGCCCAGCCGGTTGCGGCGCGGGGCGATCCGCCGGTTTCAGGCGGTCGCGCTGGCGTTGCTGCTGGCGGCGATGGCCATACCTGCCCGTGCAGACGAACGCGGAATCAAGGTGCGCGCGGCGCCCGCTTACCCTGAGCTCGCCAAGCGCATAAGGATATCGGGAGTCGTGCGAGTCGAGGCAACGGTGGATCCCGATGGCCAGGTGAGCCAGCTAAAAGCCGTCAGTGGCAACCGCGCGCTCTGCCCCGCAGGCGAGGATGCAGTCCGAAAATGGCGGTTTACCCCAACGGACGTCCAATCCACCGTTACAGTGGAGGTCACGTTTACCCTCACACAGTAGCAAGCTGCCTCTATGGCGGCTTGAGAAGGCGGTGGTGAATATCCGTCCTCCCTCCTGCTTTGAACCCGCTCACCAGAGCAAACCACTCAACGAGGTTACTGGAGGGCCGAGTAAGCAAGACCCCTCACTGTCGAGAAAGGGTTCGGACGATTCACCCTTCTCCGGTTTCGCCAGGCAGTGTTGCATGCAATTGGGAGCAGCGACTTCATGATACCGGCCTTACTCCAAATCCCGGAAGTCCCCGCCACGGGCGAGCTGTCCGTTGCGCTGATCGGTCCCCAGGAGCAGTACCGCAAAGCCATTGCGGGCGCTCTTACGTGGTGCCAAATCGGCCTGGAGAAGAGGCGTGCGCAGGGGATTGCGCTTGTCGATGGTGAGGATGGTCACGAGGGCAAGCGCCCGAGCCGCCACTCTGGAGTAGCGATCCGGGAGTTTTCCTCGTATCCCCCCAACGACATCGACGACTTATCCAAATTTCTCGGGTCGGATTACGATCTGATCATCATCGAGCTGGATACCGACCCGGAATTGGCCCTGAATTTGGTCAGGACCATCTGCTCCCTTGACCTCGCAACCGTGATGGTCTATTCGGCGAACCCCGATATGGAAATGGCTATTCGCAGCATGAGGGCGGGCGCACGCGAGTTCCTCAAACTACCTATCGCCACCGTCGAAATGTCGGACGCTCTGGCTCGCGTGACTGTCCGCCAGCCAGCGCCGCGCGAGGCCAAGAGCACCGTCAAAAAAAGGTCTTTTGTGTTTCTAGGCGCCAAAGGGGGGTGCGGAGTCACCACACTCGCCTCCAATTTTGCGGTCTCGCTGGCCCAGGAGTCGGGTCAATCTACCCTCTTGATCGACCTCGGACTTCCCTTGGGAGACGTTGCCATCAACCTCGGCATGGTCCCCAAATACTCCACCGCCAACGCTCTACAGGATTCAAGCCGGCTGGATGCCAATTTCCTTTCATCCCTGATGACCGACCACGCCTCGGGCCTGCACGTACTTGCCGCACCCGGCGAATTCAGCAAAAACCTGCCTCCTCCCGACGCCATCGACAAGCTGCTCTCTGTCGCACGCCAGAACTACGACTACGTGGTTGTCGATGCCGGGTCCAGGGTTGATTTGAAGGGTTCCACGCTCTTTGAGGATTCCGCGATCGTCTACCTGGTCACGCAGATCGGCGTTTCCGAGCTTCGGAATGCCAATCGCATGATTACGCACTTCTTCGCTCACCGCGACCAGACGCTCCAGATTGTGCTCAACCGCTATGCGCCCCGTGTCCTTGGATTCGATGAATCGCATATCACCAAAGCCCTCACCAGGCCAGCCGAGTGGAAGATTCCCGACGACTATGCCACGGCCCGCCGCACTCAGAACACAGCCACTCCCCTTGCTCTCGAAGACTCGCCCATATCGAGGGCGATCCGTCAGATGGCCAAAGCGGCCTGCGGAATACTCGAAAGCCCTGAGAAGAAAAAGCGTTTCAGTTTCTTCGGGTAGCGGCGCAAGGCCGCGCCGTTTCGCAAGAACGGCTCATTCAAAAATTCTCACGGGCGCAGGTCGGTCTTGGAAAGCATCTTGAAAAACTGCTGCTGGGTGCACTGGTCGATGGCCTGAGCCACCAGTTTGCCTTCGCGGTTGAAGACGAATGTCCTGGGAATGCCTTCAACGTGGAACTGTTTGGCGACCTTTCCGCCGGTGTCCAAGAGGACGGGCGGGTGGTAATTCCATGTACTGAGTGTGGAGGCCACCTTGAAGGGCTCCTCACTGGTGATCGAAAGGATCACCAGCCCCTGGGGCTGGAAGTGCGTGTAAATCACGTCGAGGTCGGGCATCTCCGCGCGACAGGGCGGGCACCAGGTGGCCCAGAAGTTGACGACAACGATCTTTCCTTTGAGTTCCGAGAGTGTGAACTTCTTGTTATGAAGATCCTTGAGCGTGAAGTCCGCCTTTTGGACATCGTCGTCGTTGGCGGCGAGGATCTGGCTGGCTTGGGTGTAGAGGGGATCGGTGAGGGTTGCCGTGACGTTCTCGTAGCGGACCAGGCTGGCAAGTTCCATGTAGGGCGCAGCAGGCTGGCCGTTCTTGGCCGCGGGCATGGGCGACTGGGCCAGAGCTTGCGCAAGGGCATCGCCGACGGCTTGCAGAGCATCGGCGCCTTGATCGCCTTCTGTGACCAGACTCGCGAGCTGGTAGGCAAGCTTGACCTTGGACTGGCTGGCAGGCAGTGCGCGAATGTCGGCGGCGAGCTTGACAGTAGCTGCCGGGCGACTATCGGCGGAGAGGGAGCGCAAGTTCCCGAGCTGCTTGGCGATAGCGGACTCGGTGGCTTGGGCGTGAAGGAGGGGCGCGGCCAAAAGTACGGCCGCGGCAAGAAGAGTGCGTTGGATGAGGGTCATGGTATCTCGCTGAAATCCAAGATTGAAGTCATTCTGGCTTCGGCAAGATTATATCGCTCTAAAACGCGGAGGCGGGCGTTGCTCAACCAGGTTGCGTTGTGCCCAAGGTATTGCCATTCCTGAGCCGCTGCATGAATTGATCGAGTTGTTTCCTGTTGACGCCGTCAAGTGAAGCAGACTGCCCTCGGCTCTGATCCTTGTCATCCTGAAAGGCAAACCGCAGGCCTACGCCGTCGTTGCCCCAGCGGATGGAAGTCGCGTTCACGGTGATCGAACGCTCGGCGGTGGGTTCCGTGCAATCGGTGAGCGTCATCCGGATCACCGTTCCGGGGTACCAGCGCTCCTCGGTCACCACGTACAACCCGCTCGGGCTCACATCCTGGATGTCGTGTGCGATGGGGGCGCCACCCGTCCAGAAATAGGCTGTCAGGCCCGGCAATGCTTCTCTTGGGGACTTGCGAGGCATGGGAGGATCGGGAGACAGCAAGCGCTGCAACCAGTTCTTCATGGGCTTGACTTGCTGCGCCGCAGGCTCGGCAATGGCTATCCCAGCCGGTTTTTGCGCATTGGAACGATCCTCTTCGGGACGCGCTTGCTTTGAGCGATCTTCCCATTGCAGCACTTTGGGAGGGACGCTGCGAACCGGCGCGGCCGTTGCAGCGCTGCTTGCCGCGGGCGACCGCTGCAGACGCCGCTTCATCTCCTCCGGAGAGCAGAGGATCAACTGGTCGCCCGCTTGGGTTCCGGTCTCATCGATCATCCGGGAAGGCAGTGCAAGCACGCTTGCCGCAGGCTGCCTTGAAGGCGAAATCTGGAAAATAGGGAAAGACTCGACGACATCGATGACTGTGCCATCGCCGTCCAGATAAATCAGATCGACAGGGATGCGTACGCTTGCCGCTGCGATGCCCCGGAACGGGAGCAGCCAAATGCCCGCGCCGGATTTGGGCGTGAGCCCCGCCAGGTGATCTTCTATATTGGCAGCGGTGAAATCTCCGGCATCGATGTCCAGACCGAGAAACCGCTGCCTTGTCTGGTTATAAGCGCAGCACTGCCGGCCTTCCGTGTTGCCGCGCGTGTCTGGCGAGTAACCGGCAGCAAGCTGCTGGTTCTCGACCCTCCGCACCGCTGAATCACGTAATACCGGCAAAGCCATTTTTATTCCCTCACGGTTTTGATCGGCAGGGCTAATCTCATTCCCCATTTCTGCTTAAAAACGGCCCAAATCTGCCGTTTCCCGTATTCGACGAGCAGACTGAACGAGAACGGACTATCCATCGCCGCTAGTGTTCCCCTCTGGAACGGCTCCCGGTACACCCCGTATCAAATATGGTCATATGAATTCCGTTGCATTGCAATACAACTCTTATCTTGCCAAGTGCGACAAGTGTGTTACTAGTTTACGACTTGGGTAGTCAATGCCAAGGCACTAGCGGTGGTTACCAGGCTGGAGTTCACGGCATTTTTGAAAGATGTACCCAATGACAAACCTCGAAATCATCCTCACGGCCTCCAGCCACGAACGCCCTCAAAGCCTCCCCTGGCTTCCCTTACACTCATTACATGGTCCGCGAACTTCGGTCACTACCCGTTGAACGGCTCAAACTGCTGGTTTTCGATTTAGATGGCACGCTGATCGACTCAGCGCAGGATTTGTGCAACAGCGTCAACGCGACCTTGATTCACTTTGGACGCGCCCCGCAGGAGGATGCCGTCATAGCCGGTATGATCGGCGATGGCGCCATGATGCTGATACGCAGAGCATTTGCGGGGCCAAGCGGAGATCCGGCGGATGAGAATTTACTAACCAAGGCCCACGCCTGGTTCCTCGATTACTATCGCGAGCACAAACTCGACTTTACCTACGCCTACGAGGGGGTTCTTGAGGCGCTGGCCGCGCTCAGGGCTTTGCACGGCCTGCCCGGCGGCACAGCCAGAGCGATGGCGGTACTGACCAACAAGCCGGTTCGGCCCGCGCGGGACATCTGCGCGGCGCTGGGCCTCGCGCCCTATTTTCTGAGCATTTACGGAGGCAACAGCTTTTCGACCAAGAAGCCCGATCCAGAGGGGCTGCTGGCGCTGATGGCCGAGGCCGGAGCCCTGCCGGAAGAGACGGTGATGATCGGCGACAGCAAGGTGGATGTGCTGACGGCGCGCAACGCAGGAGCGTGGTCGATTGGATGCACCTTCGGCCTTGCGCCCGAGACTCTGACCGCCACCCGGCCCGATGTGACGGTGGATTCGCCGGCGGATTGGCCGGCTGCCCTTAGCCCCGCGGCGGCCTGCTGATTTCTTGGGAACAATCTGGCTGGTCTTGGCGTATTTCATGATGCGAGGCCCACCATGATCCGTCGATTGCTTGCCCTGTGCCTGATCGGAGCCGCGTTTGCGGCAGCCGCCACTCCTGCCCGCGCAGACCGCGATGCGGTTCAGTTCTTTTCCAACATCCGCGTGGCTCCAGGCGCCACCGTGCATGACGCAGTCTGCTTCTTCTGCAACGTGCGGGTCGAGGGCGAAGTGCAAGGCAACATCGTCGTCTTCTTCGGGAACATCCATCTTGCCGGCAAAGCCAGCCACGATGTGGTGAACTTTTTCGGCAAGGTCACAGCGGCGGACAACGCCCAGATCGGCAATAATCTCGTAAGCTTCTTCGGAATTGTCCATCTGGGCGAAAACGTCTCGGTTGGCAGGGACATGGTGACCATGTTCGGAATTGCGCACGCGCCTGAATCGGTCGCCGTAGGCAATAACCGAGTGACCATGCCATTCTGGATCTTCCTGGGTCCGCTGGTTCTTGTAGGCATGGTTGTCATCGTCATCGTTCAGGCAGTCCGCGCTGGCCGCCGCCGCCAGCTTCTTCAGGACTACGGTATTCCGCCCTGGGCCTAGCGAACCGGCAAAGACCGCGCAGACGCTGTAGGCTGAATCCATGGATGAACCCCGAGCTCCGAGTAGCGAAGGCTTCAGCATCCAGGCCTTCCGAGATGGCGCCGTGAATCTACGTCCGCTGCGCATCGTGCTGCCCGGCGGCAGCGGGCAGGTGGGCCAGATGCTGGCTCGATACTTCCAAGAGCGCGGCCATCACGTGACGGTGCTGACCCGCGGGCCGTATACCGCGCCCTGGCAGACCGTTCACTGGGATGCGATAAACCTGGGGCCGTGGACAGAAACCCTGGAAGGCGCGGATGTTTGCATCAACCTGACCGGGCGCAGCGTCAACTGCCGCTACAACGCAGAGAACAGGCGGGCCATCTACCAGTCGCGCGTCGGGTCCACGCGGCTGCTGAATCATGTCATCTCAAGGCTCGCCGATCCGCCGCGTGTATGGCTGAACGCGTCGGCTGTCACAATCTACAAGCGTGTTCTGGACTCGAACGGAGTGGATCTGCCTCAAAATGAGGCCGAGGGCGAACTCGGCGGCGGGCCGGCTGCCTGTCTCGGTAAGGAAGCGCCAAGGTGGGGTCGCAGGCCAGACTTCGTGAACCGAGTGGTCCAGGATTGGGAGGACGCATTTTTCGAGACGGAGACGCCGCGTACCCGCAAGGCGGCCCTGCGCAGCGCCGTCACATTCAGCCCGGCGCCGGGCAATGTATTTGCAGTGCTGTCGAATCTGGTCCGGTTCGGGCTGGGCGGCACGCAGGGCAACGGACGCCAGTTCGTCACCTGGATTCACGAGACCGACTATGCCCGCGCCGTGGAGTTTATTGTGGCCCACGAAGAACTGGCCGGCCCAATCAACATTGCTGCGCCCCATCCACTCCCTAACCGGGAGTTCATGGCGGCGCTGCGCGATGCCTGGGACGTGCCCAACGGCCTGCCCGCGCCCTCGCTCTTCATCCATCTAGGCGCTCTTGCGATGCGCACCGAAGCTGAACTGGTGTTGCAGAGCTGCCGCGCTCTCCCCGGCCGCCTGCTCCGTGCCGGATTCCAGTTCGAGTTTCCCGACTGGCCCGAAGCCGCCGAAGACCTGGTGCGCCAATGGCGGCACAGGAATGATTGAAAATTCAGGGGAGTTTGCTTTTCACTGCGAATGCCTACTGGGCGGCAGGAATCAGGCGAAAGAAATAGCTCTTGCCGTCGTTGCCCTGCAGGGCAACATGCGACCCGTCCGTGATGAGTTCGCTTCGTATCCCATCAGCAAATTCCACAACGGCCTCAATGGTCCAAATATTTCCTTCATCCCAATCAATTTGGCAGGATACGCTTTGGAACTTCCCCTGCCAGACCCTTCTCACAATGTCGCGGAGTTCCTCCTGCGTCGGAGCATTTTTCCAGCCCGCGAAATAAATAACCTGAATGGCTCTAACCTTCCCATCTTCGAACTTCCCGACTGTGGTCGGATGGTCCAAGTACTGGTAGCGGCCGCCGCAGGGAGCATCGAGGATTCTGACTTTCCGCTCCAGCTCTCCAGGGTCAGCAGCGACGGCATGGACTCGAATCTCCGGCGTGGTTGCTACTGAATCCGCAGGCGCTTGACCCCAGGAGAGAGACATAACGAGAAACCAAGCGAGAGCGATTGGAAATACTCCGATCCGCCTCATCATCGAGCTCGACGATTTCATAAAATACGCCTCTTGCCGCAGGCGTCAACCAAAGACTCGCTGCCGCGAATTGTATGATGGCTCTGTTTACCCGGCCCTGGGGCACACCGGCTCACTTATTTGGAGTAATGTCCGTAACCGGCAAGTCAATATGTCCAAGCAGAATCTCGAACCTCCGCTGTTCTTCCTTCTTATAGGTCTCCTGGTCGGGCCAAAGCTCCTTGATAAAGGCCTCTTCGTCGGGATTCGCCGTCGTTGCCACGGTCGAGTTTTTGTAGCGAATGGTCACGCGGTAGTCCCAGCGCAGCTCCTCTGAGGTATGGTAGGCCGGCGATTCGATCTTCAAAGAAAGAATGCGCCCTGTGGCCTGGATCTTTTTGAGCAGCGGGTAGTGGTTCTTCAGGAAGAGCTGCAGGAACTCGGCCTGATGGCCCCATTGGCACTTGTAGTAGTACTCGACGGTGTAGGGCTGGTCGGCGCCGATCTGCGGCGGCGCGCCCTGCGCCTTCAGCGGAGCGGCAAATGAAGCGGCGAATACTGCGGCGAGAAGAGTGAGTAGTATCCTGCGCATGGCGCCTCCTTGAATCGGATAGTTGGATTGTAGCGCGCCGGCGGTTGCGGAAGAGTCATCGCTACACGGTCACGCGCTTGAACCGCACCGCCTGATACGGCCTACCTGTGAGTTTCAACTTTGTCTTGCTCGTGAATCGGCCTGCCAGCGGCTGCACAGTCATGGCCCAGGGATCGATGAACTCCGCCGTAAATGTTCCTTCAGGCAGCGGAAACTCGTAGGCGATCGGCTGGTGAAAATCGAAGTAGTAGAGAATCTGCTGCGTGAGTTTTCCCGTCGCGTCCAGGCTGGACGCATTGAGATAGTACGGGGCCGCGCCGGCCTCAAGCCCGGTTCGTACGGCATCTTTGCCTGCGGCGGCAGCCGTCTCCTCCACCAGCTTGCGCAAGAAGCCGATCCGGGCCGGACTCGTCCCCGTCAGCTTTCCGCCGTGCGACCAGGGGAGTGTGGGCGTCTCGTTTTCGTCGGGCGTCTGATCGGGATCGAGGTACGTCTCCCCGTGCGTCACATAGCAGCCGGCCATAACACCTAGCCAGAATCGCCGGGTCATCTCCTCGCCGCTCAGGTTGCCCCAGCGCCGGTCGAGGTTGCCTTCATACATCACCTCGTCGTAGACCACCGGCTTGCGCCAGGCCTTCAGCCATCCAGCCGCCGCATCGAAGTCATGAGTTTGCAGGCTGGCATGGGTTACCCAGGGATGGCCGTAGTCGTACATGGGCCCGGAATGATGTACCGAGCGGAGATGGCCAACCGGATCGCGGCGCTCTACGATATGAAAGAACCTGTCGAAGTCCTGCACGGATTTAGCCTTCATGAGGTCGTACTCATTGGCCATCGACCACCAGACATTCCGATAGGCCGACAAGCGCGCCACTACATAGCGCAGGTACCGGTCGTCGGCCTCCGCCGGCATGGCCGCATAGCCCCAGCTGTCATAGGGATGAAACAGGATTAGGTCGGCTTCGATGCCAAGCTTGCGCAAATCGGCGACCCGCTCTTCAATATGTCTGAAAAACGCGGGATTGAGCCGCGCAAAATCGTTCTCCCCCGCCGCGGAGCGTTCAAAGGGATAGAACGGCGGCTCATTGTGGTTGTATTCATAACTCTTGGGAAAGACGCACATGCGAATTTTGTTGAAGGGCGAGCCGGCGAGCATTGCCAGCGTCTGGCGCTGCAAGGCTTCGCTCTGATGCACCCACGCATAACATGTGGTGCCTAAGGGGAAGTAAGGCGTTCCATCGGCATAGGCGAAGTGGTGCGTGTTATGCACTCCGACAGGCCCGTGCGCTCCAGGCGCAGCCGGCCCGCATAGGAATTTTCCCGTCTGGCCATTGAGCGCAGCCGTACCGCTGGTTGTGGTGTAACTCCATTCGCCCTCGGCATCGGGCATGAACCGGATCTTGTAGCTGACGGCGCCGTCGTAAAACCCATCTACTTCGACGGTTCTATGCCCCTGCGCGAAGGTGGCCGATAGCTCGACTTCGGTGAAAGGGTTCCCGCTGGAGGGGCTTTCGAGAGCCAGCTCAAAGACATCCCACTTGGGTACATTGGCCCGAGCCGTTTCAGCAAAGCCCTCTGGCAGAACCGCAGGCACGGCGCCCGCCAGCGTAGCAAGCGAACCCGCCGAACCCAGCTTCAGCATTGCGCGGCGACTGATGGAACTCATGGAAACGATGCTAGCACCCAGAATGCGTTTGAGCGCCAGCCGTCGGCTAGGCCGAGGGGCAGCGATGCGGCCTTACTCGGCCGTAAGTCTCCAGGCCAAGCGAATACCGACAAAAAGAATGACCAGCCCGATGATGCCGAAAAAGCCCTGTTGCAATTCGAGGAACGGCGACGCGATTCCCCAAAGAATGAGCTTAGGCGCCATGCTTGCCCAGTCGACGTCCCCGCCTCCGTTCTGAATGGCGCTGGCCATGAGGATCGGAATCTCGGCCAGGGAGATCGCCGCATAGGTCAGCAGCACGGCGGAAATCTGATACCGCAATCCGCCCACGCCGCCCGCCCCTGTTTTGATGGCCTTGCCAACCAGCCAGCCCACCGCCAGCGCAACGTAGCCAATGTAGAAGTGCGTGACGATGGTGAACGTGGCGTAAAACGCCAGCCCCAGCAAGGCCGCGCCGATACCGAAGAGCAGCCCTTGCGCGAAGGCAGCATGGTCATCGACTCGCGGACCCACGCCCGCCGCAGTCGCGCAGTTGGCGCACGCCAGCTTCGACTCCACAAGGTAAGCTTTGCGGCTGAGGACTCTGCCGCAGATGCTGCAATGCTTTACCTCGGTGGTGGCTGTGGGTAACGCGGAGGTCAACCGCGGCGCCTGCGATGCGGCCGCACGCTCCTCCAGCTCAGCGATTCCAGTGATGGATTTCCATTGCTCTGGCATGATGTTAGCCAGAGCAACACAGATCGCAACCCGATGGGAACACGGATTTGTTAATTTAGAAAACCGGCGGCAGATTGCCTTGTTGCGTGCGATTCCAAATCGCCTACTCCGCAATCATCCCGATCGTTGCCAGCCACGTTTCCACCAATTGCGGCCATCCTGTCACCGGAAACTTTGTGCGCCGCAGCCCGAAAGCATGGCCGCCCTGCGCATACAAATGCATCTCTACGGGAACTCCCGCCTTCTTCAGCGCAATGTAGTAACTCAGCGAGTCATTCACATTGTCCACGTGGTCATCCTCATCCTGGATCAAAAACGTCGGCGGCGTCTGGCCGGTGATGTGACTGCGAATATCCGGATTCAACTCATAGCTGCTCTCGGGAGCCGAAGGATTCCCCGAAGGACGGATTACAAACTTATTGGCTCCCTGGTCTGCATCCCATTCTGCGGCGTCAATGCTGAGATGCCCCGGATAGAGGGCGACCGCAAAGTCCGGGCGGCAGCTAACTTTGTCGGCCGCATCCACCGCCGGGTATAGCCGCTGCGCAAAATGGGTACTCATGGCCGCCACCAGATGCCCGCCTGCTGAAAACCCCAGCACGCCGATCTTGTGCGGATCGATATGCCACTCCGCCGCGTGCAGGCGCAACAGGCCCATCGCCCTCTGCGCATCCTCCAGCGCCATCGGCGATTCCGGATAGGGTCCCGATTTGGGATACGGCGCAGATTTCGGATACGGTACCCGACCCGGCACGCGGTACTTCAACAGGACGCATGTGATCCCTTTGGATGTCAGCCAATCGCAGGCCTCCGTTCCTTCCAGATCGATGGCCAGAATCTGATAGCCTCCGCCTGGGAAGACGACAACGGCAGCGCCCGTATTCTTTCCTGTGGGTGAATAGACGGTCATCGAAGGCAGCGTCACGTTTTCCACCGCAACCGACGGTTTGCCGGCAACCAGCGAGTCCTTTCCTGTCGTCTCGGCAAACTCCGGCCCCGCGACAGGCTGCGCATCGGGCGCGGCCCCCGGCCATATTTGCACTTGCGTATGTCCCGCCGATGGCTGCCAGGTAAACTTCTGCGCGCTCACACCGCCGCACGCAAATACAACACAGAGAGCAAAGATCAATGGCTTCAGCACAATCTCCACAGCCTAACAGAACGAGCGAGTGCCGCAAGCGAAGATCAAAAGTCCAAGAAACAGGATATGGAGCGCCCGCAATCTGCTGATACGCTCAAACCCTCGGAGAAAACCTGAAAACTCCTTGCACCCTGCCAGGCTCCATGCGAATCCAAAGTCGAAAAGGAGAAACTTCCCCATGTCTCAGAAAATCGCATTCATCACCGGCGGAAACCGCGGACTCGGCTTCCAGACCGCACTCAACCTGAAGAACGACGGCGTGAAAGTCGTCATCGGCTCGCGCGACTTTGCCCAGGGCGATCAAGCCGTAACCAAGCTCCGCGCCGCGGGCGTTGACGCCGACGTGCTCCAGTTCGACATCACCGAGCCTGCCGATTACCAGGCCGCCTACGACTACTTCAACTCGAAGTATGGCCGCCTCGACATTCTTGTGAACAACGCCGGAATCGCAGGCGGCACGTTTCCCGGCACGGGGCCCGAGCACACGGCCGCCGAGGTTCCGCTGGATCTGCTGCACAAGGTCTTTGAGACCAACTTCTTTGCGCAGGTGGCGCTGACCAAGGCGTTGCTGCCGCTGCTCAAGAAGAGCCCGGCCGGACGCATCGTCAACCTATCCAGCATTCTGGGTTCGCTCACCCTGCAAGCCGACCCGCAGTCGCCCATCTACCACGCAAAATCCTTCGCCTACGATGCCTCGAAGACGGCGCTCAACGCTTTCACCATCCATCTCGCGTATGAGCTGCGCGATACCAAGATCAAGGTCAACTCGGCGCATCCCGGCTGGGTAAAGACCGACATGGGCGGCCCGCAAGCCCCCATGGAACTCAGCGAAGGAGGCAAAACCAGCGCCGCGCTGGCCACCCTGCCCGACGACGGGCCGAGCGGAGGGTACTTTCATTTAGGGCAGCCGCTGCCGTGGTAAGCGGCTGAAATCCAAGTCTCAGAGGCAGGCGCTCATGATGAAAAAGAGTGGTTCCCAGGCAGTCGATTCCGAATCTCGACTGCCTGCATCTCGACGAAACGACCCGAGAATCCAGGAGCTAGCCGGCTGGCGCGGCGAGATGCTTGCCCGCCTCCGCGCGTTAATCAAGCAAGCCGACCCAGAAGCCGTGGAGGAGTGCAAGTGGATGAAACCTTCTAACCCCGGCGGGGTGCCTGTGTGGTCGCACGACGGAATCATCTGCACCTGCGAGACCTACAAGAATGTCGTCAAGATCACTTTCGCCAGGGGCGCTTCGTTGGACGATCCAGCCGGCCTATTCAATTCCAGTCTCGAAGGCAAAGTAAGGCGCGCCATCGACTTCCGCGAAGGCGACAATGTGAACGAGAAGGCTCTGATAACTCTTATCCGCGCCGCCGTGGCCCTGAACACCTCCAAGGCCTGAGAATCCAATTCTCTGAATTAATCTGCAAGGATTTGAAAATGAATATAGGGGGCGGGGGGGATTAATTTTATGGCAAACACTGGGCAGGCCTCGGATTTCCAGTTGGGTGGAGGGGGTTCCCCGTCTGGTTCTGTTCTCATTGTGCGCCGGCGGAGGGGTATATTCGGCAAACCGCGCCGGGTGCGCCATCCACGGATTTTCGAAGATGGGAGGGGCCTGCCTGACAGCAGCGCAGAGGTGTGGTTTCTCAGGTTGTGAACACGGGACACCCTTCGACCATGCTCAGGCAGGCTTTCGACTTCGCTCCGTGCAGGCTCTGGGGCGCAGGGCCGTTCCCATGCAGGCTTGTGGGGAACTGAAGACGGACGGTCGAGGGTCGTGCTATCCCGCCCATTCACGATTGAACTGTGAAAGGATGGGCACCCTCATGGTTGCGAAATCAAGGGCGGCCACCCGTCGGCCGTCGATCGGATCGGACCATTTTTACATCCGGCGAAGCGCCGTGGACAGGTGCGGGCGGGTGGCACCTGTCTGAGCAGTCATAAAGCTTGGCGCCCGGTTCGCGCGCTGAACACGCCGCGGAATGGCCAAACACCCCAATTACCTTGATAAAGGTTCTGTTGGAAAGCGGCTCGACACAGATGCCGAGCCTCACTATACTTGCCTGAATACACTTTTGGCAGGAAACAAGATGGTTCCCCAGTTGGACTCCCCGAAATCGACGAGCCAGCGTCTGGCGGAGTTCCGCCTTATTCCGCGCCTGGAGACGTTTCCCTGGGCAGTCTCCTATGCTCAAACCTGGTTGGGAAAAGCGATCATGCTTGCCTTGTTCGGCCTGGGTTTGTGCTTCTTTTACCCCAATCCCCTGCCTGCGCTGTTAGTAACTTTGATCATCGCGTTCATGACTTTCATGCCCGAGTACCGGCATATACTATTGGCGATTACCCCCACTGTCGTCGTCGTGATGCAATCCTTGAAGGATCCGTTGCATCTGGTCCTGAACCTTGCGGTTATAGCGTTGGGGGGTGTTCTGTACTGGTGCGCGATGCGCTGGCCCAAATCGCACTTTGGGCAAAGGCCCGTCGCTTATCTCATTGCGTGCTTTACAGCGCTGATCCTGTCTGCGTGCGCCGCCACGCCGCATACCTTGGCCTATTCGATCCTGTGGAACCTGGTTGGCCTTGTGGCAAGTTACATCTGGTTCATTGCTTATGCGTTGGTGGACCGGGGCTCGAAACCTGCCCGCGATCTGCCGATGGAAGTGGCGACCTTTCGCCCCCTGTGGGGATCGTCCAATACACCGTTTCCCAAAGGCGCGGCCTATCTTCGCCGCATAGAAGCGCAGAATGCGGAGCAGCTTGCGATTGTGCAATTGAAAGGCCTAAAGCTGCTGGCCTGGGCGATTTTACTGTTTCTGTTTTCGAATCTCTGGTTTCGCTTCTTCCATGGATACTTGAGCATTCCCACCTCGGATCAGGCCCTGGCTATGAGCGTGCATGGAACGCCGGTAGCCTGGCATTTGCGCTGGGAAAGCCTTATCCTAGCATTCTTTGAGCTCATCTTCAGCGTCTCTATTTTGGGACACCACATTATCGCTTCCTGCCGCATGGCTGGATTCAACGCTCTACGTAACACGTATCGCCCGCTATCTTCGACAACCCTTGCAGAATTCTTCAATCGCTTCTATTACTATTTCAAAGAGTTGCTCGTCGATTTCTTTTTTTACCCGACCTTTCTCCGTTACTGGAAAGGGCACAGGCGCCTGCGGATGGCCTTTGCGACCTTTGCGGCGGCATTTTTCGGAAACGCGTTTTACCATTTCACACGGGACTGGCAGATCATCCGGGACAGCGGCCTCTTAAAGGCCATCGCGAACTATGAGCCCTTGCTGCTTTACAACACCATTCTGGCCACCGGGTTGAGTATCTCGCAACTGCGAAAGCGTGGACCCAGGCCAGTCGGCCTATTTCGCGGCCATGTCTTGCCCACATTTGGCGTGTGCTTTTTCTACTGCTTGCTGAGTGTATTTGAAACCGCGGAGCGGACGTACCCGCTAGTGGAGCACCTGAGATACTTTGCGAACTTGTTCTTCATCCATTTTTAGGGGGCATCCATGAAGGGAAAAGCGGAGATACATGAGTTTGTGCGGGAACTGTTGACTGCCAGCGGCGATGATGGACCACTGGCGGATCACGATTCCCTATTGCTCAGTGGACGCTTGCAGTCGATTGACGCGGTTGAGATCGTTGTGTTCTTAGAAGAGAATTTTGGAATCGATTTTGCGCAGATTGGCTTTGACAGGGATCAGATCGACAGCATTGACGCAATTTATGCTCTCGTGCAGTCTGCAGCGACGGGCAATTGATGCAGATGCTGGCCTTGAATCGATACAACGGTTATCGATAGGAGAAGCAACATGCAAGATAATCAGGCACAAGCCGTTGTCGAGAAGATATTGCACATGCATCCCGGCGTGCGGGAGGCTGCTGCAGTTCACGATGGCCACGATGGCTTTGTAGCCTTTGTGGTGCCGGATGAATTGTTGATGGACGGTATTTCGGTGCGCGGTACCGCTGGATCTACACTTCTCGGCAAATGGCAGAAGACCTTCGATTTGAGCCAACTCTCGAAGGAAGCAGCATCCGCTCCTGTTGGATTCAACACGATCGGGTGGAACAGCAGTTATACACGCCAGCCGATTCCCGCCGAAGAGATAAAGGAGTGGGTTGAAAACACCGTAGAAGACATTCTCCTGCTTTCGCCCACCTCTGTGTATGAGATCGGCTGCGGAACCGGCATGTTGCTGATGCGGATTGCGCCTCACTGCGATAGATATGTCGCGGTAGATTTCTCTCCCGTGGTATTGAGCAGGCTCAGGGAGCAATTGCGGACGGTTCCCTCCATTGCGGAGCGAGTGGAAACGATGGAGAGGCGGGCGGACAATTTCGATGGCCTAGGTGAGAATGCCTTCGATACGGTTGTGATCAATTCCGTCGCGCAGTACTTTCCAAGCGTCACCTATTTGACCAAAGTGCTGGAGAACGCTATCCACATCGTCAGGCCCGGCGGGCATGTTTATGTTGGCGATGTCCGAAACTTGCCCCTGTTGCGTGCGTTTGCAGCTTCGATCGAGTTGTTTCAGTCCGAGGATGAGATCAAAGCTGGAGAATTGCGCGATAGGATTCGCAGGCGTGTCGAAAGAGAGCAGGAACTGGTCCTTTCGCCGGCCTATTTCCTGTCCTTGCGGCAGCAGATTCCAAAGTTGTCAAGGGTGGATATACGGCCTCTCCGCGGCCGCGCCGACAATGAAATGTCGCGATACCGCTACGAAGCCATTCTTCACGTTGGTCAGGATGCGGAGGCCTCGTGCGAGGATGAGTTTCTTGATTGGACCGAGCGCAGTTATTCCTTAAAGGAGATTCGCTCCATATTGGGAGAGAATCCAAACAAGCGCATCGGCATCAAGCGGATCCAAAATGCGAGAATCGAGAAGGATCTCGCGGCGTTGGCGGTCTTACGAGACGCAGATGCTGAACTAACAGTGGGAGGACTGCGGCACGGGTTCGAGGAAACCTCATCGAAAGGGATTCATCCTCAGGATATTCTCGACCTGGAATTTCAGGGATTGGGTTTCTCGGTTGTCTTAAGTTGGGCGGCATGCAGTCCTGACGGGAATTATGACGCATGTTTTGTCCCGGCAGTCTTGCAGCAAGGAGTAGCAATGCCAGCAATCAACTGGCCGGAGCCTGAAGCTTCCGAATTTGTGTGTACGGCAAATGCCCCTGGACAAGGAAGACTTCGCAAAGAACTGATTGATCATCTCGCCGCGCATTGCAGCCAAAACCTGCCACTGGAGATGGTCCCTCGCAATTTCATGCTCGTGGACAAGCTCGCGCTCACCCCGGGCGGTGAAGTCGATTCGCGGGCATTGCTGGCAGCCAGAAACGCTTCATGCTGGCCCTGACAGGGCGCTATCAGCGAACATATTGCCATGCTTTGTGACTTGCATTCTGTCCGCAAGTGGGGCGGTCCACTCATAGCTGGCTGCGAGACACTGGCCAAGGCCACTCATTGCCGCCGTGTAGCAAAGACGCTGAATACCGCAGTGCCCTTTAGCAGGGGATCCTGCTCGGTGGTGACTTTGAAGCCTTGCTCCTCCAAGAGGCGCGTGACTTCATCGAGGGCTCCCACTTCGTCCTGGACCTCGATGACGATTTGGCGGATCAGTCCCCAGTGCTCGGCGCGGATTCCCGCCAGAACGTCCCTTTCACTGCGCTCGGCGTCGATCTTCAGCAGATCGATCCGCTCAACGCGTTCTTCGTCGACGATCTCAGAGAGGGTCCGCAAGCGGCAGGAAAATGTCGTCTTCTTGAACAAAAAGCCAAGGAACATATCCGCGGCACGCGGAGAGAAGCCACTGTTGAGCATGAATGTCTTCGTAGTCCCGCGGTCAGTCTCCAAATTGGGGTGGAATCCGGACCGCACCGTGTTCGCGGGGTAAAAGGTGAATTCCGCGGTACCGGGTTCGCGAGACAATCCGCACTCAAACACATGCGCATTTACTCCATGGAGTTCGACGTTGGCCTTCAGGCACTCGCAAGCCGCTGGACTGGGCTCGATTGCAAAGATGCGGACCCCTTTGCGCTCGCGATGAAAGAACACCGAAGATAACCCGATGTTGGCTCCCACGTCGAAGACGCAATCTCCATCGTGCAACTCGATGCCTTGCTGCAGGTAGCATCTCGCGCCGAAGACCTCGCGGTGAACGAAACGCGTTTCATCGGCATTCAACGAGAATACCGACAAACCATCGGGGAGCGTCAGTTGTCGCATCATAGCATTATGGATTATGCGCCTTTCTGAATAACGGAAACAAGCACCACTAAATCAGGTTCTCGTCCAGCATCCGGGCCAGCGCCTTCCGGTCTATCTTACCGCTTGATCCTAACGGTAGAGCTTCCAAGAAATGAACGCGCTTAGGGATCATATAGTCTGGCACGCGCTTCTTCATGGCTTCTCGAACTTCGTCGCGGGTAACTCCCGGCACACAATGGAAGGCAGCGATCCCTATGGCGCGGCCATCGGTGAGAGGCCAGGCCACCGCTGCCACTGCGTCATTTCCAACGATCTCACGCAGATGAGCTTCAACTTCCTCGAGCTCGACACGATTGCCGAGTACCTTGACCTGGTTGTCGATTCGGCCAAGGTGGTGAAATCTCCCGGAGGAGTCTTCATATGCCAGGTCGCCGGTTCGATACCACCTGCGCCCGTTCAGCGTGGGAAAGCGAATGGCGGTGAGCTCTGGGTCCTGGAAGTATCCGCGTGCTAGCTGGCGCCCTGCGACCACCAGTTCCCCATCGGTTTCCTGCGGCAGGAAATTGAGATCCTCATCCACAATGCCGGCTTCAAACCCAGGAAATACGGTTCCGATGGCCAGTGTCCCGCGGTTCTTTGTGACATATGGCGGGTCTTCAAGGGTTTGCGCGATGCAGTCGACAGTGATCTCGGTTGGCCCGTAGAAATTCTCGACAATGCTGTTTGGGGCCGCGATCTGCCACGCTTGTGCGGTAGCCACTGCCAGAGCCTCACCGGCGAAGATTGAAATCCGCAACGACGGAAACGCGCCGGGGCTCAACATCTTCATGCGCCCCATAAAGGATGCGGTTGAAGGTACTGAAAACCAGATAGTCAGCTCATGATCGCGGATGAACTTAGCGGGAGCCATCAGCTGAACAGCTGGCACCACGTAGAGTGCCGCACCAGTGCTCCACGTCATGAACATGTCGAAGACGGAAGCATCGAACGTGAGTTCCGACGGCTCAGCTATGCGGTCTTCAGCTGTAAGATCGAATCGCTGGTGCATGATCCCTATAAACTGGTCAACGCTTCCGGCTTCGATCATCACCCCTTTTGGTGTTCCCGTGGTGCCCGAGGTGAAGATAATGTATGCCAGCTCATCTTCCGCAACAAGCACGGGCTGATCGGGGCCCTCATCGGGTAATTCCGTGAAGCTGTCAAAGCTGGTCCCTTGGAATTCCAAGGCTCTCTGCGAAGGCCTGGCGCGAGGTCCGAAGAGAATCCTCTTTGGCGCGCTTTCGAGTACTCGATCTGAAAGCAGGTCCAGGCCGGCCTGGTCGGCGATCAGCGCATCCAGTTTCGTCTGCTGAAGAATGCGAATCAGGCGGTCTTCGGGGATGTCAGGTTTAATGGGAACGTACGCAGCGCCCGACCACAGCGTTCCCAGCACTCCCGCATACGCTTCTATCGTGCGAGACGCAAGAATACCGACTTTGCCTGAGGCCTGGCCGGTTTTCAGTCCGAGCCAACCCGAAATACGCCGTGCGAGATTTCCCAGCTCTCCGTAAGAGAACCTGGTCTCGCCCACAAACAACGCCAATGCCTGCGAGTTTGTGACGGAACTTTTATAAAAAGGAAGAGCCAGATTATAGTTCGATTTTGTATTCACTATCGCGCTCATAGGTCGAGAGGCTCCGTGTTCAAAAGTATAGCGGGCTGACGCACACTACTCCAACACGCGAATCTTTCGCTCAATCTTCGTCTTTCTGGTATACAGCTTGGCATGGACTTTCAACTGGTGACGAGCTGTAAGCCGAGGGGGATCAGCCGCGGGCGATTGCGGAGCTGATGGAGGGGCTAGGGGGGCGGGGGCGGTTTCCGAGGTTGTGAAAGCGACCATGCTCAGGGCAGGCTTTCGACTTCGCTCCGTGCAGGCTCTGGGGCGCAGGGCCGTTCCCATTCAGGTTTGTGGGGAACTGAAGACGGACGGTTGAGGGTCGTGGTATCCCATCCTTTCACGATGGAACTGTGAAGGGATGGGGTACCCTGATTGGTGCGAGATCAAGGGTGCGTTAGCTGCCAGGTCCTTGAACGGACAAGTGGTCATTTTTTTTAGATTTCTGCGTGGACAGCGGGCGTTTTTACTGGCGTACAGCGGCTGAAATGGCGATTTATGGAATGGATTGTAACGCTTTTTTAATGAGAGATTTAAGGATAAGTTTACTTAGATACTTATTCTGTACGGGGGGCGATTGATGCCCGGCAAGTTGCTGAGGGGAAACGGGTTTCGTGGGGTTTACAGGCGTACAGGGCGAAATCTCTCTTTTTTCCGGGGAGGGGTTGGGCGGGAGAGAGGGAGCGTTCGGGGTAGAGACGGCGAGAGGGGCCGCGGCGCGGGCTGCGCGAGCGGCGGCCAAGCCAAATTGCGGCCGTCCGCCGGGGTAGCGCGCGGCCTTGACCGCTTCAGGCTAGACCAAGAGCAGAAACCTTACCATGTCGGTTACGGTGGTGTCGTAGTCGGCGGCAATCTTTCGCGTCTGGCGGTAGAGTTCGGGGTCGACGGCTACGGTGATGTTTCTGACGGTTCGCATGGTCCGGCTTTCGAGAGGCGTCAAGAATTCGCTCTATTGATAGTGTGCGCCAAGGGGGAATAATTCTCTGCAAAACAGCCTTGAAAGAACCCCAGCTCGAACGGGACGCTTTCCTTCCCGGTCCCTCCGCCGCGGCGGACGAGGGACCGGGGGCACCCTCGGTGAAGTCTCGTGGGGCGTCGAGACCGAGGCCACCCGCCTGTTCTTATGCAGGTTTGTGGGGAAGTGAAGACGGACGGTCGAGGGTCGTGGTATCCCACCCATTCACAATAGAACTGTGAATGGATGGGGCACCCTCATTGGTGCGAGATCAAGGGTGCGCCACCTGCCCTAAACCTATCCCTCTGGATTTAAATATTTGAGCTATGCTCACTGCGTGCTGTCCCATATTGTCTTCGACATCCATACCGATTGTAAATCTGAGCCCGAAATACGTATCGAAGCTCTCACCCTGTATTTGCTCCACTGGGACTTGCCACTGCTTGAAAGTATAGAATAGCGATTTGTTTGCGAACTCCCTTCCGTGCCTCTCTCTAATATCCCAAATCGCGCTTACCCATCTGTCTGATGGTGCGTCCATCCGTGGCGCAGAGGGGCGGAGGTTGCTGAAGTCAGCGAGGTAATAGTTAGAAAATACAAGGGCTGAGCTCATCAGAAAACCCGAGCCGGCTGAAGCGTTTGGAACAAACATCTTCCCAAATATGTAGGATGAAAATGCTGCCCTCACTCTCTGCGGGTCATCCAGGTTGTCGGCTGGCAGCGTCAGTTCTTCCGAATAAATGGTGCCTGGAGAGACCGATAAGAACGAGTTAACCTTCCCGGGCCTCGTTCCAACCGGGGGGAACTGCTTTGGCATGTCAAAACCGACTGAGGTAAGGTAGTGGCAATACGCGCCCACCTCATGTTCGATCTCTGCCTTTCGAAGAGGGGTGAATAGCGGCGATGCCTTAAATACTAGCTCTACCTCTGGTGCTGGCTTCTGCACCTTTCGAATGCTCTGGGCTGACGGCAATTGGGGCGGATTTGCCGCCTCTCCTCCCTTTTCCTGTTTACGATCATCGCCCTCCGTAGCAACCGTCTTCGTCGGCCCATGCGCCTTCGCCCATCCATCCAAGCGAAACAGGCACAGCCCAAGAATCAAAGCAGCAGATAATCCGACCGCGATCTTGTCACGCCTCCGCCTTTGCCATAGCCATTCCGAGAAGACGATTCCAGCGACACCGATCCACCACGCGAAGAAAAAGCAGATTCTACCCAGGGCCATGCTGATGACGCCGTAGAACTGTAGTCCCGCAACCACAAAGGTGATAACCAGAACGACGAATGCGCTCCCAACGATCCTTTTGACCAAGGTGTGGTTCATAATCAAAGCCTTCCGCCGGGGACCACCTTGCGCTTACCGCTTTTCGTTTCGCCTCTTGTTCGCCGGTTGGATATAATCTTAGCATGGACTTTCAACTGGTGACGAGTTACAAGCCGCGGGGGGATCAGCCGCGGGCGATTGCGGAGCTGATGGAGGGGCTGGCGGCGGG
>Ga0302319_10005806_pt1 | contig 24688 bp, 18 predicted proteins | sample Bog_T0_2_FD_203319 | JGI IMG/M metagenome (GOLD analysis project Ga0302319, IMG submission 203319) | Peat permafrost microbial communities from Stordalen Mire near Abisko, Sweden - Bog_T0_2 | ecosystem: Environmental > Terrestrial > Soil > Wetlands > Peat | place: Sweden: Abisko, Stordalen Mire...
TGGCGAACCGCAACTGGATCTTTATCGCCCAGGAAGCACCGGGTTCGACGCCCTTCGTAGGACGCGGCTCGGGCAACGGCGATTTTTCGTCCAACGGCCAGCATGAAGAACAGAACAACTACATGCTCGACGGCGCCGACAACAATACGATGAACAGCGACTACATCAACGGGTCGACTTACAGCATCGCGCCTCCGCCGGATGCCATCGACGAGTTCAAGATGGAGACCAGCAACTACAGCGCGGAGATCGGGCGCGGGCACGGCGCAGTGATTAACGCCACCACCAAGTCCGGCACGAACTCAATTCACGGGGACCTCTGGGAGTACGTGAGAAATACGAAACTCGATGCGCTGGTTTGGACACAGGCGCCAGGTTCGAGCCCGGCGGTGTTCCACATGAATCAATTTGGCGCTACCCTGGGCGGGCCAATCATCAAGAACAAGCTGTTTTTCTTTGGCGACCTCCAGGATGCGCGCTACGTAGCTGGAGCGAATCCGAGTACCTATTCTGTGCCCACACCGCGCATGCGGCAGGGCGACTTCACCGAACTTCTGAATCCAGCCTTCACGCAGGGCTCCTGCCCGACAGTGCTCTATGTGCCCAACACCAACACCGGCTCGTACAAGTGCAGCAGCAACGTAGTATCGGCGGGTCCGACGGGCACGCTTCAGCAGTCTGGCTCCAGCGTATATACGTATGACGGTTATACGTTCGCGCCCGGCCAGAATGTCTTCAGCCAGGCACAACTCGATACAGTGGCGCAGAAGCTCATTCAGGCCTTCCCCTGCCCCAACTACTCTCCAGCCGGCACGGCGAATTACGGAGTGAAAAACGGCGGCTGGAGTACGACGACCGGCTGCAACGCCACGAGCGATACGGATATGGGAGCGACCTCTAACAACTACCAGGTGGATCTGAACGAGGACTCGGATCCAATCAACTGGGATGGAAAACTCGACTGGAACATCAGCTCCAAAGACCTGGCTACTTTCCGCGTCGACTACCAGCATGTTATGAACACTTTTGTTGCGCCCCTGGGCCCGATCCTCGACGGAATCGGAAGCAACCAGGGCCACACGCAGAGCTATTTGAGCTCGAACTATATGCTCGGCGAAACGCATACCTTCTCGCCCACGCTGATCAACGAATTCCGTTTCGCCTTCAACTGGGGCAACGACCAGAACCTGCAGTACAACGATAACGTCAACATCTCGGCTAACTACGGATTGAACGGCGTGCCGTACAACGCCGGCCCGCAGAACGGCGGCCTGCCGGCGATCTCCACCAGTTGGCAAGCCTTTGGAGCCCACGGCAACGATCCTGCCCATGAAGGCCAGAACAATTACCAGATTCTCGACAACGTGACGAAGATCATTGGCAACCAATCGCTGAAGATGGGCTTCCAGGCCATGCCGATGCGCTTCTACTCGACGGCGGCCGGGACCCCGCGCGGAGCCTACAGCTACGGGAGCACATATACCGGTGTCACGGGATTGAGCGGCCCCGGCGGATATGCAGGCGCGGACTTCCTCGCCCAGGGCACATTGCCTGGCGGCGGGTACACCGGAACGGACAACATGGCCAGCGGCAGCATCAGCAGCTATGTAGTGAACCACTATGTGCACCAATATATTGGTGCATATATTCAGGACGACTGGAAATTGTCGCAAAAGTTCACCCTGAACCTTGGGCTCCGCTACGAGTTCTTCACGCCCAAATTAGAGCAGTCTGACCAGTGGGCGAACTTTGTGCAGGAAACCGAAACCATGACGTCCAACGGTGGGACCGGAACGGCGAAGCTGTTGATTCCAGCGAGCCAATCGGGCATCAAGCTCGACCCGAACCTCCAGGCGCTGCTCACCGCGGATAACGTGTCGGTGGTCTTCGATAGCAACCGGCACCTCGTGGACTACCCGAAGATGAACTGGTCGCCGCGCATTGGCGGCGCCTACCAGTTCGACAACAAGACCGTGATGCGCATGGGATTTGGCGTCTTTATGGGCGGCTTTGAACCGGGCGGCGGATCGGCCCTCACCCAGAACCCGCCTTTCTACATGACCGCAAACCTGGCGAGCCTGCCATCCTGCACGCAGGGGACTTATTGCGGCTCACAATATGCCTTCAACAATACGCTCGAGGGCGGTTTCGGAGGGTTCCTGGCGTCCGGCGGAATCGAGCACTTTGCCACCTTCCCGAACATCCAGCAATCGGGGACGGGACCGAATCCGACCATGCACATGCCGTACACCATGAACTACAACCTGAGCCTGCAACGCGCGTTCTGGCAAGGAACGACGGCAACCGTGAGCTATGTGGGCAGCGTGGGACGCCACCTTGTAACGCTATACAACAACCCTGACCAGCCCCTGGCCCTTACCATCGGCGGCGAGTCGGGCAACGGGTTCAACCCCTTCCCGCATTTCAGCGGGTCCCAGTGGATGGGGTGGACCGGCCGAAGCTCGTATAACTCGCTCCAAGCTACGGTGCAGAAGCACTATGGCCATGGCTTGAGCTTCCTGGGCACGTACACCTGGGCCCACGCGTTCGATAACACGATCGACCTGCTGGGCGGCGATTATGGTGCTTACAAGCAGTCCTACCTTATCCCCATCAATACGGAGTGGGGACAGTCCGGCTACGATATCCGGCAGCGCGCGGTGATCAATGCCGATTACGACCTGCCGTTCGGAGTTGGCCGGCAATTCGTCAACCACCCGGGCATTCTGGACCGCATCATTGGCGGATGGAAGTCTGACATGGAGTGGTGGGGCCAGACTGGCCAGCCGTTCACGGTCTCGATCAGCAGAATTTCTGGCATTGGCAACGCCAATGGCGGCGAGAGCAACAGCGCCATCAAGATCGCCAATGCGTACGCAAACAACCTGACGGCTCCGGATCAGACGAACCAGCTGACCGCGAGCGGCCAAGTGGCAGCGAACCCGGCGTCGAACACAGCCGCGAATAGTTGCGCGGCTCAGACTAAAACCAGGCAGCGCTGGTTTAACCCATGCGCTTTTGCCGACCCGATCGGCGTCGGGAGCTCGAACAATGCGGCCTCCGCAGCGCTTCTGGCGCCTTACCAAACCGGCACTTTCAGCTATGCTTCGGGGCCAGTTGGCGCCGATAACTCACTTTGCGACGGGTTGGGATGCACCACCAGCGCCACTGGGGCGACTGCCGGGACTCCGGTCCCGTACGTCACTGGCTACGCGGCCGTAAAGGGGTTCTTTGGCAGCCCCAAGAACAATGTTTCCGGGCCGGGCAACTGGAAGCTGAACGCCTCGATGTTCAAGGACTTCAGGACTTGGCATGAGCAGTACCTTGAGTTCCGCGCCGACGCCTTCAACATCCTCAACCACCCGAGCCTCGGCAACCCCGGCAGCACCAACACGAATATCGGCGCCAATGTAGTCGCGATTACCGGAACGGGGTCGAACCAGAACCTTACCATCGATGCGCGCTTCTTCCAGATCTCAGGGAAGTACGTGTTCTAAACTGATTGCCTCAGTTGCTTGCAGGCAAAACCGATGAGGCCGCCCCCAACAGGGCGGCCTCATTGCAGGTGCGAGATAGACTGAACAAGACTCAAACAGACTAAACAAGCAGGAGAGCGTGTGAATCGGCGCAGGTTTAATCAGCTTGCCGGCATGGCCGGTATGGGCGCTCTGATGGGGCGCAGTGCAATTTCCGCCGCAGCTTCCGCAATGGTCTCTTCACAGTCCGGGAATCAACCCGCGCCGCGCGGGCGAGGATTGGGAGACCGCTACCTTGTGGGCGCGGCTTACTACCCGGAATGGTGGCCGTCGAGCGAATGGGAGATTGATTTCCGCGAGATGCGGGAACTGGGCATCAATACAGTACGCATGGGCGAATTTGCGTGGGCGAGCTTTGAGCCCGCGCCGGGAAAGTTCGATTTCGACTGGATGGATCGTGCGCTTGCGATTGCCGGACGCAACGGGATCGGCGCCGTCATGGGAACGCCGACGGCGTCCATTCCTCCGTGGCTCTACCAGCAGTACCCCGAAGTGCTGAGCGGAAATGCGGAAGAGCCCTACACCTATGGCGGACGCAAAGGCTACAACACGAACAGCCCACACTATCTGGAAGCTTGCGCGCGCGTGGTCACCGCGCTCGCCGATCATTATGGCAAGAACCTCACGGTGATCGGTTGGCAGCTCGACAACGAACCCGGCAATCCGCAGCAGACGTTCGATGCGGTGTCGGAGCGCGCGTTCCAGCAATGGCTCAAGAATCGCTACGGCACTCTGGATGAGTTGAACCGCGTGTATAACGGCGCCTTCTGGAGCAATCAATTCACGGATTGGTCGCAGATCCGCTTTCCGTCAAACTCCGCGGAAGGGGGATGGCAGCCAGCAATCACGCTCGACTATCGCAGATTCTTCTCGGAATCGTTCCTCAATCACCTGCGCAAGCAGGCGGAGATTCTTCATGCGAGAACGGAGAACCAATTCGTTCTGACCAACTGGTCGAGTCCGACCGGAGCAGTGGATGCGTATGCCGCGGCAGAATTTCTGGACGCGTCGGCATGGGATAACTACGTGAGCGCGCCCGGCCTGAGTCGCTACCAGCGGCAATACACTGCCGGTTACTTGAGCGATATCAGCCGCTGCGCGGGCCCGCTACAGAGATTCATCTGCGCGGAGCAAAATGCCTACGTGCCGCCCAATGCGGATCCCGAGGGCTTGCGCCTGCAGGCGTATTGCGATCTGGCGCACGGCAGTCACGGGCAACTTTACTTTGAATGGCGGCGGCCTGCGGCGGGCGGCGAGGAGCACCGGCCGTCGTTCATCAAGGGCTTTGATGGCGCGATCAATCCGGACAAGGACACGCTGGCTCTGATTTGCAGAGAGATGGCCCGCCTTGGCCCCAAGTTGGCAAAGGCGACCACGCATGCGGATATCGCGCTGATCTACGACTACGTGAACGCGTGGGCCGAGGGCACAGGCAGCGTCGGGGGAGACAGGGCCCCGCGCTACGGAGAGATTCAGAGTTTCTATACCGGGTTCAAGTCTCTGCATGGCGATATCGACATCATCCCGGCAGACAGGGACCTTTCCGGATACAAAGTTCTCGTCGCGTCCAATCTTCGCCTGATCGACGACCGAACAGTGGACCGCATGAAGACGTTTGTTGAAAGCGGCGGAACGCTGATACTGAACTACCGGGCTGCCACGCAGAATACCGACAACAGCATGCGGCTCACGCTTGCGCCAGGTCCGTTCGCCGAAATTGCGGGCGTCAAGTCGGAAGCGATTCTCGACCTGGTTGAATACAACTCGCAAAACGGAAATCTGGACGCGCATCTTCAGACGGGGTTGGGAGTTCGATTTGCGGGGAGCGAGGCGAGTTTCAGCCCGCGCACTGCGATTGAAGTGCTCACGCTTCACGGAGCTGAGACGCTCGCGACGGTTCGCGGCGGCGGGAGCATGGAAGGCCGACCGGCCGTTACACGGAATCGTCATGGGCGCGGCTGGGTGATTTACGTTGGTTGCGATTCGACTCATGACGATTTCTATGAGGCGGTGGCACAGGCGGCCGGCGTCGCAAGCGGGATCATGCCGCTGATTCAAGCGCCAGCGGGAGTGGAAGTGACGAGTCGCGTGGACGGCGCAACGACTTTCTATTTCTTGCTGAACATGACGGAAGAACGGCGCGATGGCATTGCGCTGCCAAAGCCCATGGACGATTTGATTCACGATCAACGGGGAATCAGGCAGATTTCGTTGGGGCCGCTGGAGGTTGCTGTTCTTGCGTCGTAGGAATGCGGACCCACATTCGACGAACAACGGCAGCTGCAGCGCAACCAGCGATCGAGCGCAGGTATGAGGAAGACAACGAAGCAACTCCGTATTTCGCGCAGGAAGTTTGTACAGGACTGCGGGGCAACCGCTGCGCTGACATCGCTTGCGACTTGCATGAACTGGGCCACACCGAGAGCGTGGGGTGCGCCGGCGAGCGGCCCGGAGCAGCGTGTTCTCCCTCTCGATCGCGATTGGAATTTTGCAGAAAGATCGACTGCTGCAGCGCTCGATCCCGCTTACGATGACAAGGCCCTGGCTCGCGTTACGCTGCCGCACACGGTGGCGGATCTTTCCTGGCGCAAATGGTCGCCATCGCAGTGGGAAGATCTCTTTGTGTATCGCAAGCATTTTGCAGTGCCCGCCGCGTGGCGCGGGATGCGCGTCTTTGTTCACTTCGATCGCGTGATGGCGAGCGCAACTGCGGTGGTGAACGGGCACAGCCTGGAACCGCACGCAGGAGGATTTTTGCCGTTCGATCGCGAGATCACGGGCTTGGTGCACGAAATGGGAAACGTGCTTGCGGTTGCGGTGGATTCGCGCTGGCTGAATGTGCCGCCTGCGGGCTCGCCGCGCGGAGCGCTTGCAGTGGACTATCTGCTGCCCGGCGGCATTACCGGATCGGTGGAGTTGCGCGCTGTGCCTGCGGTGTTTTTGCGCGAAGTGTTCGCCAAGCCGGTGGATGTGCTGGAGCCGGGCCGTCGCGTGGAGATTACTTGCCGCGTGGATGCGGCGGCGCCGTTTCCGGCGAAGATTCGCCTGGAGGCTGTGCTCCGCCGCGGCGGCCGAACGATTGCCCGGTCAGCACAGAGCGTAGAAATGGAAAAGTCCGACGAGGAATTTCATCTGACGCTCAGCAATCTCGGCAACGTTCAGCTATGGGATCCGGAGCATCCGCATCTTTATCGCGTAGATGTCACGCTTTTTTTCGACGATCATCCCGTGCATCGTTCCGCTGCGCGCATCGGCTTCCGCGAGGCGCGGTTTGCGGTGGATGGGTTTTTCCTGAATGGAAGCCGGACTCACCTGTTCGGTTTGAACCGGCACGAGCTTTATCCGTATCTTGGATTTGCCGCGCCAACGCGCTTGCTGCGTCGCGACGCGGAGATCCTGCGCAAGCAATTCAACTGCAATATTGTGCGCTGCTCACACTACCCGCAGTCGGAAGCGTTTCTGGATGCGTGCGACGAACTAGGGCTGATGGTGTGGCAGGAGCCGCCGGGCTGGCAATACATTGGCGACGAAAGCTGGCAGGACCTGGCGGTGCGCGACGTGGAGGCGATGATCCGCCGTGATCGCAACCATGCGGCGATTGTGATCTGGGGCGTGCGCATCAACGAGTCACGCAACGATGCAGAATTGTATCGCCGCACGCGGGAGCTAGCAAAATCGCTCGACGATTCCCGGCCCACGTCGGGAACAATGACGCCGGACTCGAGGAAGAACTGGCAGCAGGAGTGGCACCAGGATGTGTTTGCGTTCGACGATTATCATGCCGCGCCCGATCGCAGCGTGGGGATTCTCGATCCCGTCGAGGGCTACCCATACATGATTGCGGAGACAGTGGGGCAATTTAACTATGGGGCCGGCAAGGGATTCAATATGCGATATCGGAGGGCCGGCGATGTAGTGCAGCAGACGAGCCAGGCGCTCTATCACGCGCAGGCGCACAGCCGAGTGGCGGACCACAAGCGCATAGCGGGAACGATTGCATGGTGCGCGTTTGACTACGCGAGCCTGATGAACGATTACGATGGAATCAAATGCCCGGGCATCGCCGATGTTTTTCGGCTGCCGAAGCTGGGAGCTTCATTTTACCTTGCGCAGGTCGATCCTACGGTGAGGCCGGTGATCGAGCCTGATTTCTACTGGGACTTTGGGCCGCAAACTCCGACAGGGCCGGGGGAGCACGCTGCTATCTTCTCAAACTGTGAGCGGCTGGAGCTCTTCATCGATGGCAAGCGGCATGCGGCGCTCAAGCCCGATCGGACAGATTTTGCGAATCTGAAGTTTCCGCCTTTCTTCGCCGATCTCAAGCTGGACGGCGCGGCTCACCCCGAGTTGCGAATTGACGGTTACTTCGGCGACAAGCGCTTGCTTTCACGTACATTTTCTTCGGACCCTGCGGCGGATCGCTTGTGGCTGCATGCGGATGATGCGGAGCTTGTCAGTGATGGCTCAGACGCTACGCGGCTCGTTTTTGCGGTTGTGGACAAGTTTGGCGCTCCGCGCGCATTCGCGGGAGGCGAGGTATCGCTCGATCTCGAAGGGCCGGGAACGATTGTTGGCGACAACCCGTTTCCACTGGAGGCGAACGGGGGCGCTGGCGCTGTTTACATCAGGACAATGCCGGAGCGCGCAGGAACGATTCGCGTTACGGCGCGGCACTCGTCACTGGGCGCAAATTCTGTTGAGATTCGCGTGGGGCCGCAAGAGAACCAGGGCTAGCGTTCTTATTGCATCGCGGCGGCGGCGATGAGCGCGTCGAGCGCGGAGGTCTGCCGCGTAGCGTCGGCAGCGTCGAACGGCCCTTGCCAGAATGCACCGAACTCACAGTCAGGGCCCTGGTCGCTGGCGACAATACTCTTCGCGTTGGCATCGGCGAATGCCTGGTACCTGGGATCTGGATCGACTACGTAAAGCGCCATCAAGTTGCGCAGGAAGATGCCTTTGAATTGCGGAGCGTCGCCGCCCGACAACGATCCAGGATCTGTGAAGATGCCGTTCGGACTGAGATTGGCGATGGCTGCGTTGGCAATGGCTTCAGCCTGTGGCAAGAGTGTGGGGTCGCTGTCTGCATGGTAAAGCTCCACAAGCCCGCCGAGAACTACGCCCTGGTTATAGGACCACGTGGCGCCACCGTTGTTGGTGCAGGCACTCGGATTGGACGAATTCAAACCGTCGTTGATCAGACTTTTCGCGTTGATCATGCCGGAGTTCTTGAACCAGGTCCACTCCTGCTGCGCCCAGTCCAGGTAGGAAGCCGATGCAGTTCCCGATGTGCGGTTGGCCAGCTTGGCTGCGATGGTGAGGAATAGCTCGTTGGGAATGGCGTTCTTGTAGGTGCGGGAGGTGTTCCACCAGACTCCGCCGCCACAGGTGGAGTCCCAACCGCCGGTGATCGCCGCGAAGATGGTCTCGGCCATGGAGAGATACGCGGGATTGCCGGTTACGTCGTAGGCGTCAATCCAGGCCAGCGCCCACCAGCCATCGTCATCGTAAAAATCATTGACGAAGTTTGAGTGCGCTCCCTGTGCCGTGGTGAAGGTGTGGGCGATGACGGAGTTGTACGAAGTGTCGCCGCTGACGCGTGCGTAGTTTGCCAGGACGGTGATGGAGTTGGCGGAGTTCCACCAGCCGGAGGGAGAAGAGTAAAGGCCCGAACCTGGTAGGTACCACTGCTGAAGAGTCTGGATGCCGGAGGCCGCTTGCTGCGTGTAGCTTTGTGCGGCCGTGACGGTATTTCCGGGATTGGCTGGAGACGCGATGAAGCCGCCGCAACCAATGAGAGCGACGGCCGAGAAGAGGCACGGGGCAACGATCTGAATTGCGCAGGAGCTTCTCATCGGATTGGCATTAGAGCTTCGGGTGGCGGCAAATGTTTATTCACAATACGTCGCTTCTGGCGATTTAATGCCGGCCCGAGCTCGATATGTGACCGGTCTCCCAAGTGGACTCGATTCTACAGCGCGTGGCATCTCACCTTCAACACAATTAGCCATGGCCGTGATGGGGAAGATAGAAGGGCGGGGGCTGGAGAAGTCGAGGAGATCGGTACATCAGCGGGCCTTTTGACCGCCCGGCGACAGGCGTGCACACTGAGTTTGCGGCAGTGCCGACGTTGTGCCGCGATCGGGCAGGGCCATTGGTGTTGCGGAGTGATAAGCGGCGCGAGGCCTCTGGGCTCGTAAACGCGTACTGGTGGAGTTCGAGCAAGCCAACCCTTTCGCCCAAAATCCAGGTGAAAGGATGTGGCGCGGGAGATCTTCTGCAAGCGGTCAGAGGTCATGCAGCGTCTGTGCCCCGTAGACTGAATAGAGAGGTTTCGTGCAATGCAATGGCCAGCACAATTCTTACTCTCCGCAGTTTCGGCGGCGCAGTTTCCCAAGGCTGAGGCACCGGAGATCGCGTTTCTGGGCCGGTCAAATGTGGGCAAGTCGAGTTTGCTCAATGCACTGGTGGGCGAGAAAGCTGCAAGAGTCTCCAACACGCCGGGGCGCACGCGCGCCATCAACTTTTTCCTGGTTTCGGATGAGCGGCGCGCGAAAAAGGTAGTGTTCGCCGATTTGCCCGGATACGGATACGCGAAGATTTCGAAGTCCATCTCGGCGGGCTGGCCGGATTTCATCGAGCCCTATCTTGCAGGACGCGAAACTTTGGCGCTGTGCATCTGCCTGGTGGACTCCAATGTGCCGCCGCGCCCTAACGACCGCCAGTTGATGGAGTGGCTGCGTGCCGTGGGCCGCGAGTTTGTTGTGGTGGCTACAAAGATCGACCGGTTGAGCGGTAACGAGCGCACGCGCAACCTGGCAGCACTGAAGCGGGGGCTCGAGGTCGACGAGATTCTTCCGGTTTCGGCGAAGACGGGCTACGGGCTCAAGGAGTTGTGGGCGCGGATTGAAGAGGCAGGGAGCTAGCCACCCCAGCGGGCAAGAATCGCCCGCCGGGGACCCCGGCAGGGAGCGAGAAGGCAAGGGGTGCGGAGTAAGGAAAGGCGTGCTTGCTGATCAGGGTTTGATGGGCTCGAATTGTTGTTTCTCCTCGTGTCCGCGCGAGTCGCGGCAGCGGATTTCGACGGGCACACCGATTTCTCCGCGCTCGAATGTTTTCTGAACGCGCGCGATTATTCTTAACGCAATATTTTGACTACAGGCGAGGGCGTGAGTGGTTCGCGCCCTACTGCCGAGGTAGCGCGGGGCTAGACGAAGCCAGCGACGGGCGGCCCATTCTTCCGCGTCGAGACATTCGACAACAATTGCATCGAGTTGCGGCAGCCACTGAGCGGGGGCGGAAGCGACGCTCCACGTCAGGAGTGGGAGCGAGTCCTCGCCAGCGGGTTGCCCGCAGGTTACTTTGGAGCGAAGAAGGTCGGGCTGCACGCCGCGGTCCTTCATCTCATTCTCGATTGTCGTCGGCTCCATTGCGACACAAACTGAAACCGTTTCGCGCTTGCGGAGCTGGTTCTTGAGAATGCGCAGGGCTTCGTCGAGCGAAGTGACGAGGAAATCGACGACGCCGTCGCGGATGGCCTGCTTTTGCGCGGCGCGGTCTGGCGATGCGACGAGCGTGGCGGCGCCGGCGATATTGGCGGCGACGACGAATGTGCGGCCGGCGGTGTCGAGTTCGCCCGCGTAGAAGAGGCTGCCGCCGAGGCCCGATTCCGGATCGGCGCGCGGGGACGCGATCAGCTTTTCGTAGGCTTGGGCTACTGGGGCAATGAAATCGAGAACTTCCGGAGTTGGAGAAGCAAGCGCCACGAATTCATCCTATCGATTGATGGGCCTGCGGGGCGAATCTTGCGGAAGCTAGATTTGTAACCTCATGAATTTGTCCCTGTGGTGTTCGTGCTATCCCACGTCTCAAAATCGAGACGTGGGGCACCCACTTTTCGCGCTCGGTTGAGAGGGGGTGTTGATGTTCGTGCTATCCCACCCTTTCGCCCAAAATCGGACGAAAGGATGGGGCACGGAAGGTTCTTTTCTAAGCGGTCGGGGTGCTAATTCTGCGGCTCGCGCCAGGTGCGCTTGCGCACGAAGAATACAAACTCGCCGGGCTTGGCGGTGTAATGCGTCTGACTGCATTCGTTGGGAGCAACCACGCCCAACTGCAGGATCTGTGAGATCGGATACCAGATGTCTCTTTCTTTGTCGGATTCCTTTGCGGCATCGCAGTTGATATAGGTCTCCATCGACATTTCATAGGTGGCCTTGATCGCGACCTCGCGCGCGTCGGCGGGCAGCGTGACGATGACGACGCCGTCGTCATTCATGTGCACCCAATCGTTGTGCGTGGTGTCATGGTGGTCGACGCGCACCAGATAGTTCGAGGCTTTTACGGGCAGCCCGGTTTTGCCGTCGAGCAAGCGGATATGGATCGTGTTCTCAGATTGTGCGTGAAGCGAGGCACAGAGCGCAAACATCCACGTACACCGAGCAAGTGTTCGGATCAGGATCATAACGATCTTATGGTACTGGATTTACCAGGAAGAATACGGCTGTCCGTCGGTGCCGGTGTCTGTAGAGCCGGAGTGGACGTCTGTGATGCCTGGCTCGGTCTCATCGAGCGAGTACATGGCTTCGCTGTTGTCGGTGACCCAGGTATCTTTGCTGCGGGTGATGGGATCTTCGGGGATGGCGCGGAGGTAGCCGTTCTGTATCAGATCGTCGAGCGACTGCGGGCCCTTCTGCTTGTCCATGGTGTAGGTGTCGATGGCGGTGCGCATGGTTTGGAGGTCTTCTTTGAGGGCGGCTTCGCGGGCATGCTTGACGGCGCCCGCGAAACGGGGAACGGCCAGCAGGAGGAGAATGAGCATGATGGCGATCACGACCATCAGTTCGACGAGCGTAAAGCCGGATTGTGTACGATCTTTGCGCAATCGCATTTCCTTAGAACCCTTCACCACGTTGCATACTTCGTTCCGTCAAGCGCCGTGCCCTGCGACTTGGAGTGCACATCGAAGACACTCTGGCCGCCAAAAGAATCGGAATCGGGATCGTCCTGCATGGAGCGCAATCCCCAGTCGTCGTGGCCGGTCATGGGATCGGTGGGAATCTTGCGGAGAAACCTGAGCTTTTTGCCTTGCACGTCGACGCCGTCCACCAGCGTTTGCAGGTCGGGCGGATAGTTCTGGCTTTCGACTTTGGTCTGGAATGCGCCGCGGTCGGCCGCGTCCTTGTACTTATCGATGGCGTTGCGCATCATCCACAGATCGTAGTGCAGCTCACGTTCCTTTTGCCGCTTGATCTGGAAGCGCACGAGCGGCAAGGAGGCGGACATGAGAATCGTGAGGATACTAATGGTCACGATGAGCTCAACCAGCGTCAAGCCGCGCTGGCTCTTGCGCGCGCAAAAAAGCGAAATGTTGCAGGTTGCGGCCTGGGTCTTTGCTCGAAGCCTGGAAAAACATCCCACAGGGGCTAAAGCCCCACCGGTTTTATGGTCCTTTACGGCACGACTAAAGTCGTGCCCTTTCACGGCGACTGCGGCAGGGGCCACGGCGTGCCCTTTCACGGCAACAACATTCTCGGAGGCGCGCGAAAGCATCATTGACCCCAACCCTACTTGACCACGATGGTGGCCTGCCCTGATAGCGCCGACACTTTTTGCTCCGCGCCATTCACCGAGAAGCGCGTGATGCCCAGAGCGGCCTGGCCCGAAGCCCTGGCTTGGAAAGTGAGAACGCACACCACGCCTGTGCCGGTTACGCCGTGCGTGCCGGGTGGGCGCGAGGCGCTGACAACGACAGAGCCCGGCGCATCTTCCACATGACTGAGCCCCGTGGGCTGGCCATCGCGGGTGAGGAGATCTCCGGCGACCGCGCCCACCAATTGCAGTTTCGCGGGGTCGTAGTGCAACTGCAACGCAACGGAAGCGATATCGGATCCACCATTGAGGACGACGGGGACCTGGAAGCTGGAGCCAGTGGCCTGGGGAGTTGGAGGCACATTAAGAGCCAGACTGGCAGCGACACCGGGTGCTGCAGGCGCGGCGGCGGGAACGGGTGGCGTTAGTGCTCCCGATGGCGGTCCGGCTTGCGTTGCAGCTGGTGAAACAGGTGGCGGGCTGGGTGACGAAGTGGGTGGGGGCGCGGATGCCTGAGCCGTGGCTGCAGGTCCGGCATTGGAGTTCATGTCGGTGCGCAATTGCGCCAACATCTGCGGGGCGGCTTCAATCGCGCTTTGCGAGGGGATCGTCCCCACGGTTGGCTGTTGTGTCGCCGCGGGATGTGCCGCGGGAACGGCGGCGGGGATTGCCGCGCCATTCTCGCTGCCGCCGTAGCGGAGCTCGACGGACCCTTGTCCCAGGCCCGTATCGATGACACGGAGGTTGGCCTGATCGAGTTCCTGCGAGCGCACGATGTGAGGAACCACCACGAAGACGATGTCGTCGTCCTGGATGGTGTGATCCTTCGATCCGAAGATGTACTTGATGATGGGGATGGCGCTCAATCCGGGGACGCCGGACCAATTCTGCGCTTCCTGCTTATTCTGAATGCCGCCCAGGATGCTGGCTTCGCCCTCGCGGAGACGGATGGTCTGATCGATTACGCGCTGGCTGATGATGGGCTCGGTGACGCCGCTGATGGTCTCAGTTCCGCTTTCGGAGGAGACCTCGATCTTGATCTTGAGGGTGACGTCGTGGTCGTAATGGACGCTGGGCGTCATTTCGATGTTTACGCCCACGTCCTGATACTGGAACTGCGTGTTGACCAGCGAACTGACCAGCGACGAGGACGCACCGGTCTGATAGGAGCCCGTCGCGATGGGGATGCGCGAGCCGATCTTCATGGTCGCCTTTTGTGCGTCGGTAGCGCGGATGCGCGGGCTCTGCAGGACCCTGGTGTTGTTGTCAGTGAGCAGCAGGTTGAGCGTGGCCGAGCCGACGGTGACGGCGAAATCCGTGGAGTTGAGATGGGCAAGAGAGTAGAGAGTGGGACTGGTTGTCGAGGTGGAGCTGCCAGAGCTCGATGATGAGGAGGAGGAGGAGGAACTGGTGGATGAGCTGCAGGAGTTGGTTGCCGAGCAGTTAGGCTGGAGGGCGACGCCAAAGCTGCTGGGCCATTGCATTCCGAGCGTGCGCTCCCAGTTCTTGCTGACTTCGAGCACGGCGATGTCGACCACGACTTCGCCGCGGGGCTTGTCGAGGTCGTTGATAAGCATCTGCGCCAGCAGAAGCTCGTCGGGCGTGCCGCGCATCACGATGGCGTTCTGACTCTGCACGGGAAAGGCCTTGGCGGTGGGCATCACATTGCGGATGGCCGTGGAGACGTCGTTGAGGTCATTCTGCTGCCAGGCGTTGGTGAGATAGAAGGTCTGTACGGCCTGCTCGTCGAGGTCGCGCCGCTTGGAGGGATTGTTCTGCGCGACGAAGATGGTGTTGCTGGTGACCGGACGCCAGAAAGTATTCGACATTACGCTCACGATGCGCAGGGCATCAAGCAGCGAAACGTTGTTCAGGTCGACATCAATTCGGGCGGAGTGGTAGTCGGGATCGAACAGGACGTTGATGCCGGCGGCCTTGCCCACGGTTTCGTATACCACTTTGGAGTCCTCGGCCATCTTGAGCGAGAGCGGCTCATTGGAGACGGGCTTGAGGTCGGGCGGAGACGCGATGGACTGGAGTGCTTCGGTTTCCGCGGAGGGCTGGGGAAGGCCGACCTCGGATGCGGGCACGCTCTCACCTTGTTTCTGGCGGGCGCGGGCAATCTCCTGCTGCGCGGATTCATTGCCGGGATCAATCTCGGCGGCGTGGAGGAACTCCGCCAGCGCTCCCTGCGTGTCGCCTGCCTGCGCCAATTTACGGCCCTTGCTGACATGTACGGAGGAGGCGGTAACGCGCACGCGCGCGAGCGCGATTCTAAAGCGCTGGTCCCTGGGATCCTTGTTGAAGGCTTTCTGGAAGTCGTCGAAGGCGGTGTCGTAGTCTTCGCGGGCCTCCGCAGCCTGGCCTTGCTTGAAATCGGTGTTGGCAGACTCGGCGTAGACCTTTGCGCCCTGAAAGCCAAAGCCTGCCGCCGCAGCGAACAGGACCATGGCAAAAAGAGTTCTCGATGACATCATTCCGGCCTTGGCCGGAGCGGGCGTGCTGCGGTTCATGCTATTCCCCGGCGTTAATTCTACGGGTCCGAACACGCACTTCCCGGCAGCTGTTACAAGCCCGGGTTGCAGGTCTCTGGCGAGCGTCCCGACGAGACTCCTCGTGCCGATCCTTTGCGATAAACGCTGCTTCATTCTAACAAAGCCCTGCTGCATTCGATGGCCATTCTCGCCGGTGCTACGATTGAGGTTCAAGGAAGCTCGCCCGTGCCCCGCCAAAGCAGCCACATTATCACTCCCAAAGACGCGCCATCCGTGAACAAGGCGGCCAAGCCGCGCGACCCCGTGGCCAGCGGCGAACGCGACGCCGCGCATAACCGCGCGGCGGGCCATAACTACTTTCTGCTGGAGAAATTTGAGGCGGGGGTGGCGCTGCGCGGGACCGAAGTGAAGTCGATCCGCGAGGGGAAGGCCAACCTGAAGGACTCCTACGGGCTGATCAAGGATGGCGAAGCGTTCCTGCTCAACTTGCATATCGGGCCATACTCCCATGGAAACATCGCCAACCACGACGAGACGCGTACCCGCAAACTCCTGATGCATCGCGAGGAAGTTCGCAAGCTACTCTCCAAGACGCAGATCAAAGGGCATACGCTCATCCCCACGCGGCTTTACTTCCGCAATGGGCGGGTGAAGTGCGAGCTGGCGCTGGCCAAGGGCAAGCAGGACTGGGATAAGCGGGAGACGGAGCGGCGGCGGGAGGCGGACCGGGAGGCGCGGGTGGCGATCAAGGCGAATAAGCACAGGAACAGCCTGTAGCTTTTAGCTGTCAGCTTTCAGCCCGGCTGTGCTGAAGTTGATGGGCTGTTTGGCGCTGAGGCCTTACTTCTGCCATTCTTCCGGGATGCAGGCGGGTTTCAGTTTCATCTCTTCGCCCGTCCTAATGTCGGGATAAGCCCACGGCTGGACCATTTCGAGCGGTGTGATTCGCGGCGTGAACTGCAATCCCTGGCTAGCGTCAAGCTGTTTGAGCACATCGACGGGCTTCTTCGCACATTCTTTGCCGACTTTGCGCTCGGGAACAAATAACCATGGCCGGACGGGCCAATCCGGCGGCAAATGGCTGTATTTGACGAGGGCTTTAAGAACTTCGTCCCATTTATCGTTCCACGCACGAAGCCGCCTGATCAGGGAGTTTAAGTTCTCGCTGTAGGTTACTTCGCACAGAAAAATCCCCGACGGCCCAGACAGTTCAGATCCAAATTGGACGGCCAGAATATCGCAATACCAACTCAAGCCCTTTGGCGGTTTCTTGCCCTCCATGGTCTGTATGTAGCATTCAGGGTTGACGAACACCGAGCGGTCGGCCCGCAAGTATTCCGTAACGACGCCTTGATAGTAGTCCACGTCTTCTCCATCTTGAGAACATGCAATGAGGATTCCAGGCCCGATCAGAAGCGGATCGATCCTATGCTCGATCTGATTGGCAAGCAAATGGCACGAATGGGGAAGGCGTTAGCGGATCACGTTGACTTCGATGTTCAGGCCGAGGTTCTTCCAGGCGGCGTCTGCGGTGTAGACGGGGGCGTTGCGCTGGATGGCGAGGGCGAGACAGGCGCGGTCGCCGAGGGAGAGGCCGTAGGGTCGGGTTACTCTTACCAAGCCGCCGGCGATCCGAGCCTGGTCCTCGTCAAATGGGACCGAGGGGCAACGGGCTTCGGCGATGTGCCACCAGGCAAGCGCCTCGTCGATTCCGGCGGAGACCAGCTTGGTTTGCACTTCCGCTTGATTCACCGCGCCGATGATGGCGCGCGACAGACAGGAGGCGACGATGTCTGCCCCCGGTTCGCCGCGAATCAGAGCCAAGAGGGCGGAGGCGTCAAGGACGGCGAGGCTATCCAAGCCATTCCTCCGTCTCGCGGCGCGCCTCTTCGCGGCGCTCGGCAATCAATTCGTCGGAGAGCAGGCGATCGCCGGGAATCAGGGCGCGCAAGCTCTCCTGAATGCCGCGGATGCGGGCCAACTGGGACTCAACCTTCAGAACGTCTCCCTCGAGGGACAAGAAGAGAGTGTCCCCCGGTTTGATCCCCATCTTTGAGCGGATTTCAGCGGGGATGACGATGCGGCCGTTGCCATTTATCTTCGATTTGACATATTGCCAAGTTGTGACAGAACCTCGATCAATCGTTGATTGTGACATACAATTACAATATGACAATTATGAGCAATATGTCAAATTTAATATTGATGACATTTCCTGGGGTTCATGCAGGGATATCGAACGCTCGATCCGGCATTTGCCACGAGGCGCGCTTCCCGTGAAGAATAGGCACTATGCGAACTGAGATTTCTTTTGCCCCGGTTGCGGGGATTGTTACCGAATTATTGGCCGTTCTGGCCGTTGACAGCCAAACCGCCAAGGGTCCCGATGCCAAACCGCAGCCGACGCTGCTGACTGGCGATGCTGCCGTGGAGGCAGCCGCAGCCGGAGTGCTGGAGACGGGAGAGTACAAGGGTGGCGCGAATGAGACGGTCTTAATCCACGCGCCGACGGGACTCAAGGCCAAGCGGCTGCTGATTGTGGGGCTGGGCAAACTGAGCAAGGCCACGGTCGATGGCGTGAGGGAAGCTGCCGGAACCGCAGTGAGGTTTGCGAAGCCGCGAGGAATTCGGGAGTTGACCTTGGCACTACCCTCCCCCGAGAGTCTGCCCCAGGCAGGCGTGGCGAGGGCGGCGGTGGAGGGAGCGCTGGTGGGGGATTTCGATGCCGATACCTACCGCAGCGAGCGCAAGGACCAGAGCATTCAGGCATTGACGGTTGCGGCGCCGGCGGATGCGGACCGGGCGGCGACGGAAGCGGCGATTGCTGAGGGAGTGATTGTTGGCGAGAGCCAGAACCTGGCGCGCTCTCTGGTGAATGAGCCGGGCAATAAGCTGACGCCGACGATTCTGGGCCAACGCGCGGCGCTGATGGCGCAGGAGGTTGGGCTGGGGTGGGAAGTGCATTCGACCGAGATGCTGCACCAACTGAAGATGGGCGCGTTCTGGAGCGTGGCGCAGGGATCGGCGGAGCCGCCGGCGCTGATCGTCCTGCGCTACGAGCCAGAGGGCGTATCGGAGGGGCCAGTTCTTGGGCTGGTCGGCAAGGGCATTACGTTCGACACGGGCGGTATCTCGATCAAGCCCGCGGACAATATGGAGAAGATGAAGTACGACATGGCGGGTGGGGCGGCGATGATTGGGGCGATGCGCGCCATTGCGCTGCTGAAGCCCAAGGTGCGGGTGATCGCGATTGTTTGCGCGGCAGAGAACATGCCGTCGGACACGGCGCAAAAACCGGGTGACGTGCAGACGGCGATGTCGGGAAAGACCATTGAGATTATCAATACCGACGCCGAGGGGCGGCTGGTGCTGGCCGACGGGATTACTTACGCGCGGCAACTGGGCGCGACGCATCTGATTGATGCGGCGACGCTCACGGGCGCGATTTCCGTTGCTCTGGGAAAGAGCACGGCCGGTGTGTTCTCGAACAACGATGCGACGTATGCGAAGTTCGAGGCCGCGCTCGCGGTTTCCGGGGAAAAGTTCTGGCGGCTGCCGCTGGGCGAGGAATACGCCGAACTGATCAAGTCCGATATCGGCGACATCAAGAACACGGGCGGACGATACGGCGGCGCCAGCACTGCCGCCGAATTTCTGCACACCTTCGCGGAAGACACGCCATGGATTCATCTCGATATTGCGGGAGTGGCATGGGTGGAGGAGTCGCGGCCGCACATTGCCAAGGGCCCGAGCGGGATTGGCGTGCGGTCGATTCTGGAGTGGGTGCGGAGCTTTCAGGTTTCTGACCGTGTGAATTCCCGTTAGTTGAGTTCGTGCTATCCCACCCATTTCCCTTCCGCGGCGGACGGAAATGAGTGGGGCACGGATACAGTATTTTGTGGCCGCAGCAATATGGCGGGATACCGAGCCCGCTCCATTTTCCACATAAGGTTTTTCTCATAGGGCTTCGCGCGATCAAGTTATGTCGCGTTGGGCCGATGCAAAAGTGTGAGCGCGATGCGCAAATTTGCGCTTGCGCGCCCGCGACATTCGGGCGAAGAGCCGCGGTATGGGCTTTGCCGGGCGGGGAGGCTGCGATGACGGATCGCGTGGAACTGATTGAAACCGCGCTCGACAGTATGTCGGATGGGTTGGGGCTTTTGAGCAGGGAAGGCGAAGTGATGCTATGGAACCAAGCGGCGCAAGGCATTACAGGTTACCCGGCCATCGAGTTGCTCGGCCGCCCCATTCCCGAGGGCCTGGAGCAATTATTGGAAAACGATCGCAACGTGGGACAGCCGCCGGGCAGTCTTCCTGAAAGGCAGCGTTCGGTAGCGCGGGCGCGCCACAAGCTGGGTCACTTTGTGCCTGTGATTGTTAGCATGCGGATCTTGTTTAACGGACTCGGGGAGCGCATCGGAGCGTCGGTGCGCTTTCATCCGGTTGACAGCCAAGACGCCCTGCCGCAAAGCGAAGAGAGCGACTTCTCCTGCACGGACAGCGCCCGCGCCGATCTGCTGGAGCGGCTGCAAATCGATTACGACGATTTCGAACACGGCGAGGCGCCCCTGGGAATTTTGCGCATCAGCGTGGATCAGGCGAAGGAGTTGCGCGAGACGCACGGCGCCGCAGCGTGCCAGGCGATGCTCGAAAAGGTTTACCATGCCCTGGCTCACGGATTGCGTCCGGGCGAAGAGATTGGCTATTGGGCCAACGACGGATTTCTCATTATCGCGCACGAGCGCAGCTCCGAAATGCTGGCGGGGCACGCACAAACGCTGGTTGGTTTGGCGCGCACAGCCGATTTTCGCTGGTGGGGTGACCGGATTTCGCTGACGGTGAGCATCGGCGCGGCGCAGGTGAGCGGCGATCCAGCGGAAAGCTTGACACAGATGCTGCAGCGCGCCCGCGAAGCCATGGAAAGCAGCATCCGGGAAGGCGGCAACCGGGCCGCGACCGCTGCGAATAACGGCGCCGCACATCATGCGCAGGAGGATTTGCCATGTTCGCCATCATAGGCATCTTCCTTGTTTTCGCAGCGGTCATCGGCGGCTTCCTGATGGAGAAGGGGCACATGGCCGTTCTTGTTCAGCCCGCCGAGCTGCTGATCATCGCCGGGGCGGCCGCGGGAACGCTATTGGTGGCCAACCCGATGCGCATTCTCAAGGCGATTGCAGCGGGTCTCACAGGCATACTCAAAGGTTCGCCCTACACCAAGGCGCGCTACCTGAGCACGCTCAAGATGATGTATCAGTTCTTGAACAAGGTGCGGAAAGAGGGGCTGCTGGCCGTAGAGATGGACGTCGAGAAGCCGAAGGAAAGCGCAATCTTCAAGAGCTATACCGATTTTCTCCACGACCATCATGCGCTGAACTTTGTTTGCGATACGCTACGCACGGCCATTACGGGCGGCGTGGAACCGTTCGACATGGATCAGATGATGGAGCTGGACATGGAAGTGCATCATCATGAAGCCGAACAGCCGGTGGCTTCACTGACCACGGTGGCCGACTCTCTGCCCGGCCTGGGCATTGTGGCCGCAGTGCTGGGTGTCGTGATTACCATGGGCGCGCTAGGCGGACCGCCCGAAGAGATTGGCAAACACGTGGCCGCAGCGCTGGTGGGCACGTTTCTCGGCATTCTGCTCTGCTACGGGTTGGTTGGACCGCTGGCGGCAAACATGGGCAAGCTCGCCGAGGAACACAACGAATATCTGCACGTGCTTCGCGTGTTATTACTGGCGTTTCTTAAAGGCTCCGCGCCGATGATCGCCATTGAACTGGGGCGCCGCGCCATTCCTGCTTATGCCCGTCCGGGATTCGATGAGATGGAAAAGCACTGCAAGAACAAGAGTGAGCCGGTGGAAGCGGCTGCGGCGTAGAAGACAGGGAGCGAGGGAGCGAGGGAGCAAGGGAGCGACAAGGCAGGAAGCAGAGAGTAGCCAGTGGGGAGTAGAAAACCGAAGTAGAAAGTTAAACGATTCCATGGCGGCGAAAGCGCAACCCATTATCGTAATCAAGAAGAAGGGTGGCCACGGAGGCCACCACGGCGGCGCGTGGAAAGTGGCATACGCCGACTTTGTGACCGCGATGATGGCACTGTTCATCGTGCTCTGGCTTACGAGTCAGACCGACGCAGTGAAAAAAGCCGTGGCCGGGTACTTCAATGACCCGAAGGGACTGGCGACCCTGCTCGGCACTACATTGTCGGGCACAGGCAATGGCTCAGTGCCCGTGCCCGATCAGAATCAGAAACAATTGCAGGATCTCAAGGAAAAACTGGAGAAGGAAATTGAGGCGCGCAAGGATCTCGAGAAGCTAATCAAGCAGATTGAGATCACGATCACGTCGGAGGGCCTGCGGATCGAGCTGATCGAAGATAAGAACGGCACGTTCTACCAAAGCGGGTACGCGAAATTGAGTGCCGACGGCCAGGAACTGCTGGCGTTGCTGGCGGCGGAGCTGAAGACCCTGCCGAACCAACTGCTCATCGAAGGCCACACGGATGCAGCGCAGTATTCGAGGGATGCGAACTACAGCAACTGGGAGCTTTCAGCCGACCGCGCCAACGCCGCGCGCCGCCTGCTGCAGCAGGATGGAGTACGCGGCGACCAGGTAACGCAGGTACGTGGATTCGCCGACCAGATGTTGCGCGTGAAGAGTAATCCGTACGATCCTTCGAATCGCCGCATCACGATACTGGTGAAGAACAATGACGATACGCCGGCGCCGACGCTGGTTCACGCCAAGGTGGTTGACGGCGCAGCGGGACCTGCTCCCGGCCCGGCTGCTATACCAACGCCGCCGCCTGCGCCGCCTGCGACTCCGGCCAAGCCGGCTGCCTCGACGCCGACCAAGCCCGGCTTGCTGAGCCGGCTCAAGGGTCTGTTGCCGGGAACGAGAAAATGATTCCAAATCTCTGACCACGTGAATTCGCGCTAATGGAGATCTCGCTATCCCACCCGTTCGCCCAAAATCGGACGAATGGATGGGGCACGGAGAGGTTTGTGGCCATGCAGTCAGGAGCTGTGGCAGTTTTCTCTGAGCTTGGGCAGTTGAGAGAACGGTCTCTCGAAAACAGGACGCATCCCTCCTTCATGGTGTAGTCTGGTCTGCGGATCAGGAAGCGATTACCGGAGGGCAAGTTCCATGGCTATCGTTGCCGGCGTGGATTTCGGCACACTCAGCGTTCGCGTGACTCTCGTTGACAGCAAGAAGGGCCCGATCGGCACTGGATCGGCCTCATATCCGCTGCAACGCCGGCGCGACGATCCCAACTATGCAACGCAGTCGCATGCGGATCAGATGGCTGCCCTGGTTGCGGCTACAAAGGACGCGCTCAAGGCTACCGGCGTTGCGGGTGCAGACGTTGCTGCCATCGCGCTCGATACTACGGGCTCAAGCGTGATTCCGGTGGGCGAGGGCCTTGAGCCGCTCGACGAATACTACCTTTGGTGCGACCATCGCGCTTTTGCCGAGGCCGAGGAAATTACGCACAAGGCGCACACTCTGGGATTTGAAGGTATTGAATGGTGCGGCGGCATCTACTCACACGAGTGGGGATTTGCGAAACTGCTGCATTGGTTGCGGCACAACCCGGAGAAGCGCTCGCGTTTTGTTACAGCGCTCGAACACTGCGACATGGTTGCGGCCACGCTCTCAGGCGTGACCGAGGTAAGCGCGCTGAAGCGCAGCGCTTGCGCCATGGGACATAAGTGGATGTGGAATCCGAAGTGGGACGGGCTGCCGCCGGAGGAATTTCTGGTCGCCGTCGATCCGCTGCTGGCCGGCGTGCGCGCCAAGATGGGCGGCGAGTATCTGACAAGCGATCGCATCGCCGGTCATCTCTCTGCAAAGTGGGCGGCGGAACTCGGACTTCGCGAAGGGCTTCCGATTCCCGTGGGAGCGTTCGATGCGCATTGGGACGCGATAGGAGCCAATATTCGCGAAGGCGACGTGGTGAATGTGGTCGGTACGTCAACCTGCATTATCGCCATCGCGAAAAAGACGGAGCTGATTCCGGGAGTGTGCGGCGTGGTGCCGGGCAGCGTGCATCCGCAATACACAGGCATTGAAGCGGGTTTGTCCGCAGTGGGTGATATTTTCGACGCCATTGCCAGGCGCGCCAACACGACGGTGGCCGCGCTCTCGGAGGGCCTCGATGCATGGAAGGCTGGCCAGACCGGGTTGCTGCGGTTGAGTTGGGACAACGGCGATCGCACGGTGCTTGTGAATCCCGAACTGGGCGGCGTGACGCTGGGCTGGAACCTGGTGCACACCGCGCAGGACGAGCTGTTTGCCGCTATTGAGGGAACAGCTTTCCACACGCGCATCATTCTGGAGCGCATGGCCGAGCATGGCGTGCCCATTGATCGCGTGATCAATGCGGGCGGTATTCCGCAAAAGAACGAAATTCTCAACCGTGTTTACGCGAACGTGCTGAACAAGCCGGTGCTGGTGCCTGCGGGCATTCCCACCAGCCTGGGCTCGGGAATTTTCGCGCTCGTTGCCGCCGGAGCCTACAAGACGATCGAAGAGGCTCAGGCCGCGGTGTGCCTGCCCTTCCGCACCGTGGAGCCGGATGCGAAAGCTGCCGCGATTTACGAGCAGCTTTATCCGCTTTATCGCGATGTGTATTTTGCGTTGGGTAAACGCGACGCGGCGGCCGCCGCGTTGGGCAAAGTGCTGCCGGAGCTGAGAAGGATTGCGGCGCAGGTGCACAAGGCCAGCTGAACGATCCGCCCGGCGCGATGGGCGACGTGAAGCCCAGTTCCGGCAACGCGACCGGCTCCGCCTGTCCCTGCGCTTGCGATTCGGGTCCGCGCGGTTTACCGTGGACTTCACAATCCAAATTGCCGGGAGCCTTGTGCCTTCATCATATCTGCGTTCTCATCTGCCCTACCTGCTTGTCGCGCTGATCACGCCGGCTCTGCCCGCAGCCGCACACGCGCAAGCGCTGCCGGAAGCTCCGTATGCCGGGCCGACCGCCGATCCTTGGAGCGCGCCGCATTTCTCGATCGATCCGAAGACTCTGTACCAGGCTGCGTCCGCCGCGCCCGCGCCGGATGGT
>Ga0302319_10005807_pt1 | contig 24675 bp, 21 predicted proteins | sample Bog_T0_2_FD_203319 | JGI IMG/M metagenome (GOLD analysis project Ga0302319, IMG submission 203319) | Peat permafrost microbial communities from Stordalen Mire near Abisko, Sweden - Bog_T0_2 | ecosystem: Environmental > Terrestrial > Soil > Wetlands > Peat | place: Sweden: Abisko, Stordalen Mire...
TTTCGCAACGATCTGCCGGAGAACAAAGGGCAGGATGCCGCCGTGGCGGTAGTAGTCGATCTCGATCGGGGTATCTATGCGGCAGCGCACCGGAACGTCCACGGTCTCGCCGCTCGCGCGGTTCACGCGGAGGACCAGGTCCTGCTGGGGCGCAAGCTTCGGGGTGACGCCGAGCACGTCGAAGGTCTCGGAGCCGTCCAGCCTGAGCGTCTGCGCGGTCGTCCCCTCCTGGAACTGGAGCGGGAGAACCCCCATGCCGACGAGGTTCGAGCGGTGGATGCGCTCATAGCTCTGGGCGACGACCGCCCCGACTCCGAGCAGCTTGGTTCCCTTGGCGGCCCAGTCGCGCGAGGATCCCGTGCCGTATTCCTGGCCCGCGATCACCACAAGCGGCGTGCCCCGCTTCTGGTACTCGACTGCGGCATCGGCGATGGGAAGCTTTGTTCCCTCGGGCTGCAGGAGGGTGTTTCCCCCCTCCTCCCCGCCCAGCATGAGATTCTTGATCCGCACGTTCGCGAACGTCCCCCGGGTCATCACCCGGTCGTTCCCGCGGCGCGAGCCGTAGCTGTTGAAGTCGGCGAAGCCGACCCCGTTCGCGAGCAGGAACTGGCCGGCGGGCGACGTCTTCTTGATGGCGCCGGCCGGCGAGATGTGGTCGGTCGTGACCGAGTCCCCGAAGATCCCCAGCGCACGCGCGCCGCGGATCTCGACCAGCGGGCCGGCCTCCATCGAGAACCCGGAGAAGAACGGCGGTTCCTGGATGTAGGTGGAGGCGGGGTCAAAGGCGTAGGTCTGCCCGGAGGACGAGGGAATCTCGTTCCACTTGGGGTTTTGCCCGGCGAAATCCGCGTAGAGCCTGCGAAACACCTCGGGCTTGAGGGCGGACCTCATCTGCTCGCGAACCTCCGCGAGCGTCGGCCACAGGTCCCTCAGGTAAACATCGGCCCCGTCGCTTCCCCTGCCGATCGGCTCGGTCGCAAGGTCGATGTCCACGCGCCCGGCGAGCGCAAAGGCGACCACAAGCGGGGGCGACATCAGGAAGTTCGCCTTGATGTTCTGGTGGACCCGGGCCTCGAAGTTCCGGTTTCCGGAGAGGACGGAGGCGGCCACGAGGTCGCCCTTCACCACAGCCTCCTCGACGGACTGCGCCAGCGGCCCGGAATTTCCGATGCAGGTCGTGCAACCATATCCCACCGTCTGGAATCCGAGCTGGTCAAGGTACGCCTGGAGTCCCGTCTTGGTGAGATAATCGGTGACGACGCGCGACCCGGGGGCGAGCGACGACTTCACGACCGCCCTCAGCTTGAGCCCCTTTTCCACGGCCCTTTTCGCGACGAGCCCGGCGGCAAGCATCACGGAGGGGTTCGAAGTGTTCGTGCAGCTCGTGATCGCGGCGATCAAGACGCTCCCGTGGCCGATCTCGGCGCTGCCGTTGCCGGGGAGGGCGACGGTGGCCCTCCCGGCGGAAAAGTCCGAAGGCTTCCTGCCGAAACCGTTCTCGGTGAGCGGCCGCGAAAAGGAGCTGATGAACTCCTGCTTGAGCGAGTTCAGCTCGATCCTGTCCTGGGGGCGCTTCGGCCCGGCGACGCTCGGCACAACCCCGGCGAGGTCGAACTCGATTTCCTGGGAGTAGTCGATCTGCCCCTTCGCGGGCACCCCCCAAAGTCCCTGGGCGCGGTAGTACGCCTCGTAAAGGGCGATGTGCGCGGGACTGCGCCCCGTGGCGGCAAGGTAGGCGGAACACTCGCCGTCGATGGGAAAGAACCCCAGGGTCGCGCCGTACTCGGGCGCCATGTTGGCGATCGTGGCGCGATCGACCACGGGAAGAGCCGCAGCGCCCGGGCCGTAAAACTCGACGAACTTTCCAACGACCTTGGCCTTCCGCAGGAGCTGGGTGAGCGTGAGCGCAAGGTCGGTGGCCGTGACGCCCTCGCGGAGCGAGCCCGTCAGGTGGACGCCCACGACGTCGGGCGTCAGGAAATAGACGGGCTGCCCAAGCATCCCGGCCTCGGCCTCGATTCCTCCGACTCCCCAGCCCACGACCCCCAGGCCGTTGATCATCGTCGTGTGCGAGTCGGTGCCGACGAGCGTGTCGGGATAGACCGCCGGCAGGCCTTCGCCGGGTCCCGCCGGAACATCGGAGAGGACTCCCTTTGCCAGGAATTCCAGGTTCACCTGGTGGACGATGCCGATCCCGGGGGGCACGACCTTGAAGGTGTCGAAGGCCTGCATCCCCCACTTGAGAAACTGGTAACGCTCGCGGTTGCGGGAGAACTCCAGCTCGAGGTTCTCGCGCAGCGCATCTGCGCTTCCCGCAAAATCCACCTGCACCGAGTGGTCCACGACGAGGTCCACGGGCACCAGCGGTTCGATGACCTTCGGGTTCTTGCCGAGCCGGACCGCCGCCGAGCGCATGGCCGCGAGATCGACGAGCAGGGGCACGCCGGTGAAGTCCTGGAGGACGATGCGCGCGACGACAAAGGGGACTTCCTCGGTGCGGGGCGCCCTGGCGACCCAGGATGCGAGCGCGCGGACGGCAGCCTCCGACACCCGGAGTCCATCGCAGTTTCGAAGCAGCGACTCCAGCACGATGCGGATCGAGACGGGAAGCCGCTCCACCTTGAAACCCGCCCTCCCGAGTGCGGGGAGGGAATAAAACGCATGGTCCCGGCCGCCCGCTTGGAAGGATTGGAGGGTGTTGAACGGGTTCGGACGGGCCATGGCGGGAGGGTCAACCGGCCAGCGCGGCCTTGACCGCGGAAAAGTTCGGGAGGTCCTTCGGGGTCGGCGTCTGCTCGGAATATTTGACCAGGCCGTCCTTGCCGACGACGAAGGCGGCGCGGGCCGCCGTGTCGCCGATCCCGGCAAGCATGGGGAACACGACGCCGTAGGCCTGGATGACGGTCTTGTTCAGGTCGGAGAGAAGGGTGACTCCGATCTTGTTCTGCTTAGCCCATGCCTCCTGGGTGAACGGACTGTCCACGCTGATCGCGTACACCTCGGCGTCGAGGCCCGTGTAGCCACCCAACCCGGAGGTCACGTCGCACAGTTCCTGGGTGCACACGCCCGTGTAGGCGAGCGGGAAGAAGAGAAGCACGGTTTGTTTCTTTCCGAAGTTGTCGCTGAGCCGGACGTCCTTGAGTCCGTCCGCGGTCTTGCTCTTGAGGGTGAAGTCGGGGGCCTTGGATCCGATGGGGATGGGCATGGTGGAGGGGGGTTCGGTGTTTCTCTGCGATGGGACGGCGAAACCGTAGACATCCCCCCCTTCACTTCAAGGATAGGATGGATTCATTCCGGCTTAGAAGCCGTTTTTCTATTCCTGTCCCGGCCGCGATTAAGCATGCTAACAAGGGTGTTGGAAAACTCCGCGCTTGCGCGGCGCGCCAACCCGCAGGTTTACTCCCTTCCCCCGGCCATGACCATCCTCGAAGACCTCCAGGCGCGCGGACTCTACGCGGACTGCACCGACCTCGAGGCGCTTTCCAGGCGTCTGGCCGAGAAGCCGCTTGCGCTGTACGCCGGGTTCGATCCCACCGCCGACAGCCTCCACTTCGGCAACCTCGTCCCGCTGCTTGCGCTACGCCGGTTCCAGTTGGACGGCCACCACCCGATCGCACTTGCCGGGGGGGCCACTGGGATGATCGGGGACCCCTCGGGCAAGTCCGATGAGCGCAACCTCCAGGATCCCGGACAGGTCGAGCACAACATCTCCTGTATCAAGGTCCAGCTCGCGCGCTTCCTCGACTTCGACTGCAAGGCCAATCCCGCGCGGCTCGTAAACAACGCGGACTGGACGACCGGTGTCTCGTATCTCGGGTTCCTGCGCGACATCGGCAAGCATTTCACGGTGAACAGCATGGTCGCAAAGGAGTCCGTTCGCGCCCGGATGGAGGATCGCGTGGCAGGGATCAGCTACACGGAGTTCAGCTACATGCTCCTCCAGGCATTTGACTTCTACCACCTGCGCGAGGCCTTCGAGTGCGAGCTTCAGGTGGGCGCGACCGACCAATGGGGCAACATCACCGCGGGGACGGAGTTGATCCGCAAGAAGCTCGGGGTTCCGGCTTACGGACTCGTCTTCCCCCTGATCACCAAGGCCGACGGCACCAAGTACGGAAAGACGGCCGCCGGAACCATCTGGCTGGATCCGAAGCGGACGTCCCCGTACCGGTTCTATCAGTTTTTCGTTCAGGTCGAGGATGCGGAGGCGCCGAAGCTTTTGAAGACCCTGACTTTTGTCCCGTCGGAACGGATCAAGGAGCTCGAGACCGCCACGGGAAGGGATCCGGGGGCACGCGTCGCACAGAAGACCCTGGCCCGGGAACTCACGGAACTCGTCCACGGAGGGACCGCGTGCGCCGATGCAGTGCGGGCGAGCGAGATCATGTTCGGCGGCGGCCTGGACGGCATCAGCGAGGCCCTCTTCCAGGACGTGATCGGCGAAGTGCCGACCCGGGAGATCTCAAGGGACAGGTTCAGCGGCCCTGGAACACCCCTGACCGACCTCCTTGTCCACGCCGGCCTTTGCCCCTCCAAGGGACAGGCTCGCAAGGACATTGAGGGCGGCGGCATCTACCTCAACAATGTGCGCGTTTCGGAATTCGCCCGGACTGCTTCCGCCAGCGACCTCTTGTTCGGACGGTTCCTGCTCCTGCGCAAGGGCAAGCGCACCTACGCCGTCGTGAGCGCTGTCGGGTAAGCCGACGCCAACGTTACTGCCAGAAGTGCCGGTTCTTGGCCAGCACGGCGTCCGCGCTCGGCGGACCCCAGGATCCCGCCGGATAGCTGTCCATCCCGATCCGGCCCTGGTCCGCCCAGAAGTCGAGCAGGGGGGTGTAGAGCCGCCACGAGGTCTCGGTTTCGTCACCACGGATAAACAACGTCCCGTCGCCGATCAACGCGTCGAGCACGAGACGTTCATAGGCCTCCGGCGTGTTCGAGCCGAAGGTGGTTGCGTAGCGGAAGCTCATGTTCACGGGCTGGGTGCGGGTCTCAAGGCCCGGAATCTTTCCGTTGAGGACAAGCGTCAGCCCCTCGTCAGGCTGGATCTGGAACGAAAGGGTGTTGGCGGCCAGGTCGAAGCGGCCGTCCTGCGCGAAGATCGTTCCCGGAGGGCGCTTGAACTGGACGGCGATCTCGGTGAACCGACGCGCAAGGCGTTTTCCTGAACGCAGATAGAACGGAACGCCCTGCCAGCGCCAGTTGTTGATGGAAAGGCTTACGGCCGCGTAGGTTTCGGTTGCCGACTTGGGGTTGATCCCCTGCTCCTGCAGGTAGCCCACCACTGGTTTCCCGTCGATCGTACCCGCGGCGTACTGCGCCCGGGCAACGTCGCCCCCAGGACCGAACTTGAGCGGCTGGATCGCCTTGAGAACCTTCACCTTCTCGTCGCGGACTGATTCCGGGTCCAGGGACCCCGGCGGCTCCATGGCCATCAGCGCCACCAACTGCATGGTGTGGTTCTGGATCATGTCCCGGAGGCATCCGCTTTGCTCGTAGTATCCGCCACGCGTTCCCACGCCGAACTCCTCGGCGACCGTGATCTGCACCTTTTCGATGAAGTTCCGGTTCCAGAGCGGCTCGAAGATGGCGTTCGCAAAGCGCTGGACCAGCAGGTCCTGCACAGTCTCCTTTCCGAGATAGTGGTCGATCCGGTACACTTGGCGCTCCGCGAACTCGGAACGGAGCGCCGCGTTGAGCTGCTGGGCCGTATAGAGGTCGTGGCCGAACGGCTTCTCGATGACGACTTTGGACGCGTGGGGCCGCCCGCCGTACTTGGTGGCGAGCCTGCTGGCCCCGAGGTTTGCTATGATGGGCGTGAAGACCGATGGGGGGGTGGAGATGTAGAACAGGGCCTGCATCTCCTTGCCTGCCGCCTTCTCGATACCGGCGATGTGTTCGGACAGTCGTTGGAATGCGGCGGGCTCGTCGTACCCTCCGGCCACGTAGGTCGTAACGGCTGCAATCCGGTCCCAGACCTGGGGGTCAAGGCCCCTCCGGGAATACTCCTTGATCGCCGCTTCCGCCAAGTCGCGGAACTCCTGATCCGGAATGGGTTTGCGCCCGAACCCCACCAGGTGAAACTCGCCCGGAAGCAGGTTGTCGTAGCTGAGGTTGTAGATGGCCGGGATCAGTTTTCGCGCCGTCAGGTCCCCCGACGCTCCAAAAATCACCAAGATGGTTGGAAGGGCGCACCGGGACTTGCTCGGTGTCACGGGAGGTGGGATCAGGACCGTTTCTTCCATGGGATTTCGGGCAGTCAAGTCACCCTCCCGCATTAATCAACTAGGATTCAGGAAAATGAACACCCCCCCAAGGGACAGGTTCGACAACGAAGATCAAAGACCTCTCCCTATAAGGGACAGGTTCACCACCGAATAAGGGACAGGCCCAAGATGCGAAAACTGGGGGCCCGCGTCGCGATATCTTTGGCAAGCGCAAGCGTCTTCGGGTCAAAACCCCGGAACTGCGTCCTCAACAAGCCCCGGGAGGGGCCCAGGCTTTCAAGTACTCAGCCTCATGGCGGCAATCGGCGCATTTTGTGCGCGACTCTCCACCCCAGGAAGCCCTGTTTTCGCCTTCACCCAATCGCCCGACCGCGTACATCCCTAAGCACAACCAACTGACCCGTCTCCGAGATCGGTGGCAACTTTTGAGCCGGCGAACATCGCCGACGTCCGGTTCGAATCCGGTAGGCAGCAAGATGGGCCTCCACAAACGCTGCGCCACCCAGGACCGCTCCTTCTGTAAAATACTTCACGCGGCAGCGCAGGACATCAGCCAGTGGCAGCCGTCCTCCGGCAGCCACCATTTTTTTAAAATCCTCCACGGCCATGCTCTTGCCCTTGTTTGTAGGGGCACTTCCTGTTCCAAAGAGGAACTGTCGGTAGATGGCCTGGGTCTCCTCCCAGTTCCGGCCGCCGCAGACAGACGCCAATCCCTCCCGGGCCATAATGTTTCCCGCCACCGCCTCGGCATAACCGCAAAAGCGATAGTCCTTCGGGTCGGCTGCCAGGTTTGCCCGAACACTGTTTAGGTCGATGTACAGCGCCATCGTCCTCAATACTTCGCCTGAGCCCTCGCATAGGACGCTCTTGAACCGGTCGCACCAAAGGGGGCCGCAGCGTCCGTGGCTCCGGTTGAACGCGATCGAATAGCGCTGCTTGAAGAGCTGCATGAAAGCCGAAAGGTCTCCCATGAGCCGGAGCATCCTCTGGCGCCAGGCTACTCCCTCCGGGGCGTTGGTTGCCAACCACCCCTCGATCACTGCCAACCGGTGAGCTTGGTACTTGGTGGGATGGGGATGAAGTACACGGTAGCGCCGGAGAAGCTCCGAGTCGGGGACCGGCGCCTTTTTCGGAACCCGCACAAAGATATGGAAGTGATTGGAAAGCAGGTTGTAAGTGATGATCTTTACTCCGCAGAAGTCGGCTACCTGCCAGAGCTGTTTTCGGAACACCTCCTTGGCCGGGTCGTCGAAAAGCCACTCCAGGTTTACCGTCCTGGAAATGCAGTGGTAGGTGGCTTCTGCCAACTCGGTTGAGACTTTGATCCGCGGTGTTCGCACCTTTGCAATACTAGCAAGGGCACTCATCGTGCGTATCCGTTGAACCCGTCCCTTGGCTTGGCCCGTCCCTTGGCTTGGCCCCCTTCCTTATTGGGATTCGTAGTCGGACAAATTTTGAACCGACAAGTTTTTGAACCTGTCCCTTATTGGGGATTGGGATGAACCTGTCCCTTGGCTGGGGGCCTGAAGTTTCAGGGCCGGTAGTATTTCGAGAACAGTTCCACGTTCTCGTAGTGACGGACGGGGCCGCCGGTCTCGACTTCGACGATGTCGAACCGGAACGTGCGGGGCTTGACGCGGAGCAGCGAGAGGTAGGCTCGGATAACCTTTCGGAGGACCCGGCGCTTTCGCCAGTCCACCGAAAAGCACCCAGGCACCAATGCGCTTGCCGATCGGGTCTTCACCTCGACAAAGACGAGCACATCTCGGTCGCGGCACACCAGATCGAGTTCGTAGCGCCGATCACGGGGATTGCGCCAATTGCGCACGACGATGGAGAACCTCTTGTCACGGCGCAGGTAGCGTTCGGCCCGGGATTCCCCGGCCCGGCCGATTGCATCCGCGCACCGGCCTATGGCCTGCGCGAACGGGGATTGCATGGCGTCAAAATCTTGGAAGTCTCGCGGCACGAGTATTCATCCAATTATGGCAACCGCGCAAACTCCCGGGCTGGACTACAGGATTGCTGTCCTTGTTTTCATAGAAAATCCAGCCGGTGAACACCTTCTGCTTCTGCGCAAGAAGGCCCCAAACCTTGGAGTATGGAGCCCCATCGGCGGGAAACTCGAGACGGCCCAGGGTGAGTCGCCATTTGAGTGCGCAAGGCGCGAAACCCAGGAGGAGACTGGTTTGGCAGTTGATCTGCAGGACCTGCGGCTCTTCGCGATGATTGCCGAAAAGTCCTACGAGGGCCGGAGCCATTGGCTCATGTTCCTGTTCCGGTGCAGGAGGTTGATCGCAAATCTGCCGCCCGAGATTGCCGAGGGTCGATTTGGATTTTTCTCCCGGTCGTCCATCGACAAACTTCCCATTCCCGACACCGACCGAACGGCTCTCTGGCCCATCTACGACAAGTACCGGGACACCTTTGTCGCCCTCCGCGCCGACTGCACCCCGGGGAATCCCATTCGCGTGTCCATCGAGCAGATCCTTTGACCTTCCCGCAAACAACGCTTGATTTTAGGGCCTTCTGCCAGACACTTTGGCCCTGATCGTGACCAAAAAATTGAGCTCAGCTGCCGAAAAGCAGGATACCGGAGGTGTTTCCGTCGCCGGACCCCTCGGGGCGCCTGTCAACGCCAGGCTCACCGCTGCGGAAAAGATTGGCCTGTACCGAATGATGGTCCGGATCCGCAGGTTTGAGGAGAGGAGCCTGCGCGCATACCAGGCCAAGAAGATAGGAGGGTTCCTTCACCTTTACATCGGCCAGGAGGCCCTGGCGGTCGGATGCTGCTCCCTCATGGGCCCCAACGATCACGTGATCACCGCCTACCGCGACCATGGCCACGCCCTGGCTGTCGGAATGGACATGAAGCCGTTGATGGCCGAGCTGTACGGCAGGACGACCGGATGCTCCAAGGGCAAGGGCGGCTCGATGCACTTCTTCGACCCCTCCCGGAATTTCTGGGGTGGCCACGGAATTGTCGGGGGCCAGGTGCCCCTGGGAACGGGTCTGGCCTACGCGCTCAAATACCGGGGGCTCAAGGGTGCCTGCATGACGTTCATGGGTGACGGCGCCGTGAACCAGGGCGCGGTGCACGAAGCCTACAACCTCGCCGCACTCTGGCAGCTGCCCGTTGTCTTCGTCATCGAGAACAACGGGTATTCAATGGGCACGAGCCAGGCGCGCTCGTCGGCGGGCGAACTCGCCAGGCGGGCCGAGGGTTACGGGATGGACTGGGCCGTTTGCGAAGGGCACGACGTCTACGAGGTGCGCGCGACCATGGACAAGTTCCTGACCGCAGCCCGCGAGCAATCCAAACCCTCCGTCGTGGAGATCCGGACCTACCGTTACCGCGGGCACTCGGTCGCCGACCCGGACAACACCTACCGGAGCAAGGCGGAGATCGACGAATACAAGCACACCAAGGATCCCCTCCAACTGTTCCACAATGCGCTCGTGGCCGAGGGCGTCCTCGACGAGGCGGAGGCCGCCCAGATCGACACCGAGGCCCGCACCGAGGCCGACGTTTCCGCCAATTTTGCCGAAGCCAGCCCCTTCCCCTCCCTCGAGGAGATTTCCCAGGACATCTACTGGGAGGAAGACAATCCATCGGAGAAGAAGTCCCAGGGCCGGATCTTCTTTAACTGACATGCCGCTCCTTACCTACCGGGACGCCATCCGCGAGGCCCTCGCCGAGGAACTCCAGCGCGATCCGAACGTCGTCGTCATGGGCGAGGAGGTGGCGCAGTTCAACGGAGCCTACAAGGTCACGGAGGGCCTGCTCGAAAAATTCGGACCGAGCCGCATCCTCGACACCCCCATCAGCGAAGCCGGCTTCATCGGGATGGGCGTGGGGGCCTCCATGCTCGGCATCCGCCCGGTGATGGAGCTCATGTTCTGGTCCTTCTACTCGGTCTGCTTCGACCAGATCCTGAACAATGCCGCCAACATCCGCTACATGTCCGGAGGCGCGATCCACTGCCCGATCGTCGTCCGCGGCCCCGCCAACGGCGGTACGAACGTCGGCGCCACCCACTCCCACACCCCGGAGAACATCATCGCAAACCATCCCGGGATCAAGGTCGTCTGCCCAGCCACGGCCTATGATGCGAAGGGCCTGATGAAGTCCGCGATCCGGGACAACGACCCGGTGATGTTCCTCGAGAACACGATCCTGTACGGCGAAAAGTGGGAAGTCCCGGAAGGCGAGTACCTCGTCCCGCTCGGAAAGGCCGATCTAAAGAGGGAAGGCACCGACCTGACCATCATCGCCCACGGCCGCTCCGTGATCAACAGCCTGGCCGCCGCCCAGCTTCTCGAGCAGGAGCACGACATTTCGGTCGAGGTGGTCGACCTGCGCTCCATCCGCCCGCTGGACGAGGAAGCCATCCTCGCCTCGGTCCGCAAGACCCACCGCGTCCTCCTGGTCGACGAGAACAAGCCCTTCTGCGGCGTCGGCGCCCAGCTCGCCTACATGATCCAGCAAAAGGCCTTCGACGACCTGGACGCGCCGATCCGGCGCGTTTCCGCGATTGACGCCCCATCCATCTACAGCCCTCCTGCGGAAATCGAACAATTGCCGACGCCCCAGCGCATCCTGAGGGCGGCCATTGAAGTCCTGAAGTAACACCCCCATGGCCGAAATCATCGACATGCCGAAGCTCAGCGACACCATGACGGTGGGTACGCTTGTCAAATGGCTGAAGAACGAGGGCGACAAGGTCGTGACGGGCGACATGCTGGCCGAGGTTGAGACGGACAAGGCCACGATGGAGCTCGAGTGCTTCTTCGACGGCACGCTTCTCAAGATTTTCATCCCCGCCGGCAGCCAGGTTCCCGTCGGCGTCGCGCTCTGCGCCGTGGGCGCGCCTGGCGAAAAGGTAGAGGCTCCGCCGGCCCCGGCCGCCGTGATCACGGCGCCGAAGCAGGAAACGCCGTCCGCTCCGGCCGCCTCCAAGCCGATTCCCGCGGCCGCACCCAGGCCTCCGCTTCCCCAGCCCGCCAAGCCCGCCCCGCTCCCTCCCCTCGCTCCCTCCGCGCGGATCCGCATCTCGCCCCTGGCTCGGAAGCTGGCCGCCGAGAACAGCGTGGATCCCGCCCGCGTGGCCGGCAGCGGGCCCGGCGGGCGCGTCGTGCGCGCCGACATTCTCGCCGCCGTGCAGGCCGGCGTCGCCCGGTTTCAGGCAACCTGCCTGGTCCCGCAGGCGGCCCCGGAAGGCGCCACCGCGTTCACAACCTCCTCCCCCATCCAGGAAGACCGGGTTGTGCCCGTGTCGAACATGCGCGCGACGGTAGCCCGCCGCCTCGTCGAGTCGAAGACCCAGGTGCCTCACTTCTACCTCGACATCGAGGTGGACGCGGAGCCGATGCTCCTCCTCCGGGCCCAGATCAACGCCTCCTTCGAACAGGAGGGAGTGAAGCTCTCGGTCAACGACTTCATCCTCAAGGCGGCGGCCGAGGCGCTTCGGAACGTCCCCGCGGCAAACTGCTCCTGGGAGACGCCCTCCCCGCCTACGGGCCAGGCGGCAATCCACTACCATGCATCCGCCCATGTCTCGTTCGCGGTCGCCCTGGAGGACGGGCTGATCACCCCGGTGATCCGCGACGCCCAGTCGAAAACCCTTCTCGCCATCAGCACCGAGGCCAAGGCCCTAGCGAAGCGCGCGAAGGAGAGGAAGCTCGCCCCGGCCGAGTTCACCGGCGGGACCTTCTGCGTGTCGAACCTCGGCATGATGGGCGTGGAGCGCTTCTGCGCCATCATCAACCCCCCGAATGCATCGATCCTCGCCGTGGGCGCGACCGTGAGGAAACCCGTGGTGAAGGACGACAAGATCGTCATCGGCCAGCGGATGACCCTCACCCTCTCGAGCGACCACCGCGTCGTGGACGGCGCGCTCGGCGCCACCTACCTCGCTTCCCTGAAGGAAATCCTAGAGAACCCCACGCTGATGCTGCTCTGACGGGGGGCCTTCCTCCGCCCTCCTCCGCGCGTCGGCCTCAATCAGCCTGCTGAGCCCATCGAGCGCGGCCTTGACCCGGAGCTTTGCGGCCGGCAGATCCCCGGCGCCCGTCACGGCCTCCTTCGCGAAAAGGTAGAACTTCATCTTGGGCTCCGTGCCGCTGCCGCGCGCCGCAAAGCTGTATCCATTGGAGAGCTCCACGAGGTAGAGATCCTGGCGTGGAATCCCGGCCCCGTCGGCATCGAGGATCGTCTCACGCCCGAAGTCCTGGAACCTTGCGACCTGGACGTCGCCGAACGCCGTTGGAGGGGCGGAACGGTAGGTGTCGAGAATGCGCCGGATCTTCGCCTGGCCCGACGCACCCTCGTAGTAGAGGTTGATGACACCCTCCAGGTAGAATCCGTGGCGCACGTAAAGCTCGTCCAGGTACTCCGGCACCGTCTTCGCGCGCGCTTTCACCCACGCGCAGAGCTCGGCAAAGATCAGGCAGGCCGCGTTGCCGTCCTTGTCCCGCACCAGGTCGTTCGGCAGGTAGCCGTAACTCTCCTCGCACCCGAATGCGTAGAACGTGCTGTGCTCCTGGAGCAGCCGCGCGCGCTGGTCCATGCCGGTGGCGTCGTAGTCGAAGGCCGGCCCCATCGCCTTGCGCAGCCGGTTCTCGTAGTCGAGGAGCTTCGCCCCGATCCACTTGAACCCGGTGAGCGTGTTCACAACCTTGACGCCGTAGCTGCGCCCGATCGCATCCTGGAGCCCCGTCGTGACAAAGGTCTTGATGAGCGCCACCCGGTCCGAGCCGCCGGCAGGCACGAGGCCCGATTCCCGGTATCGCCGCAGGCGGTACTCTGCGAGCAGCGCGCCCACCTGGTTCCCGCTGAGCAGCTCCATGTCGCCGTCCCGGTTCCGGACTGCCGCCCCCATGCGGTCGCAGTCGGGATCGGTGGCGAGCACAAGGTCGCAGTTCTCGGCCTTGGCCAGTGCGACCGCCTTGGAGAGCGCCGCGGCGTCCTCCGGGTTTGGGGACCGCACCGTCGGAAACCTTGGGTCGAAGGAAAGCTGGTCCAGCACCTGGAACACCTCGCAACCCGCATGGATGAGCAGCGGCGGGCAGTGCACGCCCCCCGTCCCATGGATGTTCGTGTACGCTACCCGGAGCCGCGCGCGGCCGAACACGCCCGGGTCGAGGACCGCCTTCGAGGCCGCGCCGATGTAGTTGTCGTCCGCGTCCCACCCGAGCTGGATCGTCCCCGCGAGGTCCTTCACCAGGTACCCGGCAAGGCCCGCGATCGGGACCGCGTTCACCTCGGCCACGATTCCGAGGTCATGGGGCGGCACCACCTGCCCCCCGTCCTCGAAGTACGCCTTGAATCCGTTGTCATGGGGCGGGTTGTGGCTCGCCGTGATCACGATCCCGGCGTGGGCCTTGAGCCAACGCACACTGAAACTGAGCTGGGGGGTGGACCGGGGGCCGTTGAAAATGTACGACTGGCCGCCGAGGCGCGTCCAGGCCGAGGCCGCAAGTTCGCAGAAGTGGCGCGAGAAATGCCTCACATCGTGGGCGATCACGAGGCGCGGCTTGGCGGACGAACCTTTTGAGCGAAGATAGGACTCGGTGTAGCGGAACAGGCCGACCGTCGCCCGCACCAGGGTGAAGTCGTTCAGGAGGTTGCTTCCAACGGCCGCATGCGCGGGCGTGCCGACCTCGTCGGGAACTCCGGTCTCGGACGCAGCCGTCACCCGGCCGATCGTGCGGCCGCGCATGCCCCCCGTCCCAAACTCCAGGTAGCGGTAAAACCGGTCATTGAGCTCGGGCCACGCCCCCTGCCCGGCGAGTTCACCGATGCTCGCCTGCGCCCACGCCGGCAGGCCCGCATCGAGGAATGCCTCGATGTTCGCCAGGGACGACGGCAGCAGGCTCCCGGCCGCGGCCGCGGCGCGGATCGTCGCGAGGGGGTCCGTGGTCGGGAGGGAGGTCATTCGAGGTAGCAATCCGTCACAAGTTTCGGTTTTGGGGCGAGCCGATTCCAGCTCTCGATGAAGGAGGCTTCGTCGCAGCCGAACAACGGTGAAATTTCGAGGACCAAGCCGGGCAACCCGGTGGAATCCGTCGTCAGGGGCATACCCGCCGCCGCCAGCCACCGGGCGGCCTGCCGCAGCTGGTCCTCGCGACACGTGCGCGGGGAATCCACCCCCTCCGCATTCTTCACCGGGGAGAAGTCATCCGCGCGCCGGGTCTCGATCACCATCGGAGTGCGGGCGAGCGGCAGGGCGTCGAAGACGAACATCTCGAACTTCACCCCGTTCGGCTTGTCCGGCTTCACGGGCCTCCCCGAGGCATCCAAGGTCGGGATTTTCTTGCGGGCCAGGTGCCACGGGAGACGGGCATCCCCCGCCGCGGTCCTTCTGACAAACTCCCGGTCGAGGATGTGGATCGCGATGCTTCCCGCGAGGAAGCGGAGCCTGCCCTGGGCGTCGGTTTCCCGCTGCAGCTCGATCGGCAGGTCGGAATACTCGATGACGAGAAGCTTGCCACCCCGGACGCAGAAGTGCCCGAGCTTCTCCTCCGGATAAAGCTTCGGCACCATCTTGCTGGACATCTCCGAGCCGGAAAGAAGGTGCCATCCGAGAAAGGCCGGGTCGACGCAGCGGACGAGGGGATTGTCCACCTGGAAGTAACTGAGGGTGTCGATGCCCTCGGCGGCCATGAGGTCCAGGGAACCGCTGCGCTCGAGGGCGCGCAGCGAACCACCGTGCCCGTCAGGCGAAAGCGCGATCGCATCCGGGGCCTCCAGCAGGATCCGGCCCCGGTCGTCCACGGCAGGCATGCGGCCCTGCCGGAAAAAATGAACGCGCCTCCGGTCGAGCCCAAACCAGCCGTGCTCCTCGAAGAACGCCTCGGTCGCCCCGTGGTTCTGGTGGCTCGTCATGATGAACCAGTGCAGCGGCCGCCCAAAGCGCAGGCCGGCCGCCCTGATCTTTTCGGCAAACACCTGGAAAAGCGGCTTGTGGAGGACCGGCGTCACCGGGAACGTCCCCTTCGGCCCGGGGAAGCCCAGACGGGTCCCCTGCCCCCCCGCGACGGTGAACGCAGCCACCCGTCCCGCCCGCAGGGCTTCCTCCCCGGCAGAGCGCGCCCGGCTCCACGCCGCCGCGTCGCCTCCCTCCTCCGGCAGCGGCTGAAAGGGGGCCGGGGCCAGGCCGGCGAGATCCAGCGCCGGCCCCGCTCCCCCCGCGCCCAGCGTCGCGCAGAGCCGCGCGACCTCGCCGAGGTCCACCTCCGCCGCCTGGGCCAGAAGCCGCGCGCGGGCCTCCGCACCAAGGCCCTCGATGAAGGCAAACACATGGCCCTGGCCCGCGCTCCGATAGGCTGAGACAAGATCTTCGCTGTTCATGGGCGGGGCTCCGGCTCGAGTCAGTTTTCGAACCGGAAGATGTATTCGTCCGGCCTGGCGTACCCGAGCCTGCGCCGGATCACCCTCTCCACGTAGTCGGGGTCGGTGCGCAGCCGCTGCAGCACCACCTCCTGCTCGCGCAACCGCGCCTCGGCCTGCGCAAGGCGGGCGCGGTCCTCGGCCTGGATCGCGCCCAGCCGGAGATACTCCTTGCGCGCGTCCAGGAAGAACATGGCGGCCGCAGCGGCTATCCCAGCGAAGAGCGCCAGGTAGAGGATGAGTGCGAGTCGGCGAAGCGTCATGCGGAGCGATCAACCTCCCTTCCGGAGGGCCTTTATTCAAACCAAATTCATGGGGTCCACGTCCAGCACCTGGACGATGTCGTCCGGCCAGGCAAACTCCGCGCGGAGCCGCGCGAGCTCCGCGCCGATCCGGGTCGGATTGCCCGTGAAGTACCACAGCTGCCAGCGGTACTGGTCCTTGATCTTCTCGATCGGCGAGGCTGCCGGACCCCGCAGCTCGGCCCGCGTCCCGAGCACGGGCCGGACCCGGTTGGCCCATTGCTCGGCAAAATACTTCAGCTTCTCGGGATTCGGCCCCCGGAACAGGTGGTGGATCACGTGGCGGTACGGCGGATATCCGAACGCCTTGCGCTGCCCGAGCTCCTCGGCGGCAAACCCGGCAAAATCCGCGTGCCTCGAGAACTGGATCGGCCCGGAGTGCGGGGCAAATGTCTGCACGATGACCTCGCCGGCCCGGTCGCCCCGGCCGGAGCGCCCGGCCACCTGGACCAGGAGCTGGAACGTGCGCTCGTTCGCCCGGAAATCGGGAATGTGCATCGAGTGGTCGGCATCCACGAGGCCGACCAGCGTCACATTGGGGAAGTCCAGGCCCTTGCCGATCATCTGCGTTCCCACGAGAACGTCGATCCTGCCGAGCCGGAATTCGCCGAGAATCTCCCGGAACCGGTGCTTCCTGGACATCGTGTCGCTGTCCATGCGCTCGATCCTGGCCCGCGGAAGCACCCGGCGGACCGCCTCCTCGACCCTCTGGGTGCCCAGGCCCCGGGACCGGATGTCGGGGCCGCCGCACTTCTGGCAGCGGAGCGGGGCCGGCCTCTGGTCGCCGCACAGGTGGCAGCGGAGCGTCTCGTCCGTCCGGTGGTAGGTGAGCGCGATGCTGCAGTGGGCGCACTCCTCGACGTGCCCGCAGGCCGTGCACAGGAGCGAGGAGGAGTATCCGCGCCGGTTGATGAAGAGGATGGTCTGCTCCTTCCTGGCGTGGCGCTCGCGCATCGCCTCGACGAGCCTGCGCGACAGTGCCGCGAAGCCGCGCTGCCGGGCGGTCTCGATCCGCATGTCCACGATCTCAATCCGGGGGAGCTTCCGGTCGTCGATCCTGCGCGTGAGCTCGAGAAGGCGGTACCGCCCCGCCTGGGCGTTCGCGTAGCTTTCCAGGGAAGGGGTCGCCGAACCGAGGAGGCAGGCGGCGCCCGCCATCTTGGCGCGCATGACCGCCACGTCCCTGCCCTGGTACCGGGGCGTCTCATCCTGCTTGTAGGCAGGCTCGTGTTCCTCGTCCACGACGACCAGCCGCAGGTTGCGGACCGGCGCGAAGACGGCCGAGCGCGCGCCGACCACGATCCTCGCCTCGCCGGTTGCAAGCGCAAGCCAGCCGTCGAAGCGCTCCCCCTCGTTGAGGTGGCTGTGCCAGACGACGCAGCGATGGCCTGGTGCGATGGCCTCCAGCCTCGATCGGAGGCGCGCCACCGTCTGCGGCGTGAGCGCCACCTCCGGCACAAGCAGGATCACGCCCCCTCCCTGCTCGAGGGCCGTGTGCACCGCCCTCAGGTACACCTCGGTCTTGCCCGAGCCGGTGACCCCGTGGAGGAGCCAGGTCCCGAATTTCTCCTCGGCAAGCCCGGCCGCGACGGCCGAGACCGCGGCCGCCTGCTCGGCGTTCAATTCGTGGGGCCTCGCCGCGACCAGCTCGCCCCGCGCCCAGTCGTCGGCATACGCCTCGCGCACGACCCTGCTCCTCTCGGCGCGCAGGACCCCCTTTGTGACGAGCGCCGCAACCGCTTCCGGGGAGACCCCCAGCCTGGCAAGCAGCGGCCCCTGGGCTTGGGCCTCGCCGTGCTCGGCAACGCGCCGATACAGCAGCGCCTGCCGCGGCGCACGCCGCTCCAGCCGGGCCAGCTCCTCCGGGTCGAGCCTTCTGGCCAGCCGGATCAGCTTCTCCTCCCGGATCCCCGCGCCCCTCCGGACCGCCGAGGGGATCATGGTCTCGATGACCGTGTCGAGCGGCGCCACGTAGTAACCGGCCATCCACCGGGCAAGCTTCAGCAGGTCGGGCGGCAGCGCCGGAAACGGATAGACCACCTCCGCGATCGACTTCAATTTCTCGACGGGGAAATCCCTCGGAGCGCCGGTTTCCCCGATGATGCCCAGCTCCATGGCCCGGCGGACCGGCACCCGGACCAGCGCCCCGATCCCGGCGGACGCGGCCAGGGCCTCCGGCACACGGTAGTGCAGGACCTTGTCGAAACCAGCGAGCGGATGGACGCCGACGATCATGGGGGTTGCAGGGTGGATTAGGAGATGGAGAGTACAGCCAACAAGCAAATTGGCACCTCTCTTCTCATTCCGGGCGGCCCACGGGCGGATTGACAGAAATGACCCTCCCGGCGAGATTTTGGCCGTGAGCATCCCCGCGGCGCGTGAAAAGTTCAGGACGTACCTAACCCAGCACGGCCTGCGCGTGACCGACCAGCGGCTGGCGATCTTCGATGCCGCGCTGGGGAGGAAGGAGCACTTCACCGCCGAGCAGCTTCTTGACTACGCCCGGGCGATCGACGACTCGGTCTCGAGGGCCACGGTATACCGGACCCTGCCTATCATGACCGAGAGCTCCCTCCTGCGCGAGGTGGACATCGGGACCGGCGAGAAGTTTTACCTGCCCAATGCCGGCAACACCACCCAGGTCGCGCAGGTGGTCTGCACCGACTGCGACCGGATCTTCGAGATCAGCGCGCCCTTCATGGAGTGGTACGGCAGCACGGTCTCGTCCAAGCTGGGACTGACCCCCGTCTCGCAGCGACTCCAGGTCAGCGCAACCTGCAACCGGCTTCGCGACACAGGGTCGTGCCCGCGCCGCGGGTGAGCCCCGCGGGTTCCGCTGGAACATGCCCAAGGACAAGACAGGCGACCTCGCGTTCGAAATCGTCTTCTTCGAGTCGGTGCTCCGCCGCAACCCGGGGTATGCCGAGGTCGTGGGGATCCTCGGCGGCCTGTACACGAAGGCCGGCCGCGTCCTCGACGGCCTCAGGATGGACCGCCGCATGGTCAAGCTCGAGCCCGACAACCCGACCGCACACTACAACCTTGGCTGCAGCCTTGCGCTGTGCCGGCGCAAGGCGGCCGCCCTGAAGTCCCTCAGGCAAGCCGCCCTTCTCGGGTACCGCGACTTCGAGTGGATGACCCAGGACCCGGACCTCGAGATCCTGAGGGACGAGCCCGGGTTCGTCGCCCTCCTCGGCCAGCTGAAGAGCTAGCAGGCTGTTGGAGCACCCTGCCAGGCGATCATTTCCTCCCCGACCGCGTCCGCAAGGAGCCGCCCGCGCCTGGTGAGCCGGACCCGGGTTCCGTCCCGCTCGGCGATCCCGTCGCCGCACAGGCGCGCAAGCTTCTCCCCGACGGCCGGCCACGGCGCCCCGGGAAACCTGGCCTTCAGCTCCCCCAGGTCCACGCCCGCATTCATGCGCAGGCCGAAGATCATGGCATCCTCGGCGAGCAGGGCCTGCGTCAGCTCCCTGCGGTCCTCCGTCGCCCGCTCGCCGCGGTCCAGCCCCCCGGCCCACCTTCCAAGGTCGGCCGGGTTGGCGCCGCGCCAACCGCCGTGCTGCGAGGCTGCCGACGGCCCGAGGCCGATCCACTCCCCCATGCGCCAGGTATTCAGATTGTGGATGCATGCGTGGCCCGGGCGGGCGAAATTGGAGATCTCGTACTGCTCGTAGCCGGCCGCCTCCAGCCCCTCCCAGGAGGCCTCGTAGAACCGAGCCTCCTTTTCCGGATCCAGGCGCACCCTGCCCTGCGACAGCCTGATCCAGAGCGCCGTGTCCTCCTCGAAGGTCAGGCAGTAGGTGGAAATGTGGTCGGGCGCCAGGGCCACCGCCTCCCTCACATCCTCCGCCCAGCCCTCCTCGGTCTGCCCCGGGAGCGCGAACATCAGGTCGATGTTCACGCTCGCGAACCCCGCCGCCCGGATCTGCCCGTACGCGCGCCGGACCTGCGCGACCGAGTGCTGGCGGCCCAGCGCGTCCAGAAGGTCCGGCTGGAAGCTTTGCACCCCGAGGGAGACCCGCGTGACGCCCGCGCCAAGGAGCGCATCGAGCCGCCTCGGGGTCACCGAGGACGGCGCCAGTTCCACGGACCACTCGGCGGGCGCCCGGCCGCCCGCCAGTCCCCGGACGACCTCCCCCAGCCGCGACAGGTCGCCCGGCGCCAGGAGCCCGGGCGTTCCCCCGCCCCAGAATACCGTCGTGACCGGCCGCGACCCGGACACGAGCCGGGCCTCGCGCTCGACGCCGGCCAGGAAGCCCTTCACGGCGGCTGCCGTCGGCTCGGTCTGGTAAAACGCACAGAAGTCGCAGGTGGACGCGCAGAACGGCACATGCACGTAGAGGCCCAGCGGTTCCCCGGTCACACCTTTGACTTGCCCTGTCATCGTGCTCCGATTAGAAACCTAACGTAACAAAATGCACGCCAAACGATCCTTTTCCGCGCGAAAGCTATTCTCCTGGTTCGGCGCCGCGACAGCGCTCGCGGTCCTCCCGGGTTGCGCCACGGTGGCCCTGACAGACCTCACGCCGTCGTCCCTGCCGGAAAATCCGTCGGAGATCTACACCTTCACGCTGAGGGCCGTTCCGAAGAGCAACACGGTCCTCGACGACAGCATCGCCCCGCACCTGGTCGTGGACGGCCAGATCTTCAACATGAAGAAGAGCCCGGTCGGCGGCGGCATCTACGAGTTCGACTACCAGCTTCCCCCGGGCCGGGACAAGCTTGCCTACTATTACCTGGTCGATTTCCGGGTCCAGGGGAACGGCACCGAGACTGCCGCGCAAACCTACACGGACACGATCCATGCCGTGATCGTGGGCCGCTACGTGCTCTCCCTCGAGGTCAACCGCGGCCCGGTCGGCGCCCGCGTGGGTGTGTTCGGGCGCGGCTTCAACCAGCAGGATCTCGTCGGGTTCGACGGGACGCCCGTGCGCACGGTGTACCTTTCCCCGACTGCGCTCAGCTTTTTTGTGCCGGCCCTTCCAAGCGGGAAAAACTATTCCGTCTCACTCGGCGGCGCCGCCGGAAATTCCCAGATCGGGACCTTCCGGATCGACCCGACCAACGTGACCGCAACCCCCGCCTCGCTGTCCCTCGCCCCCGGGGAGAGCCAGAGCCTCACCTTTACCGTCCCGAATCCCGCGCCGGCAGGCGGGCTCCTCCTGGACGTGACCACGGACGCCCCGGAAAGCATCATCATGCCCGAGGTCACCGTGCCCGAGGGCCAGACCAGCGTCACCATCACGGTCCAGGGAGGCAAGCCGGGCAGCGGAAACCTCTTCCTCAAGGGCTATGGCGACGCCGACGTCGCCGTGCCCTTCACGGTTGCCGCACCCTCCCTTCCCCCCGCGCCGGCGAAGTGAAGCCCTGATTATCCCGCCTGCCATCGTGCTTGTCCTCGCGGCGGCCCTGATCCTCCTGAGGCTGGGTGTCGAGTTGGGCCTCGCGGCGCTCAACCGTGGGGCTGTGCGGCGGGGCCTGGCAGCGCCGCCTGCCGCCATCTCGGCCGTGATGGACGGTGCCACCCTCGCAAAGAGCGCCGCCTACACGCTCGAGAAGTCGCGTTTTGGAAGCATCGAGTCCGTCCTCGAGGCGCTGGTCCTGTCCCTTGCCGTGTTTGGGGGCCTGCTCCCGGTCCTGTACGAGCGGATCTCGGCGTGGGGACCCCCCGGGGCGGCCTGGACCGGCGCCGCATTCATTCTGGCCGCGGGGCTTCTGGTCTCCCTGCCGTCGCTGCCGCTCGACTGGTGGGCCCAGTTCCGGCTGGAGGCCAGATATGGATTCAACCGCAGCACGCCCGGCCTCTGGCTGGCCGACCGGCTCAAGGGCGCCCTCCTTGCGGGCGCGATCGGGTTTCCGCTTCTCTGGGCGCTCCTGGCGCTGGCCCGTCTTGCCGGCGGCTCCTGGTGGCTGTGGGCGACGGCCCTGGTCTTTGCATTCCAGCTGCTGATGCTTGTGATTTATCCCCGGCTGATCCTGCCCCTGTTCAACAAGCTCACTCCGCTGCCCGGGGGGGCGCTCCGCGAGCGGCTTCTCGCCCTCGGCGACCGGACGGGGTTTCGCGCGACGGCGATCGAGGTCATGGATGGCAGCAGGCGCTCGTCGCATTCAAACGCGTATTTCACGGGCTTTGGGCGCTTCCGGCGCATCGTGCTCTTTGACACGCTCGTCTCCGAGATGGAACCCGTCGAACTTGAGGCCGTTCTTGCCCACGAGATCGGGCATTACCGCCGCGGGCACGTGCCCAAGAGGCTTGCGCTCTCGGCGGCGATGCTGCTCGCGGGGTTTGCGGCAATTGCCTTCCTGGCGCGGAGCCCGTGGTTCGACGCGGCATTCGGATTCCCCCCGGGCGGGCTCGCGCCCGCGTTCCTGCTGTTCGGGCTCCTGGGCGGAACCGTGACCTTCTGGCTGGCGCCGCTCTCGAATCTTCTCTCGCGCCGCCAGGAGTATGAGGCCGACGCGTTTGCGCGGGGCGCCATGGGAGGGCCCGGTCCGCTGGTGTCGGCCCTGCGCAACCTGACCCGGAGGAACCTCGGCAACCTGACGCCGCACCCGTGGTTCAGCGCCTTCCATTACTCCCATCCGACTCTGGCCGAGCGGGAGCGGGCGCTTGACTGACTCCGGATCCCTTGGTGCGATGGCGCAAATGCCGCGCTCGCGCTACGAGGACGAAATCATCATTTCCTGGGTCGAGTTGCACCGGGATGCGCGTTACCTCTCCGAGGTCCTCCACGGCCTGGGCCGCTGGAAGGGCATCGTGGCGATCGCCCGCGGGGGCCTTGTGCCGGCGGCGCTGGTCGCGCGGGAACTCGACATCCGGCTCGTCGACACCTTCTGCGTCTCCAGCTACGACTCGGCGGCGGAGGGGGAGGCCGCGAAGGTCCGCGGTTCGGTGAGGGTCCTGAAGGGCGTCGAGGGGGACGGGGACGGATACCTCCTGATTGACGACCTCGTGGACACCGGAAAGACGGCGCAGGTGGTCCGCCAGCACCTGCCGAAGGCCCATTTTGCGACCCTGTACGCCAAACCGTCGGGGCGCCCGCTCGTGGACACCTGCGTGAAGGAGTTCAAGCAGGACAAGTGGATCCACTTTCCCTGGGACATTGAGTACCGCTTCGCCAAGCCGATCTTTGACGGCGGGCGCTCGGGTTTTAGTCCGGACGGCGAATAGGATTCCCCATTGGGGTGGCGACCTCTTGTTGGCTGGCGACCTCTTGTTGGGTGGTGACCTTTTGTTGGGTGGTGACCTCTTGTTGGGTGGTGACCTCTCTTTGGTTAAGGAGCATTGCATGGGTCCCAAGGCAGGGACGGGCCGTGCGCTTGCGAGGTAGGGACGGGCGGCCCGCCCGTCCGTGCAGACCTCAGCGCCATTCGCAGGCTCGGACGCGCGAGGCCGCACGTCCCCACCCGCTGCCGGTCAAACTGCGTCACTGCCGGGCATCATGTTGGTTTGACCAACGAAACAGGATCGACATCGTTTTGGCCGTGGATTCCAAAGAACGCCAACCTTCCTTCGAGGCCGGACTGGCAAAGTTGGAGTCGATCGTCGAGTCGATGGAGACGGGGGAGATCCCGCTCGCCGAGCTGCTGGCCAAGTATGAGGAGGGCAACAAGCTGCTGAAGCTCTGCGAGGCACGCCTCAAGGAGGCCGAGCTCAAGATCGAACAGCTCAAGAAACAGAAGGATGGGGTCGAATTTGCACCCTTCGATTCGGAAAAGGGCGGGGCCTGAACGAAGTGAGCAGCTCCCCCACCCGCCTTCTCGACACCCTCCGCGGGCCCGCGGACGTAAAGGCGCTGGCTCCCAGCCAGCTCCCCGAGCTCGCCAGCGAGCTCCGCGCAGAGATCATCGCCGTGACCGCCGCAAACGGCGGCCACGTGGGGCCGAACCTCGGCGTCGTCGAGCTGACGATCGCGCTGCACCGGGTCTTCGATTCCCCCGCCGATCCCTTTGTTTTCGACGTCTCCCACCAGGGCTACACGCACAAGCTTCTCACCGGCCGTGGGGACGGGTTTTTCCGCAAGCTTCGCCAGACGGGCGGGGCCAGCGGCTTCCTCGCGCGCTCCGAGAGCCCGCACGACTCGTACGGCGCCGGCCACGCGGGCACGGCGCTGAGCGCCGCGCTCGGCATGGCGGTGGCCCGCGACCTGCGCGGCTCCGCCGAGCACGTGGTGGCGGTCTGCGGCGACGCCGCGTTCACCTGCGGGATCACGCTCGAGGCCCTCAACAACATCGTTCCCACCACCAAGCGCCTCATCGTGGTCCTCAACGACAACGAGTGGTCGATCGCCAAGAACGTCGGCGCCATGGCCCGGTACCTCAACCGGCTGAGCACAAGCCCCACCTACAACCGGATCCACCACGACCTGGAGAAGTTCTTTACCGGACTCCCCCACGGGCACGACATGCACCGCCTCTGGATGAAGTGGAAGCGCGAAACAAAGGACTTTTTCCTGCTCAGTTCCAGCATCTTCGAGAAGTTCGGTCTTCGCTACCTCGGGCCCATCGACGGGCATGATTTCGACGAGCTGGTCAAGAACCTCGAGTTCGCAAAGCAGTGCGACGGGCCGATCCTGCTCCACGTGCTCACCAAGAAGGGCCAGGGCCTCGATGCCGCGATCAACTCCCCGGAGAAGTTTCACGGGCTCGGAGCCTTCGACCCGGCGACCGGGGAGAGCCTCAAGGCCGCCCCCGGCAGCCCCCCCTCCTATCAGGAGGTGTTTGGACGGGAGCTCCTGCGGATGGCCCGGGCGGA
>Ga0302319_10005808_pt1 | contig 24674 bp, 20 predicted proteins | sample Bog_T0_2_FD_203319 | JGI IMG/M metagenome (GOLD analysis project Ga0302319, IMG submission 203319) | Peat permafrost microbial communities from Stordalen Mire near Abisko, Sweden - Bog_T0_2 | ecosystem: Environmental > Terrestrial > Soil > Wetlands > Peat | place: Sweden: Abisko, Stordalen Mire...
CCCCGGCGAAATTCGCGGAGCGTCGATTAAGGGCGGCATGGAGGCAGTGCTGGGTCCCGGCGACGTGATGCATATCCCGGCGAAGGTGCCCCACCTGATGAAGCTGGCGCCTGGTCAGACGGTGACTTACTTCGTGACTAAGGTCGTCGAGTAAAAGGCCTCTCTTCCCTGATTATCCGGTCAGTCCCACCGCTCCCTCGCGGTCGCGGCTCGCAGGGCGCTGTGGTCTGGTAGGGTTCCTGAATGCCTCAATGGCGATCTGCAGCGCCGCCTCTTTCGTAGCGACGCGGCCTTCGAGCTGCGCGTCTTCCGCTTCACGAAGAGCCGCGCCGAATGCGGGGCCGGGCTTGCAGCCGGCGGCGATGAGGTCGTGCCCCGTTACCAGCAGCGCCGGTCGGAGCTGTTCGGGCGGCACCTCCCGCTGTTTCGTTCGCGCGAAGTCGTAGTTCGCCAGGCTGCCGTGGCTCGAAAGACAATCGAGCCGGTGCAGTTCCAGGTGCTCTTCGAACTTCGGCATGCGGAGGAAGCGTTTGAGCCTGCTCTCGCGCATGTTCGGCACGTCCTTAAACCGCATGTGGTTCGTGATGAGAGCCTCCACCTGTTCGTTGACGGCGTTGGGAAAGCGCAGACGATTGAGCAGACGGCTTGCGATCTCCACGCCCTTTTCGACATGACCATCGAAGCGGATGCGGTCCGCGACGCGAAACGTGGCGGGCTTGCCGATGTCGTGCAGCAGGACACCCAGCGCGAGTTCGAGGGAAGGCTGTTGCAGACCTTCGAGCATGATCAGCGTGTGGGTCCACACGTCGCCTTCGGGATGGAATTCGGGCGGCTGCTGAACGCCTTTCAGGTCCGCGACCTCCGGCAACACTTCGCGCAGCAGTCCGGAGGCGTCGAGCAGCTCGAAGCCGCGGCGTGCGCCTCCTTCCGTGAGAATCCGCGAGACCTCATCGCGCATGCGCTCGACCGAGATGTCGTGGATCGAGGGTGCCAGTGCCTTCATCGCAGCGAAGGTGGCGGGGGCGATATTAAAGTTGAGCCGCGCCGCAAAACGAACGGCCCGCAGCAGGCGCAGATGGTCTTCCCGAAAGCGTTGCAGCGGATCGCCGATGGCGCGGATCGTGCGGGCAGCCAGATCGGCGCAGCCACCGACGTAGTCGGTCACTTTACCGGTATCCGGATCGAGGAAGAGGGCGTTGATCGTAAAATCGCGGCGAAGCGCATCCTGCCGCGGGTCGGTCTCGAAGCGAACAGCCGATGGGTGGCGGCCGTCGGTGTAGGCGAGGTCGCTGCGGAAGGTAGCGACTTCGACGGGCTGGGGCGGGCCGGCGTGGGCGTCGGCCGCGGACTCGGGCGTCCGCCCTACAAGCACGACGCCGAAATGCGCACCCACCTGGCCCGCGCCGGGAAAGAGGCTGAGTAATTCGTCGGGCCGTGCCGAGGTCGCGACATCGAAATCGCCGGGCTCGCGGTCCAGCAGCAAATCGCGCACGCAGCCGCCCACCAGCCAGGCGGCATATCCGTGTTCACGCAGCGTCCTTACGATGGAACCGGCGAGCGCCGAGCCGTTTCCGATGGTCACATTCCGCACACTTCCCATGCTAATCTGAAACGAGCCGAATCCGTCGTGAACTCTTCGCGATTGTGAGCGGGGGACCCACGCCGCCCGGTGCGGTGCAGCACAACGGGGCGTAGTCCGGTTGAGGACGGAGTATTGTCAGGCCCAGCCCGTCAGCTAACCCCGTAAGCCGTTTTGAGAGTGTTGCCCGCAATGGGAACAGGAACCGGGAGACCTTCTTGACAGTGTCCGAGCCTCGCTCCGAGCCAACCAAAACCGCGAGAGTAGTTGTCGCCACCACGGTCGCTCTGGCTTTTATTTCCTTCTGGCGCGCCGCGTCCATCGTACTAAGCGATCTTGCTTCGTCGGCCTTTTACGCGGGCGGCATCGCGGAACACGCGGTGGGCAGGAGCGCGCCGTGGTTCGTGCTGGCCGTCATGCTGTTCAGCTTCGCGGTGCGGTCGGTCTACATGGAGAGTTCGTCCATGTTCGTGCGCGGCGGCGTCTACGTGGTGGTGCGCGATGCGATGGGGCCGTTCGTGGCGCGGATTTCGGTCTCGTCCCTGCTGTTCGACTACATACTGACGGGCCCGATCAGCGTCGTCAGCGCGGGGCAATATCTGGCGGGCCTGACCAACCAGGTCAGCAAGCTGATGCATTCGACGCTGACCGTTTCGCCAAACTCCTTTTCGGCCGGATTTGCGGTGCTGGTCACAATCTATTTCTGGTGGCTGAACATCAAGGGCATGCATGAATCGAGCGGCAAGGCTCTGCGGATTATGCAGATTACCACCGTTATGGTCGTGATCTTTGTGATCTGGTGCCCGCTCACGCTGATCCTGCATGGTCCGGCGCAGATTCCGCCCGCGCCGCTGCCACGCAACATCCATTTCACCGACGAGTCGCTCGGGTGGTTCAAAGGCACCATCTTCCCCGCGATTTCATTCGTGGCCGTCATCATCGCCTTTGGGCACTCGCTGCTCTCCATGAGCGGATTCGAAACGCTGGCGCAGGTGTACCGCGAAATCGCCTATCCCAAACTGAAGAACCTGCGCATCACCGGCAACCTGGTCTGCATTTATTCGGTGATCTGCACGGGCGTGATCACGGTGTTCGCGTCGATGATCATTCCCGATGCGGTTCGCCCGCAGTATGTGGACAATCTGCTGGGCGGGCTGGCGATGTATCTGGCGGGGCCGCAGGTTCTGCGGCTCGTATTCCAGATGTTCGTGGTGTTTGTGGGCGTGATCATCCTGGCGGGAGCGGTGAATACATCGATGATCGGCGCCAACGGCGTGATGAACCGCGTGGCCGAAGACGGCGTGCTGGTGGACTGGTTCCGCAAGCCGCACAAGAGGTTCGGGACGACTTCGCGAATCATCAATCTGATCGCGATCCTGCAGATTTTCACCATTCTGCTCAGCGGCGGCGACGTCTATCTGCTGGGCGAAGCGTACGCTTTCGGCGTCGTATGGAGCTTCTTCCTGAAGGCGCTGGGCGTGTTCGTGCTGCGCTATCACCGACACGATCAGGAATATAAGTTCCCGTTCAATCTGCGAATCGGCGGCGTTGAGATTCCCGTGGGTCTGGGAGCAACGACGATTCTGCTGGGACTGACCGCCTTCGCCAACCTGTTTTCGAAGAAATACGCGACCATCTACGGCGTCCTGTTCACGATCATCCTGTTCGTGATCTTCACGGTCTCCGAGCACATCAACCGCAAGAAGATGCACGGCGTGAAGCACGGCCTCGAAGAGTTCAACCTGGAACTGCAGCCGGAAGTGGCGACGACCAGCCTGAAGGCGCGGCCCGGCTCCATTCTGGTTGCCGTGCGTGAAGCCAACAATCTGGCGCATCTGCGGGCGGTAGTGGAGAAGACCAACCTGAGGCGTCACGACATTGTAGTGATGACGGTACGGCAGATTTCCAGCGGCGCGGGCGAATATCATCTGGCCGAGAATCAGCTCTTCACGGATTACGAGCGCGAACTGTTTACCAACGTGGTGACGACCGCCGAGAAGGAAGGCAAGACGGTCGAGCTGCTGGTGGTTCCCAGCAAAGACCCGTTCGAAGCGATTGTGCAGACCGCGACGAAGATCCGGGCAACGCGGGTGGTGGTGGGGTCGTCGTTGCGCATGGACACGGCGGATCTGGCGCAGAGAATCGGTCTGGCGTGGGAGACGCTGGAAGAACCGCGGCATCCGTTTTCGCTGGAAATCATTTCGCCGGACAAGAAGGCGTTTTTCGTCAATCTCGGCCCGCACCCGCCCCGGCTGTGGCCGGAGGATCTGGAGCGCCTGCACGGCATGTGGCTGAAGCTGACGCAGAATGAGTTCAATGCGAAGCTGCATCATCGCGATGTGGTGGGGGTTGCGTTGCAGAGGCTGAAGCGGGACCTGGAGAGTGCGGACCGGCACGCGGAAGCGGTTGCGGATATTCAGGAAGAACTGCGGCACCATTAATTAAGGCGTTGGAACGCACGTCGGGATGCGCTGTTGCGACTGCGGGATGTAAGTTAGAGCCGATCACGGGATACTGTCGGTCGGAAGTGATGAAGCAAGAGATAATCGTCCCATCCATTTTGTCCCTGGCACGTGGCTATCGACGATTTCTCCAGAAACGGGCCGAGGCGCGAATCCTCGTAGAGGATCGAGCGAATGACCGGCCACGCGTCTGCCGTCGATGGCGCGTCAAAATACAAATTGACGTAGTGCTCCGCTTGATCGGAGCCTTCCTCTTCGCTATATCGCGTGAATAAGCCGTTGGCTCCAAGCTGAGCGGCCGTTTCCCGAATGAAGGCGAGATCGATAACCGGCGCTCGGCTCATCTGGACCTGGATGCAAAATACACTCATGGCATCATGCGTATAGCAATCGAAAATCCGACCAGAAGAAAATCGGCATTGATGTCGTGTTGCCGCAACTGCCGGTCGCATTGCGCGGTTGTCCAGGTTCAGGCCAACAAGAGGCGGCCCCGCGGTTCGGGGACAGTTCGCCCCAGTTCCCTGGCGGTCTCCAGCCACTCTGCAATGACCACTTCGACGTTGGCGAGCGCTTCCTGCCGCGTTGCGCCGTCGGCCGCACAGCCAGCCAGTTCCGGGACCTCGGCAATGAACGAATTATCCTCGGCGCTCCAATACAAAATCACTTCGTATTTCGTCATTGGGCCTCCTGAACCAGTCTATATCGAACCAGCACTCCTCGCACCTGCTTCACCTGGTATGGTTTGGCCATCGAACCGCGCGGTTGAAGATTGAGAATCTCGTCGACTCCCTCGCGCGTGAAAATGTGGTGACTGCCCCTTATCCGCTCCTCGAACCCGAGCTTCAGCAGGATCGCCTGAAGATCGCTGAACCGGAGGTTGCCGTCGGAGGAACCGCGTATCACCCGCGTCAGAACGGAGTCGGCCACACTTTATTGTGGCCGATGCCCGGGTTGCGGTTCGGCAGGGCTCAAACGTACAGGCCCATCCGCTCCTTCACCAGCTGCACCGTCGAGTTCGCCACCGGCGTCACCGCTTCCGCGCCCGCGCGCAGGACGCCGTCCAGATAGCCCGGGTCAGACGTGATCTCGCGGTAACGCGCTTGCAGAGGCTCCAGCTTCGTCACCACCATCTCCGCCACCTGCTTCTTCAGATCGCCGTAACGCATGCCTGTGAAGTGCGCCTGCATCTGGTCGTTCCCCCATTCGCCGAACGCCTGAAAGATGTTCAGCAGATTCGCCACGCCTGGCCCCATGGTTTCGAAATCCACGCCAGTGGCGGAATCGGTGGTGGCCCGCATGATGGTCTTGCGGATGCGCTCGGGCGGATCGAGCAGCGCTACCGCGTGCCCCCCGCCTACCACCGACTTACTCATCTTCGTCGTGGGATCGTCGAGTCCCATGATGCGCGCGCCGACCGCCGGGAGTCTCGTCGCAGGCATCACGAAAGTCTCGCCGTAAAGAGCGTTAAAACGTTGAGCGATGTCGCGTGTCAGTTCGAGGTGCTGCATCTGGTCTTCGCCAACCGGCACGATCGCGGCCTGGTAGAGCAGGATATCGGCGGCCATCAGGACCGGGTATTGAAAAATTCCGTCGCCGATCGATTCCTGCAGCGCGGCCTTTGCCTTGAATTGCGTCATGCGTTCCAGCCAGCCCATCGGAGTCACGCAGGTCAGAAGCCAGGCAAGCTCGGCGTGCGCGGGAACGGAAGACTGTACGACGATGCGCGAATGCTTCGGGTCGATGCCCGCGGCCAGAAACAGCGCGGCCAGATCGCGGATGCTGGCGCGCAGCTCGTCGGGCTTTTGAAAAACCGTGATGGCGTGCAGATCGACGATGCAGAAGATACTCTCGTAATCGTGCTGGATGCGGACCCAGTTCGAGAGAGCGCCGAGATAGTTACCGATATGCAGGTTGCCGGACGGCTGCACACCCGACAGAACGCGTGGAATCATGTGAGAGGGGACGAAGATCCATCGTAACAGGAGCGCGAATTGCGGGCGGATTCGGGGACGAGCGGGGAACTTTCGCGCTCGCCCGCGCAATCCCGAGTGGCAGCGGGAAACGCGCGTTCCGTTCTCCGCCGCCGCTGCCGGAGTACGATAAGGACGCTCCCCCATCCAGTCATGATCAGAATCGCGATCGTCGGAGGAGGCCCCGGCGGGCTCTTCACGGCGAGCCTGCTTGAGGAGAAGTTCAGGGACTTCTGCCAGAGCACGCTTTTTGAGGCTGCTCACAGAACCGGCGGCAAGATCGTTACAGGCAGGTTCGAGTCGGCCCCGGTCATCTTCGAAGCCGGTGTAGCGGAACTGTATAACTACGCGGAGGTCGGCCCCGACCCGCTTCTCCAGCTGATAAAGAGCCTCGGTCTGAAGACGACCGCGATGGACGGGAAAGCGGTCGTTCTCATTGAGCGCATTCTGAGCAATCAGCAGGATGTCCGGCGTCTCTGTGGAGCGGCGACGCGCAATGCCATCCGGGATTTTCGCACACGTTGCCGCGAGGCGATGCCGCTCGACGCCTGGTATGAAGGCAACTGCCACTACGACAATACACACCCGTGGGCCGGCCAGACGTGTGAAGCGATCCTCGACTCGGTTCCGGATCCGCAGGCACGAAAGTACCTGAAAGTGGCGGCCCACAGCGACTTTGCGGCCGAGCCGCATCAGACCAACGGCCTGAACGGTCTGAAGAACTTTCTGATGGACGTTCCCGGTTACATCGGGCTCTATTCGGTCGATGGAGGCATTGAACAGATCCCGAAAGCACTGCGGGAACGGCTTGGGCGCACCCGCGTCGAGACCGATTGCCCGGTGATACGCATCGAAAAGAATCGCGACGAAACGTATCGCGTGTGGTTCCGCCGCAAAGGGGTTATCGGCAACGAAGACTTCGATGCGGTCTTCACGGCGCTGCCCCACAACTGGCTCGGTTCGGTGGAATGGGGAGGCGGCGAGCAGGGCGAAACACTGCGCAAAGCGATGGCGCGCTTCATCGCTTACTACGACCGTCCGGGCCACTATCTGCGCGTTTCCATCCTGTTCCGGAAGCCCTTCTGGCGTGATCGGATCGCAGGTTCCTGGTTCATGCTGGATGCCTTCGGAGGCTGCTGCGTTTACGACGAAGGAACACGCCATGACGCAGGCGAATTCGGCATATTGAGCTGGCTGATTCCGGGAACCGACGCCCTCTCGATGAGCGGTCTCGACGACGGGCAACTGGCGCGCATGGCGATGTCCGCCTTGCCGGGGACGCTTCGCGACGAAGCGGCGTCGTTATTCATGGAGGCGAAAATTCATCGCTGGCCAGCCTCTGTGAGCGCCCAGCCAGGCGGACTTCCGGTAAAGGATACGAGGTCCGCGCACCTTCCCGAGCCGAAGGAATTTCCCGGCCTGTTCATGGTGGGGGATTATCTCTTCGATTCGACGCTCAACGGTGTGCTGGATTCCGCGGACTTCGCGACCGATCTGCTCGGGTCGTGGATTCTGAAGCGGCGTCTGCTCCCGATACCGGCCGACCCCGGCCCTGCGAAGAAGCAGCGTATGGGCCGCGGCTACTTCGACCGATACTACCAGGACCTTCCCTACGAAGAGGCCTACGACTGGTACTTCGACGCAAAGTACGTCGAGGAACTGATCCGAATCGTCTGGAAAGCCAGGCCGCCTTACAAGCTTCTCGACGCCGGGTCGGCCAGCGGGCTGACACTGGGCGATTTCGCGCGCCGCGGAATCAAGGCCTGGGGTGTGGAGAGCAACAAGTATATTCACGCCCAGACACCGCGAAAATGGCGTAAGCGTAATCTGCGGGCCGACGTCCGCAAGCTGCCTTTCCCCGACAACCACTTCGATTTCGTCTATGAGACCTGCCTCGCTTATGTTCCGGAAAAGCAACTGCCGCGGGCGATCGGAGAGCTTTACCGGATCTGCCGGCGCGGGGTCGTCTTCGCCAGCGTCACGACCGACATGAATGCCGATCTGCTGATCGGCCGGGATCTGCTGGACGGAATGAAGTCGTTGATGACGCTCTGGGAGTGGGGTGAGTTGTTCTCCGCCGCCGGTTTTCAGGTCGCGGTGAACGACGACAAGACTCTCGATCGGCTGTGGCGCTGCGAGAAAAAATACAATGAAGAGGATCCGGACTGGTACCCGGACCCTGAAAGCCTGCGTTACTGCTTTTATACGAAGAACGCATCCGAAGCTCTCTTATGACAGTTCCGGAGGAAAATGAGAACGAAAACCCCGGCGTAGCGGAGAGCGCGAGCGCGCTGGGAACCGTTCTCCGCTTTCTGCGGCCTTACTACGGGCAGCACCGTCGCACGCTCATTCTGCTGGCGCTGTGCGTCCTCGCTGAAACGAGCTACAACGTCGCTTTTCCTCTTTCGCTGAAGTACCTGGTCGACGACGCACTGCTGCAGCAGGACCGGCACGCGCTGGTGTGGATTCTCGCGGTTCTCGGAATTCTCGCGGTTGTCATCTCGGCGGTCACAACCGTGATGGAGTACCTCAACGCGCAGCTTGCCGCGGCGGTCGTCCGGGATATCCGCCACAAGCTGTTCGGGCATCTTCAGTCACTCCCGCTTCAGTTCTACTCGGCTACCAGCTCCGGAGAGGTATTGTCGCGCTTCTCAACCGACCTCGCCGAAGTGGAGCAGGCCGTGCGGTACTGGGTGGGCGGCGCGCTGACTCCGGCCCTCGAACTCCTCGCGGCCACACTGCTGCTTTTTTATCTGAGCTGGCAACTGGCGCTGGCGGCGATGCTCATCTGGCCGCTGACGACGATCGGGCCCAGGCTGTTTTCTCCCCGTGCGGTGGAGGCAACCTATCGCAAGAAGGAACTGGAGGCGGCCGCTCTGGCCATCGTGCAGGAAAACGTCTCCGCGCAGCCGGTCGTCAAGGCATTCGGACTTCGGGAGATCGCTCAGGCGTGGTTCCGGCATTGCAGCATTCCTCTGGCGCGCGCTTCGGTACGGGTCAACTTCCTGACGGCGATGACCGAACGTTCGGTGAGCATGGTGGTGTTGCTGCTCCACCTGTTGATCCTCGGATTCGGCGCCTGGCTGGCCTTCGGGAAACGTATCTCGATCGGCACTCTGGTCACGTTCGAAAGCGTCTTCTGGGAACTGAGCTATAACATCGGCTACATCAGCCAGTTCCTTCCCGACGTGATGGAAGCGGCCGGCGCCATTCAGCACATGAACGTTCTGCTCGAACAGAGACCGCTCATCGAAGACAGGCCCGGCGCCACGGCGCTTCCCCGGCCGCAGCGTGAAATCGCTTTCGAAGACGTGACGTTCAGCTACACCGGCGAACAGGCCGGGCTGAGGAACGTCTCCTTTCGCATCCCGTGCGGATCGAAAGTCGGCATCGTCGGTCCCAGTGGTTCCGGTAAAAGTACAGTGCTGAATCTGATCCTGGGCTTATACGATCCGACGAGGGGACGCGTGACGATCGACGGCCGCGATGTGCGCGAGGTCGCGCGGGACTCGTTGTGCGCACAGATCGGCGTGGTCTTTCAGGAGAGCTTTCTGTTCAACACCAGCATCCGGGAAAATATCCGCCTGGGAAGACCGGATGCCGCCGATGCCGATGTGGAATCCGCCGCCAGGTCCGCGGAGATCCACGATTTCATCGAGAGTCTTCCGCATGGCTACGACACGATTGCGGGCGAGCGCGGAAATCTGATGTCGGGCGGTCAGCGGCAGCGCATCGCGATTGCACGCGCGATTATCCGCGATCCGGCGATTCTGTTGCTGGACGAAGCGACTTCCGCCCTCGATCCCCCGACGGAAACCGCGATCCTTGCCACACTCAACCGTCTGGCCGCCGGGCGCACCATGATATTCGCGACGCATCGCCTGGCCGCAATGGCCGAAGCCGACATTCTGTTTGTGCTGGTCGACGGCAGGCTGGATGGCGAGGGAAGTCCCAGCGACCTGTTCGCACAAGCGCGGGCCGCTGCGCTGGGGATTGCTTAAACGACCGTCAGGGCCGGGCTCAGGCCAGCGCCTCGGCCGACGGAGCCTCCTCGGCGACTTCCTCGACGGCGACATCGGGCTGCTCGCCGAGTTCCCCTTTTTTCCGCTCCAGCCGTTTGGCAAATTTCTCGCGCTGTTTCTCCGCGCGGGCCATTTCTTTTTGCCGTTTCTTCAGGGTAGTGTTCGATCTTCCCGCCATAAGGTCTTCCTTCTTTACTGTACGTGACCCGAATCGCTGTGGCTCGAATGAGGGTCCGGCGCCGGGACGCTGGACGAATCGCCGGAGCCTACTTTCCCAGATGCTTCCCGATGCAATTCAGTTGCGAAAAAACGCCGATGCGGGCAATTTACCCCCTTTCGCGCCTTTCGCAGTCGCGGGAGTGTTAACCTGCGGGTTCCCATGGCTCTCGATTTGACGATTGAAAAGCTGGTGTACGGCGGCGAAGGTCTCGGCCGCGTCGATGGCGAGGTCGTGTTCACGCCGTTCGTGCTGCCCGGCGAACTGGTTCAGGTGACGCCGCCGACATCGAAGAAGCACGCGCAGCGCGCGAGTCTGATCCGCGTAACGCAGCCATCAGAGGACCGCGTGGAACCGCGCTGCGGTATATTCGGCGAGTGCGGCGGCTGCCACTACCAGCACGTCGATTACCCGGCGCAGCTCCGCATCAAACGCGGCATCCTCGCGGAAACGCTGCGGCGGGGGGCGAAGATCGAATTCGACGAAAGCCGCATCTCCGTGATCTCGGGCGACGCCTGGGGATACCGCAACCGCACCCAGTTTCATATCGAGAACGGCAAGGTCGGCTATCGGCAGATGCGCTCGCAAAGGCTGATTCCGGCCACGGAATGCCCGATCAGTTCGCCGAAAATCAACGAGGCACTGGCGAGACTCAACCGTATGGTCAAGGACCGGCGCTGGCCCCGGTTTGTGACGTCTCTTGAGGTGTTTACCGATGAGATCCAGGTGCAGTGGAACGTGCAGGAGGCCACGCAGCCCGTGGCGAAACACTTCTTCGAATGGCTGGCCGCGGAGGTTCCCGGAACCGTTCCGGGTGCGCTGGAGTACGAAGTCAACGGCGATGTGTTCGGCATCGCGGGAAATTCGTTTTTTCAGGTGAACCGGTCGCTGTTGGGCGTTCTCCCGGATCTTGCGATCGGCGACGAGTCGGGAGCGACGGCATGGGACCTCTACGCCGGCGCCGGATTGTTCAGCGTGCCCCTGGCCCGGAAGTTCGGCAAGGTGACGGCGGTGGAATCGGGCCGTGCGGCCGACGATCTGGGGCGCAACACGCGGCGCGCCGGCGTCGATGTGGAATCGATCCGCCAGAATTCCGAAGCGTTTCTGATTGAGGCAAACGAAGCTCCGGACTTCGTGCTGGCCGATCCGCCGCGCGCGGGACTGGGCGCGGCGGCTGTCACCAGGCTCCTGGAACTGGGGCCGCCGAAGATCGTGATCGTGGCCTGCGACCCGGCGACGCTGGCTCGCGATCTTGCCGGATTGAAGGCTCGCTATGAGATTGAGCGGCTGGCCATGGTCGACTTGTTCCCGCAGACTTTCCACATTGAGACGATCGTGGGGTTGGCGCGGCGGGATTAGAGTATCAGAGCTACCCCTTCGGCAGAATAATCCACGCGACGATGTAGATGATCAGGCCGGGCGCGGGCGGAATCAGAACCAGTGCCATCCAGATAAGCCGCACCAGCGTCACGTCCATATCGAAATACTCGGCGAATCCGGCGCAGACGCCCGCGATCTTCTTGTCCGCGATCACGCGCCGTAACCGCCTCCCCGGCGCCGACGGATAGGATGAAGCTGCCCCGCCCGGCGAAAATCCGGACGGCATCGGTTGACTCACTGGCGGCAATCCCGTCTCCATGAAAGCCCCACAGGCCGTACAAAAGCGCGATCCGTCCGTGTTCTGCGTGCCGCATCTTGTGCAATACATGTTCGTCTCGATTCGATTAAACCACAAAATCCCTTCAGCGTCCGAACGCCAGCCGGACGCCCAGTCTCAGCGGCAATCCCGCCGCCACGATCTTGCGTTCCGTGGTCAGGTGGTCGTACGGTACGCGGCAGAGCGCGACCTCGCGGGCCGTACTGTCGAAAACCGCGTAGGCCGCCCGCGGATCGCCGTCCCGCGGCTGTCCGACCGATCCCGGATTGATCAGATACGCCGCATCCGTTTCGAGACGGACGCGTACTTCCGGCACCGGCGTGAGCGGCGACGAAACGCCGCGAGTGCGCCCCTCCGCCCGCACAAACACTCCCTGCACGTGCGTATGCCCGAAGAAAAACGGCAAGGCGCTTACCTGGTTTCCCGTATCCGTCCCGCCCGCATTCACCGCGAGAAACGCAAATATATCCGAGACTTCCTTCATGCTGCTTACATACTCGTCCTCATCGCGCGGCGAACCGTGTACCAGGATCAGGCAATCGTCCACCAGCCGTGGTCCCGGAGGCAGTTCACGCAAATAGTTACGATTGTCCGCTGTCAGTTGTTCCATGGTCCATCGGGCGGAAGCCTGGGCCAGGTCGGTAAACAGGTCTATTGTGTCGAGCTCCGCGCAAACGCGGTCGTGGTTACCGCGGACCACGGCCGCCAGGCTGGCGCGCGCCCAGTCGATCACGTAATTGGAATCCGGCCCGTAGTCGCAAAGATCCCCGCAGCAGATCGCGCAGTCGTAGCGGTGGCGCACGGCGTCCTTTAACACCGCCTCCAGAGCTTCGCGATTGCCGTGAATGTCGCTCAGAACGAGATAGCGCACGGTCAGGCTCGCCGCAGGCGCAGAAGCGCGATTTCAGGAGGCGCGCCGAGCCGAATGGGCATGCCGATCGTTCCAATCCCGTTCGTGACGAAGCAACTGCCGGGAACCGCCCCGGACAGTCCGTGCCGGTAGAGTCCGGAGGTAAACGGCGTCCGGAAACGCGCCGGGTTGATGTTCTGATGGAGGATTTCCACGTTGACCTGGCCGCCATGGGTGTGACCGCTGAGAACGGCCTGAAAACCGCGCTTGATCGCCGTGGGGAAGACGTCCGGATTGTGTGAAAGCAGAATATTCGATGCTCCTGGAGTACCTGAAACGACAAGGCCCTCCGTATCCGCGAGGTAGCGCCCGCGTTCGGCGTTGCGCTGGTAATCCACGCCGACAAGATTCAGAATCGCCTGGCCACGGCGAATCCGGGTGGCGGCGGCACGCAGGAAAACCAGTCCGGCGCGGTTCGCCGCGCGCTCCAGATAATTGCGGCAGCCGACGTACTGCTCGTGGTTTCCCATGCAGCCGAAAACGCCGGAATCGGCCCGCAGCCGTATCAGTTGCCGGATCGCTTCGTCGAGAGGATCGCCCAGTTCGGAAATCAAATCGCCGGTAAAGACCGCCAGGTCCGCTTTCAGTTCGTTGGCCATGTCGATCACGCGCCCGGCCTCGCGCGGGCTCAGGAACGGGCTGACGTGCAGGTCGCTCACCTGAACGATACGAAAACCCTCCAGATCGGGATGCAGTCCCGGGACGGGCAGGTCCAGTTCGCGAACGCCGTAACGATTCCGCTCCACCAGCGCGCCGAATGCGGCGCCCGCGGCGGGTATCGCCACCACGGCTACTCCCGCGGCGCGAAGCCACAAGCGGCGGCCGGGAGAATACGCTCCGGGAATTCCCGCGGCCACAAACCGCGCCACCGTGCAGATCGCCGTGCACAGGGAGGACAGGAACAGCCAGAAGTATCCGATCGCCGATATCGCCGTACCGAGCCCCACCGGAACAACCCGGCTCGTGTACATGGTTCCCGACCACGTGAGCCACAACGAAATCAGCGTCGCAGCCCATAGCAGAACCAGCAATGTCACCGCCCCGACCCAGGCGGCGCGGGGCCATACGGCGCGCCGGCCTTTCAGGTACGTGCCGGCGATCAGGACCTGCAGCACCAGCAGCACGGCCGCAATGTATTCGACCGGGCCGCCATAAGTCGTCATTCTCACGCCAGATTTGATTGTAGCGGCGAGTCCCTCGGCGCGCCGATCGTCTGTTCGGGGAGATGAGTGGCGGCCCATTGCTGAGAGACGACGGCGAGGGCCGCGCAGACGGCGGTTTCGGCGCGCAACACCAGCGGGCCCAGCGAGACGCCGAACCATTCCGCGGCGGCAAACTGCGCACGTTCGGGATCGGTCCAGCCGCCTTCGGGGCCGATCAGCAGCGCCGTCGAATCGCCCGGGCGCGGGTGGAACGCCGTAGTCAGCGGCGGCGCGCCGGGCCGTTCGTCGCACCAGAAGCGGTGGGTGGAATCGCCGTTCAGCGCAACGTTCAGCACCTCCGGCAATCGGACCGGCGCCTCCACCTCGGGCACCCGCAAGCGCCTCGATTGCTCGCTGGCTTCATGGGCGATGCGCCGCCACCGTTCCACGCGCTTCTGTCCGCCTTCGAACAGCCCGCGCTCGCTGCGCGATGCCGCCACCGGCACGATGCGCGAGACGCCCAGTTCCGTCGCTTTCTCGACGGCCCACTCGAAACGGTCGAACTTAATCAGCGCCAGATATAGGGTGACCTCCGGCGCGGGCGGCCCGGGGTCCAGTTCTCCGGCGACTTCAAAACGCACGAGGTCGCGCCGCGCGCTCTCCACGGTTGCCAGCCAGACGCGGCTGTTATCGGTGATTTCGAACGTCTGCCCCTTTTCCACGCGCAGGACGCGCGTGAGGTGCTGCGCGCTCTCGCCCGCGATCTCCGCGAAGCCGCCGCGCACCCGATTCACAAAGAATCTCCGTCGTGCCATGTACAATGTTTACGCTATCCCCCGAATCCGAAAATGATTGCGCTGCTGAGAGGGACACTGATCGAGAAGCACCCGAATCAGGTGGTCATTGATGTCGGCGGCGTAGGCTACGAAGTAACCATCCCCGTTTCAACCTTTTCGAAGCTCCCGAACGCGGGCAGCCCGGCCGTTCTGCGCATCCACACCCACGTGCGCGAGGACATGTTCGCACTCTACGGTTTTCTGACGCAGGACGAAAAGACGCTGTTTGAAAAGCTGATCGGCGTCAGCAACATCGGCCCCGGCCTCGCCATCAAAGTGCTCAGCGGCATGGCGATTGACGATCTGATGAATGGCATTCGCCGGGGCGAAATCGAACGCCTGGTGCGGATTCCCGGCGTCGGACGCAAGACGGCCGAGCGCATGGTGCTGGAACTGCGCGACAAGCTGCCCGTGCCCGCCGGCGAAGAACCCGCGACCGCGGCGCCGTCGCTCTCTTCCATCGAAGAAGATGTCATGTCGGCGCTGCTGAATCTGGGCTGCGCGAGGCCCGCGGCCGAAGCGGCGGTGCGGAAAGCGCGGGCTGCGGGAGCGCCGGCTGAGTTCGAGCCGCTGTTCCGCCGCTCGCTGGAACTGGTGCGCTGATGGCCAACGAGCGTCTTGTCTCCGCGTCGTCCGCGGAGGACGAACTCCAGTTCGAAGCAGGGCTGCGCCCGCGCCGGCTGGCCGATTTTACCGGCCAGGCACGGCTCAAGGAGAATCTCCAGATCGCCATCGAAGCGGCCCGCAAGCGCGGCGAAGCCATGGATCACGTCCTGCTCTACGGACCGCCGGGTCTCGGCAAGACGACGCTGGCGTCGATCATCGCCCAGGAACTGGAAGTGCCCTTCACGCAGACTTCCGGGCCGGTGATGCAGAAGAAGCTGGATCTGTCCGGCCTGCTCAGCACGATCCAGCCGCGCCAGGTTTTCTTCATCGACGAAGTTCACCGCCTGCTTCCCGACGTGGAGGAAATGCTCTACTCGGCGCTGGAAGATTTTCATCTCGATATCCTCATCGGCACGGGCCCGGGCGCGCGCACGCACTCCATGCCGCTGCAGAAATTCACGGCCATCGGCGCCACCACGCGGCAGGGACTGGTCAGCGCGCCGATGCGCAGCCGCTTCGGTCTGGTGCTGCGGCTCAATCACTACGATGTCGCCGATCTGACGATCATCGTGAACCGCTCGGCGCGCTTGCTGGAAACGCCGGTGGACCTGGAAGGCGCCGAGGAAATCGCGCGGCGCGCGCGCGGGACGCCCCGCATCGCCAACCGGCTGCTGCGGCGTGTCCGCGACTATGCGGAAGTTCGCGCTAAGGGACACATCACGAAGGAAGTCGCGATGACGGCGCTCGACATGCTGGAAGTGGACCGCTTCGGGCTCGACGAGATCGACCAGAAGATCATGCGCACGGTGCTGGAGAAGTTCGGCGGCGGCCCGGTCGGTGTGAATACGATTGCGGCGTCGATCGGCGAGGAGTCCGAGACGATTGAGGAAGTTTACGAGCCGTATCTGATTCAGCTCGGCTTTCTGCATCGTTCGCCGCGCGGTCGCATCGCGACGGAGCGAGCTTACGATTACTTCAAGGTGCCGCGCCGTTTCGGCGGCGTGGAGCGGCAGCCGGAGCTGTTTTGAAGCGCAATGTGGAGCAGGCGATCTTGTCGCCTGCCAGTGAGGGACTTCGAACACTCCTCTCGCCGCGGCTCTGCTGCATTGTGGGGCAGCCAATCATGCTTTGTACCAAGCGCGCTGCAGCGGCCTTTCAGGCGGCACCGCGGTGAAGATTGTCTATCTCGGACTCGGCTCGAACGTGGGTGATCGCGAAGGTAACCTGCACCAGGCGCTGGACCAGTTGCAGTCCCGCGATCTGCGCCTGCGGCGCTCCAGCAGCCTGTACGAAACGGAACCGATGGGCCTGCGCGACCAGCGCTGGTTCCTGAACCAGGTGGCGATGTTTGAAACGGAACTCTTCCCGCTGCAGTTGTTACAGCGGATACACCGGATCGAAAGAAGCCTGGGACGACGGCGCGTCGTGCTCAACGGGCCACGCACCATCGACATCGATATTCTGCTGTATGGAAACACGGTGATGAAAACGGCGGATCTTGAAATCCCGCATCCGCGCTACAGCGAGCGGCGCTTCGTGCTGGAACCGCTCGCTGAACTCGATGCCACTCTCAGAGACCCGGTCACGCATCGAACGGTAGCGGAGATGCTGGACGCCGTGCGCGGACAATCGGTGCGGCGACTATAGAGTAGTAGAAGCGCATGGATTCCAGCGACCACAGGCCTGCATCGCATCTCGCCCTGCCGGTGCGCAATTCGGACATGCTGCTGGCCGTCCTGTTCGGGGCTCTGATTGTTTTTGCCCACGAAGATGGGCACCCGGCGTGGGACCTGAGCGCCGCCAATCTGGCGCAAAAAGCACTCTTGCTGGGTCTGGCGATTCTGCAGCTGATCGAAGGCCGGGTGCCGTTGCTCAGAACGCCGAAGGGCCGAATGGCATCGGTGTTTCTGCAGTTAACTCTCAGCTTCGAGCTCATGCATCTGACCGGCGACGCGGCTAGTCCGTACTATCCGATTCTGCTGCTGCCCGCGGTCTCGACGGCGACCATCCTGGGCGAAGTGGCCACGGCAATTGCGTCGGTGGGAGGGATCGCCGCCTTGTTGTCGTTCCTGCTTCTCTACGACTGGAAGCATACGGAGATGGCTCCCGAAGGCTGGCACGTTCTGGCCATTCGCTGTCTCCTGATGGCGGCGACGGCGGTGCTGGTGAATACTCTGGGCGCTGCGATCCGCTCAGAATCCGCGCGCAATAAGGCGACCGCCGAAAAGCTGGCCATCGCGAACGAAAGTCTGCTGGCCGCGGAAGCGGCCATGCGTCGCGCGGAACGTCTGGCGGCGCTGGGCCAGCTCACCGCGGGTCTGGCGCACGAGTTGCGGAATCCTCTGGCCAGCATCAAAGGCTCGGCCGACTTGCTGGCTCGCACGTCGGGCGAGCGCGATACCATGGCGCGCGAACTCGGTGAAATCATCAGTTCGGAAGTCGACCGCACCAATCTTCTCGTCACGCGTTTTCTCGATTTCGCCCGGCCGCTCGAACCGCGCCGCGAGATGTCGGATATCACCAGGGTCGTCGATCACGCAGCCGCGCGCGCCGGCGTGCAAATCGTTCGCGATTACTCGAACGACGTCCCGCGCCTGGCCATCGATCCGGCACTGATGGAGCAGGTCTTCATCAATTTGCTGGCCAACGCGGCGCAGGCGTCCGAAGCCGGAGGGCCCGTTACCGTCGCGACCCGTCTGGCTGGAAACGCGGTTGAAATCGAGGTGATCGACCTGGGCTGCGGCATCCCTCCGGATAAGATCGAGACGATCTTCAATCCGTTCGTGACAACGAAACAGGACGGCGTCGGCCTCGGACTGGCCATCGTCGCGAAGATCGTGGACGGGCACGGCGGTAAAATGACGGTCGACAGCAAGCCGGGCGAGGGCAGCACGTTCCGCATCCGCCTGCCGCTCGAAGAAGCGAACAACGCCGCGTGAACAACACTCCATGAGAAAACGAATCCTGGTTGTCGAAGACGAAGACAAGCTGCGCCGTATCGTGGAGCTCCAGCTTCTCGATGCGGGCTATGAAGTGGACAAGGCCGCGAAGGCCGAAGAAGCGCTGCCGCTGATCGACCGCGCCGACCTCATCCTGACGGACTACAAGCTTCCCGGTATGACCGGCCTCGAAATGCTCCAGATCGTGCGGCGGCAGAATTCGGTGGTGCCGGTGATCGTCATGACGGCGTTCGGCACCATTGAGAACGCGGTGGAGGCGATGAAGGCCGGCGCGGCCGACTTCCTGCCCAAACCGTTTTCGCTCGATCACCTGACCACCGTCGTCAACAAGGCTCTCGAAGTGCGGAATCTGCGCGACGAGAATGTCCGGCTCAAAGAGGAGCTGGGAAAGAAGTACAGCTGGGACAGCATCGTGGGCCGCGGCCCCGCGATGCAGAAGGTTTTCTCGGCCGTGATGCGCGTCGCTCCGGCGCGAACCACGGTTCTGCTGGCGGGCGAAAGCGGAGTAGGCAAGGATCTGATCGCGCGCGCCATTCATCACCACTCTCCGCGCCGCGACCGGCCCTTCGTCAAGATCAATTGCACGGCGCTGCCGGAAAACCTGATGGAGAGCGAGCTGTTCGGCTACGAAAAGGGCGCGTTCACGGGCGCGAATATGTCGAAGGCGGGCAAGTTCGAACAGGCCGATTCCGGGACGGTGATGCTGGACGAGATCGGCGACGTGCCCGGAAACATCCAGGTGAAGCTTCTGCGCGTTTTGCAGGAACGCGAAGTGGAGCGGCTGGGCAGCAACAAGACTCTGCACATCGACGTGCGCGTGATCGCGGCCACGAATCGCGATCTGCGCGCCGCGCTCGAAGACGGAACGTTTCGGGAAGACCTGTACTACCGGCTCAACGTGGTGCCGATCGAAATCCCGCCTCTGCGCGAACGCAGGGAAGATATCCCGTATCTGGTGCGGTTCTTCGTGGATAAGCTGGCGCGGGAAAACGGCGGGCACATCCGCAGCATCACGGATGCGGCGATCGACAAGCTGATGCAGTATTCGTGGCCGGGCAACGTGCGCGAGATCGAGAACGTCATCGAGCGCAGTATCGTGATGACGACGGGCGACAAGCTCGATGCCGACGACATCCGGCTCGACATGAATCTCAGACCGCGACAGCAGTCGGGAGAGATGGTATTGCCGGAGGGGATGAGCCTCGACGCCTTCGAACAGGAGCTGATCCGCAACGCGCTGAAGCAGGCGAATAATAATAAGAGCCAGGCGGCGCGGATACTGGGTCTGACGCGGAATTCTCTGCGCTACAGGCTGACGCAGATGGGGATCGAGAGCTGATGTCCCTTGGCAGTCGACTCAACGGCCTTGCTTGTCGAGGAGCGACAAAAGATAAGCTTGCGCCTCCGGTTCCTCGCGAATCGCCTGCCAGCTTTCAAACGCCTGCGAGACCGAATCGATTAACGTCGACACTTCTCCGCGCGTCCATTCCCGCGACGTATTGTAGTCCGCTTCTTCCCTCTTTTGATGAATCTGCAGGAACGTACGTGCAACCAACCTCAGGCGGGTAGCCACGATGGAAGCGGGATTGTCCGGAGCCTCAAAAAAGCGTTCAGCAACGAAACCCTGTTAGTTGATGCATTCTTCATCTTGCCGTGCTCGAAGATTCGACCGAGCGCCGGCCTCAGTTCGACCCGGCTCCAGTTCGCAGCAGCCTCGGATATCAGGAGATGAAACAACGCGTAGTAAGCCGTCGAGACAGCCCTCCGCAGACTTGCCTGTCGCGGAATGTCCGGGTCGAGGTTCGCGAGGGCTCCGGGCTACGTCAAGCAAGTCCTCGGCGTACGGCACCGGTCACGCCCACGCTGGTTCGTTCATCTGCATGTGCTCGAATTGGCTGCGAAAACTGAAATACGGAAGGACTCCCCATTGGTCGAGTGGCTCTATCCGTTGTTCGATTTCCATAGAAATACGATTCGTCACGCTCCACAGCCGATCCCGGTGGCTCGCGGTTTCATCGGAGAGCAGGATCAGAAAAAATACCGCCGGCTCCCCGGTCGAGTCGTTCCCGAGGGTATGAAGAATGCGCACGACCTGCGGACGGAACGTTCTTTCAATTTCCGAAACGGCGGCTTCGAACTGGTCCTGTTGCACAAACGCTCGCGGACGGATCACACTCGATTATCGCATCGCGCCGCCGTACCGTATCCTTACGAATCCTTCAGTATCTCTCGCGCGGCATTGAAACCCGGCGCGCCCATCACTCCTCCGCCCGGATGCGCGCCCGAGCCGCACAGATACAGTCCGCTCACCGGCGTCCGGTATCGCGCCCAGCCGGCCACCGGCCGCATGACGAACATCTGATCCAGGCTCATCTCGCCGTGAAAGATGTTGCCGCCGGAAATTCCAAAGCGCCGTTCCAGATCGAGCGGACTCAGCACTTGCCGTTCCCGCACGATCTCCCGCATGTTCGGCGCATACTCCGAGATCACGTCGAGCACCCGGTCGCCGTATGGCTCGCGCAAATCGTCCCATGTGGAACCGCGCAACGTGTAGGGCGCGTATTGCAGGAAGATCCCCATGATGTGTCTGCCGGGCGGCGCGAGCGAAGGCTCATAGATCGTCGGGCAGGTCATCTCCAGCAGCGGATTCTGCGACGGCCGCCCGTACTTCGCGTCGTCCCACGCGCGTTCTACGTAGTCGATCGACGGGCAGATATGCATCGTCGCGCCGTGCTGTGGACCAGGCGTTCCGGGCAATGCCGTAAAGTCAGGCAAGCCCTCCAGCGCGAGATTCATCTTGAGCGATGTTCCCTCCACGCGATATCGCTCCACTGCGCCGCGAAACTCCGGGTCCAGTTCCTTCGCATCCAGCAGCTTCAGAAACGTCAGCTTCGGATCCAGATTCGACGCGACGACGCCGGCGCGAATCTCGTCGCCATTCTCCAGCACCACGCCGCAGGCACGGCCGCCGCGAACCAGCACCCGGCTTACCGGCGCGTTCGTACGCGTCTCTGCTCCGTGGCTCCGGGCCGATGCGGCGATAGCCTCGGAAACCGCGCCCATGCCGCCCTGCACGAAACCCCAGAGCCCGCGCTTACCGCCAACTCCACCCATACAGTGGTGCATCAGGATGTACGCGGTGCCCGCCGAACGAGGACCGCCGTTGGCACCGATCACGCCATCGGTCGCGAGCGTGACCTTGATCTCCGGCGATTCGAACCACTCGTCGAGCAGGTCCACCGCGCTTTGCGTGAAGATCTTCACAAGGCCCGTGATCCCGCGCGATCCGAGCCCGCGGAACTTCGCCAGCAATTTCAGGTAGTCGACAAAATCGCTCGGCTGCTTCGGCGGCAACTCCGGCGGCGTCACCAGCAACAGCGACTCGACCACGCGCGCCAGCCGTTCCAGGTGCGCCTCGTACTTCGGGAACGCCTCCGCATCCCGCGCGGAGAACCGGGCGATCTCCGCCAGCGTCTTTCGTTCATCGCTCCAGAAGAAGAGATGCCGGCCGTCGGGATACACCGAGAAGAAGGCGGGGTCCTTCGGCGTCACGCGGTAACCGAAACGTCCGAGCTCCAGTTCGCGGACAATCCGCTCCTGCAGCAGGCTGACCAGATAAGCGCCGGTTGAAACCCTGTATCCGGGCCACAGCTCTTCGGTGACCGCGCAGCCGCCCAGCATTTCGCGGCGCTCCAGCACCAGCACCCGGCGGCCGGCGCGCGCCAGGTATGCCGCCGCGACCAGTCCGTTATGGCCGCCACCGATGATGATTACGTCGTAGCGCGCGCCTTTGTTCATGCGGGCCGCGCGCCTTACCCGCGTTCGATCCTGAAGCCCACCACGGCCAGGGGCGGTAAAGTTACCGTAATCGTGCAGGGGCGTCCATGCCGCGGTACGTCCGTCGACATCACACCACCCGCATTGCCGCAGTTGCTCCCTCCGAACATCGCGGAGTCGGAGTTCAGGATCTCGCGATAATAACCCGCTTCCGGCACGCCGATCGCATATCCTTTCCGCGGAACAGGCGTGAAGTTGCAGGCGAAGACAATGCAGTCCGACCGGTCCTCCGCTCGCCGCAGGAACGAAATGGACGATTGATCGACATCCGAGAAGTCGATCCATTCGAATCCGGCGTGTTCGGAATCCACCTGATAGAGCGCGGGGTGCGCCCGGTAGAGGCGGTTCAGCTCCCGCACGTAGGCGCGGAAACCGTCGTGGATCGGGTACCGCAGGATGTCCCAGGGCACGCTGCCATTGGAATCCCACTCGTCGTAGGTGCCGATATCGCAGCCCATGAACAGCAGCTTCTTGCCGGGATGCGCGAACATGTAACCCAGGAAAGCGCGTGCGTTGGCGAACTTCTGCCACTGATCGCCGGGCATCTTTCCGATCAAAGATTTCTTGCCGTACACGACCTCGTCGTGCGAGATCGGCAGCAGGAAATTCTCCGTGAACGCGTAGAGCATGCTGAAGGTGATGTGGTTGTGGTGGTACTTGCGGTGCACCGGATCCACGCCGAAGTAGTGAAACATGTCGTGCATCCAGCCCATATTCCACTTCATCGTGAAGCCCAGCCCGCCCGCATACACGGGCCGAGAAACGCCGGGGAACGACGTGGATTCCTCCGCGATGGTGAACGCACCGGGCACGGTGTGCGCCTGCTCGTTGAAGCGCCGCAGGAATTCGATGGCCTCCAGATTCTCGCGTCCTCCGAAACGGTTGGGCAGCCACTCGCCGTCCTTGCGCGAATAGTCGAGATACAGCATGGACGCAACGGCATCCACGCGCAGCCCGTCGATGTGGTATCTCTTCAGCCAGAACAGCGCGTTCGCGACCAGGAATTCGCGCACTTCGTTGCGGCCGAAATTGAAGATCAGCGTGCCCCAGTCGCGGTGCTCGCCCTGCCTCGGATCGGCGTGTTCGTACAATGCGGTGCCATCGAAGTACGCCAGTCCATGGGCATCCTTCGGAAAGTGCGCGGGCACCCAGTCCATGATCACGCCGATACCGGACTGATGGCAGGCGTCGACGAAGTACATGAAGTCGGCGGGCTCGCCGAAACGCGAAGTGGGGGCGAAATAGCCGGTCACCTGATAGCCCCACGAGCCGGAGAAAGGATGTTCCTGAACCGGCATGAGCTCGATGTGCGTGTAGCCCATGGTCCGAACGTATTCGACGAGGCGCTCCGCCAGTTCGCGGTACGTCAGCGGCTGGCCCTCCGGCCCGCGGCTCCACGATTCCAGGTGAACCTCATAGACCGAAATCGGCGCCTTCAGCCAGTTCCGTCTGCCGCGCGCCTCCATCCATTCGGCGTCGTTCCACTGGTGGAGGTCGATGTCGTAAACGATGGAAGCGGACTTCGGCGGCTTCTCGCTGGCAAATCCGAACGGATCGGCCTTCAGCTGCTGATAGCCCTGGTGTTTCGAGCGGACCAGGTACTTGTACGAATCGCCGGCCTTCGCGTGGGGAAGAAAGATCTCCCAGATCCCCGTATCGCGACGCCGCATGGGATGGCGGCGCGTATCCCAGGAATTGAAATCGCCCGCCACCGACACCGTCTCCGCGTTCGGCGCCCACACCGCGAAGCGCACTCCCCCGACGCCGTCGACGGTCATGCAGTGCGCGCCCATCGTGTTCCAGGACTCGTAGAGCTTGCCTTCGGAATGGAGATGAAGATCGAAGCTGGTGATGATGGTGCCGAAGCGATAGGGGTCTTCGACGATGGCCGTATGGCCGTTCCAGTCCTGCGCACGCAGCCTGTAAGGGCCCGGACTGCCCGGCATGGTGGCGACGAAGAAGCCTTCCTTGTGGCGGCGCTCCATGGGGATGCGTTCTCCGCCGGGCAGCAGCACGTCCGCCGATTCCGCCTGCGGCAGAAAAGCGCGCACGGTCCACTGGTCGCGGGCGTGGACCGCGTGAGGGCCGAGGACCGCAAACGGGTCGGCGCAGTAGCCGCCAGCCACGGCGTCGATAGCGGCCTGGGGAATTGCGGTGGGGGAAATGGCGCCGGCGGACTCGTTCGCGAAATCGTCCGCTGGCATTTTGTCGTCACTCATGAGAACTTCTATTCTATGGGCTTCGCTGAGCTGCATCTGCATCTGGAAGGAACGGTCGACCGCGAGACGGTGATGCTGCTCGATCCGTCGCTCACGCGCGAGGCGGTGGATCGCGTCTGGGCGTTCACCGATTTCGCCGGCTTTCTCGAATGCTTCAAGTTCGTCGCACGGCGTCTGCGCGGCCCCGCCGACTACGCGCTTGTGACGCGCCGCATGATCGAGGTGCTGTCGCGCCAGGGCATTACCTATGCGGAAGT
>Ga0302319_10005809_pt1 | contig 24673 bp, 21 predicted proteins | sample Bog_T0_2_FD_203319 | JGI IMG/M metagenome (GOLD analysis project Ga0302319, IMG submission 203319) | Peat permafrost microbial communities from Stordalen Mire near Abisko, Sweden - Bog_T0_2 | ecosystem: Environmental > Terrestrial > Soil > Wetlands > Peat | place: Sweden: Abisko, Stordalen Mire...
ATGATTTCATGGGGTTTCTCCCGGATCGTTTCGAACGATGACCTCGCGACATCAAGTCGCTTTGGAATTCCGATTACCTCGAGGTAGGGGGCCGTGCCACGGCGGCGCCGCGACCCAAGGCGAAGTCGGCCTCGCCTGCCATTTGCAGCAGAAAGTGCCGGTTTGATGACACACTGCAACACTTCACTCGCGATTAACCATCATATAATTCAACGACTTGGAAAACTGGACCTCCGAGGCGTGCAACGTTGCCTATCACAGGCACCGTCTACAAATTGGGCGAACTCGGCCATCGCCCGCAATGCCGAAGGGTTTTCGCGAAATACCCGCCTCCTTGTCGTCGAAGGCGATAAAAACACCGTGATTTCTGCCGAAACCATATTGCATCGCATCATCAAATCGGCACAAATCGCGCGCGATGTACGGGGAGGCCGCTTCGCGTCGGTGGAATGGTCAATCGTCGTCATGGCGTAGGTACCTCGCTGTTATAACCAGCGTCGCCATTTATCAGCAGATCGGGATTGCGCCTATCCAGTGCACGGTGGGACGTTTACGACCTGTGAGACCGTTTCTGCGGCGAGGGACGAAACGAACCGGCGCAGAAATCAGGAGGCGGTCCCCGCTTGATCGTTTGCTGCAATCGATATAGACATGTCCAGCAAATTCTATTATTTCAAGATGACCATTGACGGTGCTCCCTGTGTCTATAGAGGACTACTGAGCCTGGCGATTTGCAAGCCGCTGCCGCGAGAGTCCGCCAAAGCAAGATGTGCTAACCGGCCTGCCGGCGGATAGGAACGGGGAAGACAACGGCAGCCATGTAAACATAATTGCCTATTCACCGTGTGACTGCAGCTCGATTTCAGGGCCGGACCACTACTAAATAAAAGGCGAAAAATACGTTGGTCCACCCAAGGTCCTAGAAAGACTTCTTACTCCAATCGTATCTGTCCATTGCGATTGCCATTGCCTTTTTGAAAGCTTCCGTCGTTCGCAAGAAATCGTACTTCTCCTGCGTAACCTTGTCTTTGTAAGCCGGACTGGTGAACAATTCTCTTATGAGTGGCGCAATACGGTTTCCGGTAAGCTGCTTCAGAATCTCGCGGAACGCCGTCTCTTTCACCAGCTTCGCCCCGTAATCCTCGACATACACTGTAAACTTCTTGTCGTTCAGAAGAGCCTGGATTAGCAGCGCCCACGTCAAATTTCGTGCCTTCGGCACAGCGGCGTGATATTTCTGCGCTAGCGATTCTCGTAGTCGGAACGTTACTCCACTCATCATCATGCCTACTTTGTAGGCCAACACAATACTGCGCGCATTCGAATTAATGTACGTCGACTTAAAAGTATCTTGATATGGTTTTTGTGATTCAAACACGTCGCGCAAATTCGCCATGTTGTAGATGTCGCCCTGTACTGCCAGAAACGTTTGAGCAAGGGGCCGTATTCGGATATCTTTCGTGTCTTCAATACCGAGTTCTTCCCTTTCATCGTCCGTCAGATTTGCGAATGCCCCCTCTTGGCGAGAGTAAAATATACCGAGTTCGTTGAGGAATTTTTCGGCCAAGTCTACCTGTCGATTATCCATGGCGCGAAGGGCCCAAGGCAGTACGGGATTCTGTTGATTATTCGAGATCGTGATCTGAGTTACGAACTCCCCTGTAAGATCATCGTCCTCGACGATCTTAGCCAATACCTCGATCTCGTCTAGGCGACTTCGATTCTTCTGCAACAGCGGGTTGTCCGCGCTTTTCTCGATAAAGCTAGCCACGCTCGACACGGTCTGCGCACCGTTCAGCAAGCGAGGGACGTGGAGTGTCATTTCTCCATCTTTGATTCGCACACGCTCCGCTGCGAGCGTAATTCCATTGTGCCGAAAGACGAAGATCGACGGTTCCTCCACCTCTTTCAGCACGATCCGGTCGAGCGCTTCTCGAATCTTCTTGTTCGGGGCATTGTCAGGTGATAGTGATGCACGGATGTTACGGTCAAAAAATTTCTGACCTAGCGCCTTAAAGATTCTGTATATATCCATCAGCGGCATGAATCCGAGGCGCATAGTACGGCCTTCGTGCGTTACGGTGCCGCATTCACGCAGACGTACTACGTACGATTGCGCTGGGGGTGGCCCTTTATGTCCGGGCTTGTCAGCGATGAGGTCCGGCTGAAGTTCTACGTCCCGACCGAAGAAATGGGTCACCAAGTGCGTCTTGTTTCCAATATCTTCCAGACGATTTGATAGCCCCTCGCTCCTCTCCGCAGCGTCTACCTCGCCCTTGAACACGAAGTGTACATAAACTCGATCAATCAGTTCGCGCTTCTCTCTGAGGTCATTCTTGAGGTAGCTCAACACGTCGTTTTGGATAGGGTCTTGACTCGTACTCCCGAACACGCGGGCGAACCCGTCCTTTGCCAGGCGCTCCATTGACTGCTTAAATTGCGAGTGGTCTTCCGACCACTTGAACTGGTACAAATACAGGTTACGAGCATCGCGATCTACAAAGTACGCGTCAATTCCGTAGTCATTTCCGCCGAACGCCACTTGGTGCGCAATCTCGTCTACATCGACCTTAAACTTTCGGGTAAGGTAAAGCAGGGCAAAGTAGTCCTCTTTACGACCCCCATACCGCCCATAGTGTTCGGCGTGTAGACTATCGAGTCGTTGCTGATCAATGGCTTTTATCGACATTACTTTGCTTCCTTTACCGGCGGGCGCCTTTTCATGTTCATTTTGAAAGGCGCCCACGGAACTGCATTCGTTCCGGCATCAATTGCAATCCTCGCGTTCATGGTATTCCTTTGACTCGTATGGAAGTACTAAGAAGCCTCAAATTGTTTTGGAACCTCAACAACGAAACCGCTCGTCATGAGCACAATGAGACCTTCCCGCGCGCCAGTAATGTCGAGGTAGGCGCGTAGCTGGGCTCGATACCCATCGAGGATGCGGGCGCTCGGGTTGACATCACTCTTCCAGTCGATCACCACCTCGGGTGCGCCCGTCGGGGAAATCGTCAGGGCGTCGACAATGCCAGCAGCGGCGTTTTCGTCGCTATCGACCGCCTGCACACTATAGACCGGGAATTCCGCCTTCAGGTGGGGCCGCAATTCTGCGACCCGCGGCAGCGCGAGCGTCCGCGCGACACAACCCGCCAATTCCTCAGGCACCAAGCCTTTGGCCGGATCGACGGATGACGTTTCCCCCAGCGAGTAAATCAGCTCCCCTGCACGCGCAATAACTATCTTCGAATCATCATCGAGTTCGCCGGTCAGTATCTCCTCCATTAACTTATGAAGGATCAGTCCACGCTCCCGTCCACCCTGAACGGCTGTCGGCGCATTTAGGTCCGGGATCGCCTCGTCGGTTCCGGCGGACCAAATATCAGCTCCCTCGACAGCCTCTCCCTTGTCGCCGTCCCCCTCGTGCCGGCTCGGCGTGTGCCATTGGAGGTGCCCTTGGCGATCGACAATGGCCGATGCCTGCGCAGCGAATTCGGCGCGGGTCTGCTCATTGGGGGACGCTACCGAGGCGCCGAAATTAGGTGCCGGCAGCTGCGAGGGATCGATCGCGGGCAATCCAGGCAAGTCGAAATCGATGAGCGCACTCCAAGCCGCGTTGCCTGGAGGGACGTCGCTTCGGGGCAGCACGAGAAGTTCGCGAGCCCGCGTGGCGGCGACATACCACAGCCGGATACGCTCACGCGTCAGTTCAGCCTCTTCCGCCTCGAGAACCGCAGCATGACCCTCCGGCGCAATTCCTAATATCGGGCAATAGAACGTGTCCGTGCGGCGATCGATAACCGCGCTGTCCGGTCCCATCGCACCCGTCATGGTGTTGATCGGGATGACCACCGGCCACTCGAGACCCTTGGCGGAGTGCATGGTGACGAGAGTCACCGACTCCTCCTGGGCATCCGGTCGACCTTCGACCGCGCTGTCCTTGTCGCTCCACGCGGCCGTCATGGCCTCGGCGAAGGCGGATAGACCCCGCACGGCGTAGGCGGACGCGAGACTCAAGTAGAGATCGACGTTGGCGAGCGCCCGTTCCGCCTGGCCACGGTGTCGCTCCAGCAGCAGGGGACGTACTCGCAACACATCGACGGCCTGCGACAGCAGCTCGTGCGGCGTGGTGCCGTTGCTGCGCTTGGCGAGCGACTTGAGCGTCGTCAGCACGTCGGCAGCCAGCGGATGGGGGACGAGCGCGGGGTCAACCGCCAGATCCAAGCGGGGAATGCGCTCCGGCTCTTCTTCCGAGCGCGGCAGCGCCCAGACGATATCGAGGAGCTGCTCCTCGGTAAGTCCAACCAAAGGCCCGCGCAGAAGCGCTCCCAATGCCAGCGTGTCGCGCCGGTCGGCCAGCACGCGCGTGATCGCGATCAGATCCTGGATCTCCTGGCGGCGGTACAGTCCCTTGCCGGCCTGCGTCGCGACCGGGATCCGGCGAGCCTCCAGCGCCTCTTCATACCGCCAGAGCTCCGTGCCGGCGGGAGCGAGCAGTGCGATATCACCGGGCTCGCAGGGCCGCGGCGTACCGCTCCTCCGGTCAACGATCTGGCGGTGGCCGATCAAGCGAGCGCACAGCTCTGCGACCGTTTCCGCCTCGGCATCCCGTTCCTGCGCAGCGGTGGCCTTGCCTTCCTCGTCGGCGACACGAATGTCGAGCGCCACCACACACACGCCGTCCTGCGGGTCGTCATGAAATGCATCCAGCGCCGTGAATCCCGGCTGACCCGCTGCCGACAGGTGCGCAGCAAAGCGTTCGTTGACGAACTTGAGGATCGACGCCCGCGAGCGAAAATTCGTGGAGATCGACTGGAGGCTTTCGCTGTCATGTGCCTGAAACGCCGTGCGGGCGTCGACGTAGGCCGCGACGTCGGCGCCCCGGAATCGGTAGATCGCCTGCTTGGGGTCTCCCACCAGAAAAAGCGCGCCCGGCCGAATGCGAAAATCTTGCCAAGGCGCATCCGGTACCAGCGGATCGCCGCACAGGCGCCAGAATATCTCGGTCTGCAAGGGATCGGTGTCCTGGAATTCATCGACGAGCACATGCCGGAAACGCAAGGCCAGCGCGTGACGCACCGGTTCGTGATCGCGAAGCAGATCCCGGGCGGCGAAGATCAGGTCGTCGAAATCCAGCTGGGCGCTGCCGCGCTTATAGTCACGGTAGCGCTGCAGGATCGGCTGCGTCTCATCGATCAGCACCGCAAGCGCTCGGCTCGCCACGGCGCGCTGCAGGGCCGTCCAGGCCATTCCACAGGCCTCGTAGTGGAGGGTCGCCTCGTCATTCAGTCGCTCGGCATCCGCTTTCGACAGGCCGGCGCGCTTCGCCGCCGTCACCCATTTGCCCTTCTTCCGATATTGTAGAAAAAGTCCTTTCTGAGTGAGCAACTCGTCCGACGGCCGCATGATCAATAGGCCGACCAGCCCGGCGGGTGTCGTGAACTTTGTCGCGCGAACCACATCCACCAATTCACGAAAGCGATCGATGATGTCCGCGGTCTCGGGCTCGCTCGCGACAGTGGCGCGCTGAAAGGCGCCAAAGTCGTCTACCCCGCGTTGAAGTGTAGCGGCCAACGGCCCGATGTCCGACGCCGGCGGCGCGCGCAGACCACGGCGTCGGCGTAAGGATTCGGCAATGCGGCGGACCAAGGCGACGGTCGCTTCCGGATCATGCAATACCAGCTGCGCAATCAGGCCACCGCCATTCTCGGCGAGGTGCTGACGCAGCCAGCAGTCGACGATCTCGAGGAAAGCCAGATCCCCTTGAGTCCGGTCGATGATGGTCGCACCCGGATCGATATTAGCCTCGGCCGGATAGGGTTTGATGAGTCGCTGGCAAAATCCATGGATCGTGGAGCAGGTGACTTCATCGATCGCCTTCGCCGCCCGTTCCAGGTGGATGCGCTGGGCGCCCGAGAGTCCCGCCGGCAGCGCGATGCGCAGTTCGGCGGCCACTCGACCGGCGAGTAAGTCGGTGACGAACTCGCGCACGCGGGATAAGAGCTCGCTTGCCGCGAGTTCCGTGAAAGTGACGGCTGCAATCTCTCGTGGGTTGACGCCCTCCGCGAGCATCATCGCGATCCGTCCGGCCATGACCGCCGTCTTGCCGGAGCCCGCGCCGGCCTCGACCAGAATCGCGCGATGATGCACGGAGAGCGCGAGCAATCGGGCGTCGACGTCTTTAAGGCTTTTGGAGGTGTCAGCCATCACTCCATCTCCCAGAGCGGTGCAACATCCACGAGCCGCGCCAAGACCGCCGGTCCCTTTCGTTGGCAATACGTGGCGCCCGCGTTCGCCGGTAATGCGAAAAGAAGATCGTCAAAGGCGCTGGCGGTATCCGGACCGGGAAGGGCCATGCCGCCGGCAAAGCTCGCACCTGCGGCTCGCAGATAGGTCGTGAGGTCGGTCATCGCCGCCTCCGGGTCGTCGAGCGGCAGATCCTTATCGTCACGCGGATACAGCAGTGAGGCACTCACCGTGACGCCCTTGCCGAGCAACGCCTTCACGGCAAACGCATACAGGCAACGCTGCAGCTCGCTGCCACCGGCCAGGCGAATGGGTTTCTTGGGCGATTTGCCGGTCTTGTAGTCCCGGACGGATGCTTGGGAGCGGTCCGCGGCCAGATCGAGGCGATCGATATACCCCCCAATCTGGAACGCCGTGCCGGGAATCACGACCGGCGCGGTGATGTCCCACGGGGCCGAGGTTGCGACCTTGGGCTCCATGCCGCCGAACGGCAGTTCGCTATAGGAGCGCGTATTGGGTAGCGCCTCGTCGCGGAAGGACAAAGCCTTGACCGAGAGTTCGCGGATTTCTGCCAGCGTCTGCTTCCAGATGACGCAGGGAGGCAGGGCGCGTTCGGTCTCCCAATCCCCCACGAGGCGCTCGGCGGCCCGCTCGACCGCCGCCGTGATCGTTGCCACATCCGCTGAAGCGAGTCCACCGGCGCTCTCCAGATCGCGCAGCGCCCGATCGAGCGTGCGGTGGACCAAGTCGCCGAAGGCAAGCGGGTCAAGGACGAGCGGCTCCTCACTGCTCTGCAGGGCCTTCCAGTCCAAGGCATACCGCCAGACGAAGCCCAGCGGATTGCGCAGCAGGAGCTTGAGCGAGCTCGCCGAGTGTCGGCGCCCAAGAACCTCGAGCAGCAGCGGGTGATCGGCGCGCACGAGGCCATCATGGGCCGTGATGTCAGGGCGGTGCCAATCGCGCCAGCAACTCGTCGCGCTCATGGCCTGCGGTTCGAGGGCGAACTCGGCAGGCCGCGCCATGAGTCGATCGGTCTCGCTGAAGGCGTGCAACGGGACGACGTGACGGCGGAGATAGACTTCATCGGCATGGTCGTCTAGCAGCGGGCTGCGGCCAAGCAACCGTCCCTCGCTGTCACGCCGGGCGCGCGAGAGCACGACTTCCTTGGCGGTAGTCGAGAGGATGGTCTGAAAATCACGCCGATCGGCGAGATTGACCGGCAAGGGATCGAGCTCTGCCGTGGGGATGAGGTGGTCTGGGATCAACCGGTCCTCCGCGATGCCGCGAGGCCAGCGCGAGGAATTCAAGCCGACGAGGCGCACGTAGGGACGCGGGCACGCCGCGAGTGCGCTCGCCGGCATCCAGGCCACCGACACACAGGCTTCCAGGCCGTCATCGTGCTTGAGACTGGCCAACGTGGTGTCGATGGCCGCCGCCGGGCCGGCGAGCAGCGCCGTGCGCCAGATCGCGAGCGCCCGGCCCTCGAGGAAGGCCTCGCCCAATTCGGCGGCAGCGGTCGGACCTTTCGCGAGCAGGGTGACGGCCGCGCGCAACGCGTCGGCGTGATCCGTGGCATCCGGCCAGTCCTCCGGCTTCAGGCGGGCCAGCAGTCTGTCCCAGGCCGGCAGACTCGCAAGCGGCGCATCCGGCGGCAGCACCCGCAGCCAGCCATCGGGCAGTGTGCCGAATGGCTTGGCCTCCCGACACAGCACCGCGAGTCGACGTACGCGGGCGCGCGAGAGGCCGCGGACGAGCAGATCCGCGAGGGCCGCGGCGGCTTGGCCGTCGCGGGTGGTGACGGTGGGGACACCGTGAATAAAGTGCAGTCCTAAGTTGGCGTCGGCGCGCAGAGCCAGCAAATGATGGTCATACTCGGCCGGCGACGCCGATGCAATTGCGATATCGGCTGCGGCAACGCCCGCGGCGAGCAGTGCCCGCGCCCATCGCAGTGCCTCGATGGCCTCATGGTAGGCCGTGGCGGCGCTGACGATGCCAATCGTCGGCGACTCGGCGGGGGCTGCGACTACGTCAACGCCGCTACCCTCGAGCCACTCCGGGACCGCACGGGGTCCGGCCGTCCACCGCACAGGAAGCCGACCGGCAAGCGCCTTCAGCAGCGGGCGCCAGCACGGCTCGAGCTCGGTCAGCCCTGAGATCTCGACGCTGCCCAGAACGGCAGGCGCATGGTGGATTCGTGCCATGGCGCCCGAGACAATATCGGCGGGACGCCGCATGTCGGGAGGGAGGCGCGTGAGAATGGCGGCTTCCAATCGAGCCATGGTATCCAAGCGCGGATATGGCGGCGTGCGCTGGCTTAAGTCGATGCCGGCGTACCAAACCTTGCGCAGGGAATCCACCGCCGCGCCGACCATTCCCGGGAGGCTCTTGATGTGCTCGAGCTCGCCCATGTCGGTCGTCGGCAAGACCGCCAAGATGGCCGCGCGCAGCGTCTCCGCGTCGATTGATTGGGTGAACCCGCCGGCGAGTCGGGCCGCCGCCTGCTCAAAGGTCATGATCTGCAGGCCATGGCGAGCCTCACGCGCCGCCGTCAGCCGCGCGGTGCGCATCGCGAGGCGCCCGTGGACGATCAGGGTGGAGCGAGAAGCGACAGGCATGGGATCAATTCCTGGTCTTGTCAGATCCTTCAGGATATACCATCACTCCGACAGAATGCGTCGCGGGAGAAGTGCCAATGCCGACTCACAACAAAGGGGATGTCATCCAGCGTCAATGGGAGATGCTGCGTCTCATCCCAAGCCACGATATGCCCGGTCGGACGGCGGTGGAATTGGCGGCCTCGCTCGAAACGCGGGGCTATCCCGTCACCCGGCGGACCGTGGAGCGGGATTTGGACAACCTGCTGGAGTGCCTGCCGCTACAGGTCAACCGCTCCGGACGCCCGCAACGCTGGCGCTGGCAGAAGGCCCGGGGGCTCGATGTGCCCGGGATGGAGGCTGCCGAGGCTATGGCGCTCTACATCATGAAAGATGCCATGCAAGCGCATCTGCCTTCCTGTTTTCTCGAGGCGCTGAACGGCCGTTTCGTCCAGGCCAACAAGACCCTGGCGACGTTGGCACGCAATGGGGCCTCTGCGCGCTGGTCGGATCGCGTCCGTGTCGTTCCAGCCCATGTGGTCCTGAAGTCACCCCGAATCTCGCCCAAGGTGATCCAAGACCTGCAAAAAGCGCTGCTCCATGACATCGCCGTCGATGTCTTGTACCAGTCACTGTACGAATCGGCGCCCAAGTCGCGCGTCTTGTATCCCCGGGGACTGCTGCTACGGGGCTCGTCGCTCTATCTGATCGCCGATCAAAGGAACTCCGCCGAGCCGCCGTACCATTACGCCGTGCAACGTTTTTCGAGCGTCCGGCTGCGGGAGCTCGAGCCCTGGCCCACGGCGGCGTTCTCGCTGGATGCGTTTCTGGCGGACGGAACGGATCAGTTCGGTGATGGTCAGGCGGTGCGTCTCGTGGCGACCATCAGTCCGCACCTCAAGAAAATCCTGCGCGACTCGCCCTTGAGCGAGGACATGCGGATTGTCGAGAAGGGGGAGGTCGCCACATTGAGTGCGACGGTACGCGACACCTGGGCTTTACATAATTGGCTACTGGGCCACGCGGAGAACATTTGCGTGCAACAACCGGCGGCTTTACGCACTCTCCTGGCCGCCAAATTGCAGGCCGCGGCGCGGCAGTACACGTAAACGCGCGACGCATCCTGTCGCTCAAGCGCGCTATCCTTATGCTCAAGACAGGAGACAGCGATGAACGAGGTAGCGACGAAATCGAGTGTCAATTTAGCGGCCGTACCCGTGCTGTATTCGGAGCACATGCTCGCCGATGCGGGCTCCTTCAGTCCGAGCGCCGGTAAGCCCCGGCACGTCATGGACGGTTGGCGGAAGGCCGGTCTTCCTGTGGCCCCGCAATCCTTTGCGCCCGCGACGCCTATGGACCTTGCCCTCGCCCACGATCCCGCCTATGTGAATGCAGTGTTGTCGGGACGGGTGCCGAATGGCTTCGACACCCACAGCGTCGAGGTGGCGCGCTCCCTGCCCTATACCACCGGTGCGATGATCGAAGCGGCTCGGGCCTCGCTGGTGTCAGGTTGTGCTTGCGCCCCCGTCAGCGGCTTCCATCATGCCCACTACGAGCGGGGCGGGGGCTTCTGCACCTTCAATGGCCTCGTCGTGACCGCGCAGACGCTAATCGCCGAGGCGGACCTGCAGCGGATCCTGATTCTCGATTGCGACATGCACTATGGCGATGGGACCGACCAGATCATCGAGAAACTGAGGCTGTCTGCCCGCATTCAGAACACGACCTTCGGTCGCTGGTTTGGTTCGCCTTCGGACGCGCACGCGTACCTTGCCAAGCTGCGGAACATGGCAGCGCAATTTAATGATTATGACCTGATCCTGTACCAGGCAGGTGCTGACGTGCATGTGGATGACCCCTTGGGCGGTGTCCTCACCACCGAAGAGACGGTCGAGCGCGATCGGATCGTCTTTGAGGCCGCGCGGCAAGCCGCCGTCCCCATCGCCTGGAACCTTGCCGGTGGTTATCAGCGACCACTCAGCCGAGTGATCGATTTGCACGTCAATACGATGCAGGCGTGCGCCCAAGTTTATTGTGCGGATGAAATGCCGGAAGCGAAGCCGGCCAGGAGTAACGTATGAGTACTGAAGAACGTCGGGAGGAAGTCACTGCGGGAATGCCCGGGGTACCGGTGACCGCCGATGGCCAAGCCACCGTGCCCCAAGGGAAGGCGGAATTCGAGCCTCACACCGTCGTCGACCTGGAGGGTACGCTGGTCTGCGCCCAAGAGCGGCCGCGCTCTTCGCAGTCGCTTGCATCGCTGTGCCTGCCGGCGCTTACCGATCAGGTGGAGCAGGTCGGGGTCTGGAACTTAGGTTCAACCGATTCCGAAATCCGCCTCGGCGACTATCGCTTTCTGGTCGTGGAATTTACCGATGCGGCCGACGTGTGCCGTTTCGTCCAGATTTGGTCGGAGCCGCATTGCCATCTGACCATGGAAGTGGGCCCGGGAAACCGTGAGGAGACGATACTGCAGGCGGTGGCCGATGGTATTCGCCCCGCCTTGACCGGTCGCGGCTTTGAGATTGGCGGCAATGCGAGCAATTACGCCAAGCGCCTGGTGGCGCCGTCATCCCACGGTGCGCGCTCAATCGCCAGCGAGATGCTCGCGATTTTGACCGACGTGCACGGCTATGACGGAACGGCTGACCTCACGTACCGGTTGCACCAGGACACGATTTTGGAGGCGAATCATGTCTTGGACGGCATCAGTCGATCACAGTTGGTTGACTGGCTCAACGTCTGGAGCCTCAACCCGCGTCAAAGCGAGGATCACGAGGATGTCGTATCGGCGCGCGAACGTGACCTGGAGTTTACCGTCATGCTCCGAGCTCCCAAGCAGAGGCCGTCGGGCGCTTACTGGGAAATTCATTGCTGTACCACCTTCCCACTGCCGAACGATGCAGCGGCGGAACTGCTGGCGGAATACAACGCTCGCCCCAGTCTCTTCAAGGTGTTTGCAGGATCGCGCAGCGACGAGTTCACGCGCGAAATCGGCGTTGTGAGCGGGATCAATCTCGCCGGCGGTGTCACTCCCGCCCACATCCGCTGCCAGATCCGGGAGTGGCTGGATGCGGTGCGCGCCTTGCGGTATCACAGGGCTCGCCAACCAGAACCGGTACCGGCAGCGGAAGCAAGTCATGTTCTCAATTAAGATTGTTACGGTGAGTTTTGGATGGCACACCACCGGGTTGGCCCTTGACGGTCGTTGCAGCGTCTTGCCCTTGTGAGATGTCTGCCCGGTGGGTTACAAATCCTTTTGCCGTGGGCTTTTGTTATTGAGTAGTTTTGCGGCGATTTATCTGTGAGTACCAATCTGCGTGTCAAACAGTAAGAAACCGATCGGCGCATTGATTCAGTCCCTCTTTTCCGGGCCCTTGGATATCGTCGGGGACGTTCACGGCGAGATTGACGCGCTTCGTGACCTCATGGGTGTCATGGGGTACCGGACGGATGGGAGTCATCCAGGCGGGCGTCGGCTGGTGTTCATCGGGGATCTTTCGGATCGGGGTCCGGATAGCCCGGCGGTGCTTGGCCTGGTGTCGAACCTGGTGTCCCGCGGGCTGGCGCAATGTCTGCTGGGCAATCATGAGCTGAATCTGCTGCGGGAGGCTATCAAGGAAGGGAATGGGTGGTACTTCGACGTGAATCATGACCATGCCAAGGACAAGTTCCTCGATTCGCAGTCGCTGGCGGCGGCGAAGCGCCCGGCGCTCCGGGAGTTCCTGGCAGGTCTGCCAATCGTCCTCGAACGGGAGGATCTGCGGCTCGTGCATGCGGCCTGGCATCCGGCGTCGGTCGAGACCATTCGGGCATCGTCGCTGGATGCACTGGATCTTTACCTGCAGCATCACGCGCGGGCGGTGCAGCTTGGCATCGACATCGGCCTGGCGGAGCGGGGCGACGCCGACGATGCCTCGTTGGGTGATTCGTTGACGGATGTGAATGCGGTCGTACCGTTGTTGCCGAATTTCGGTGCATTGGACGCCCTCCACCAAGACGCCAATCCGGTGTCGATTGTGACGTCGGGACTGGAACGCATCGCAAAGCAGGTGTTTTTCGCCAGCGGCAAGTGGCGCATGGTGGACCGGTATCCCTGGTGGAACGACTATACGGCCGAGGTGCCGGTCATCATGGGTCACTACTGGCGATGGCCGACCCGCAAGGCGCGGGACGATTATTCTCGAGGGGAGCCGGATCTTTTTGCCGCCTATCGTGCGAATGAGTGGTTTGGGGCGAACAAGAATGTGTTCTGCGTGGATTTTGCGGTGGGAGCGAGATTCAAGGAACGGGCGGGCGGGGCGACGGATCATTTTCAGTGTCGACTCGGCGCGGTGAGATGGCCGGAGCGGGAGTTGGTCATGGATGATGGGACCCGAATGGGCATGGTGAATTAGATCGGGCGATCAAGACGCAAGTTCCGGTGGGGGTCAACGCATGACGGACAAACTTGATTTGGCGGGGTTACTGCCGTTCGTCATTGAAGTGGCTGAGGCGGCGGGGCGCCGGGTGGCGGCTGAATTCATCCGACCGGGCGGACCTCGCGGTCGAGGCGATCATGCGGATGTGGATGAGGAGATTGAACGAGTCCTTCGGCCGCAGCTGCTCGAGAGGATGCCGGCTCGGTGGCTGGGTGAGGAAACGGGCCGCCTCGCAGGTCCGGGCGGGCCATATTGCTGGGTCGTCGATCCACATGATGGCACGGGTGCATTTCTGCAGGGCGAGCGGGGGTCGGCGGTGTCGATCGGGCTGTTGCGGGAGGGCGTACCGGTCCTCGGGGTAGTCCATGCGCCGCTGTCCCCCGATCGGGGTTCGGACACCATCGCGTGGGCGGAGGGGCTGGACCACGTACTGCGCAATGGGGTGCCCGTCACCGCGACGTTAGCAGATGCCACGTTGTCGGCCGGCGCCATCGTGTTCGTCAGTCAGGCGGCGCCGGAGTGGCCGGTCGGCAATGCGCGTGCGGTGGCGCCGGCGCGTTTCGTGGCGCTCCCGTCCATCGCCTATCGGCTGGCGCGAGTGGCGTCGGGCGACGGAGTTGGCGCGGTGTCTCTCAATGGTCCGAGCGGGTGGGACTATGCAGCGGGGCATGCATTGCTTCGTGGTGCCGGCGGCGTGTTCCTCGATGAAGCCGGTCGGGAGGTGGCGTACACCATCGGCGGCGCAAGCCACACGCGCTTCTGTTTCGGTGGCGGATCCCAGGCGGCGCGTGATCTCGTGGCGCGCAACTGGGGCGGAGTGCGCGACGGTCATGGAATGTCACGGCGTACGGTGCTTCGCTGGCCGCGGGCTGCTCCGGGTATGGCGCTCGATCGCGCGGTGGGCTGTTTGCTGGGCCAGGTCGTCGGGGATTCCTTGGGGTCGCTGGTTGAGTTCAGTGCGAAGGACGAAATTGCGCGGGAATATCCTCAAGGTGTTCGCGACCTGGCCGACGGTGGCACCTGGAACACGATGGCGGGGCAGCCGACTGACGACAGTGAGCTGGCGCTCGATCTGGCGCGCACGCTCGTGGGACTGGACTCATGGTCGTCCGAGTCGGTCGCCGCGGCGTATGGTGGTTGGTATGCCTCCCGGCCCTTTGATGTGGGAGGCACGACGCGTCAGGCGTTGTCGCCGACGGCGTCGGCGCGGTCCAATAAGGCGGGAACTGCGCGGGCCGCAGCGAGTCGGGACAGCCAGGCAAACGGAGCACTCATGCGATGCGCGCCGATCGGCCTCTGGGCGCGCGACGCGCGGGAAGCTGCGATGGCAGCGCGCGAGGATGCGGCATTGAGCCACCCGCACCCGGTATGCCAGGCGGCGTCGGCGGCGTTCGTGGCGGCGATCGCGACGGGCATCGGCGGTGGTGATCGGGAGGCCATGCTGGCGGCGGCGGAAGCGGCGATGCCGGAACCGGAGGCCGCAGCGGTGCGGGATCGGCTGGCGCTTGCAATGGGTGGCCAGGGTCCGCAGGAATTTATCCGGAATGCCGGCTGGGTGCTGGTAGCGTTCCAGAACGCGTTCTGGCATCTGGCGCGCGGTACGCCCCTTGAGAAGGCGTTGATCGAGACGGTTGGCGAGGGAGGCGATACCGATACCAATGCGGCGATTTGCGGTGCGCTGTTGGGCGCGGCTCGGGGGAGCGTCGCCATCCCCGTGCGTTGGACGATGGCGGTACTTGCGTGCCGCCCGCTCCGTGAGACCGGTGCTCGCCAACCACGACCGGCGCGGTACTGGCCAGACGACGTGCCGTTGCTGGCCGAGGCGTTGATGCTGCGTGGAAGAGCGGGCAGCGGCGAGAGCGGTCCGAAAATCGATTATTGAATGGCGAGATGTCGAATCATGATTGTCACACCCATCGCTCCACGTGCACTACCGGCATCGCCGCTCCTCAACACCACGCGATCCTTTTACCAGGTGCTTGACGCGCCGGCACCGCTTGCGGGTATGAAGTATCCGTCGGAAAGGCCGTGGCCGTGGATCGATTTGCAGGCAGCGGGATTCAACTCTGTCGTTTGTCTCACGGACAGCATTCCCCGGTATGACCCGGCGCCGCTGCAATTGTTGTATGCGGCCGGCTTTCAAGACCAATTGGGCATGAGCGCACCTACCGATCCCATCCGGGAAGCCGAAATGTTGGTCGAGGTGGTTGACCGAGTTTGCGACGAGCTCGTGGCCGGCCGTGGGGTCGTGGTCCACTGTCAGGGCGGTACGGGCCGGACGGGCACTGTCCTCGCCTGCGCGCTGCGTGCAATGGGTGTCCCGATCGAGAAGGTGTTGGCATATCTGGGGTTGATCAATCGCTCGCGTGGGAAGGCTCCTGGTTGGCCCGAGTCTGCGTGGCAGCAGCGGCAGGTGGAGGGGTTTCAGCGGCGCGTGGATAAGGATATTCAGCCGTCGATATGAGCCTGGCTGGGCTTATGGTCCATTCCGTGAGTATTTTGATTACGGCGCTTGGTATTGTCAGTTTTTTGCAAGGAAGCCGCTGTAATTGCTGTACCGATGAAGCGGGGTGGATTCGCATAGGCGGGCCCGGGTACTCGTGCTCGGTAGAAAACAACTAATGTCCCGGGAGACAGATATGAAAGCATCCGAAAACATGATTGAACTGCCGAGGCGTGATTTCAAAGGAAGTCGGCTACGCTGCCTTTTGATGACCAGCCAAGGTGACGCTGAGGTAGCAAAGTTCTTCCAATCCATGGTTGGCGAACAAGCGTCGGTTGGTAGCAACGATATCGCGGCACCACGCGGTTTCCTTCATGCGGATGAAGCAAAACTTGGAGAGATACCGGGATTTCTGAGCGAAAGAGACCGGGCCGAGGTAACGCGTTGGTGGTTGGCGCGGACCGGTCGGGCGAATACGCCAAACTGGGATTTGCTCTGCAATTGTACCGTGGGCGGCAAGCGGGGATTGATACTGGTGGAAGCCAAAGCACATGACGGGGAGTTCTCCGACGGCGGTTGCGCGGCGACGGACGGCGGCAACGTCGACCAGATTCGCAAGGCAATCGACTTAGCGTCACGCGGTCTGAACGAGCTTAAACCGGGATTCGCGTTATCTGCTGAGCGCCACTACCAACTCAGTAACCGTTTTGCGTTTGCGTGGAAGGTAGCAAAAATGGGCGTGCCGGTAGTACTTGTGTACCTTGGTTTCCTGGACGCTCAAGATATGGCGGCCAACGGCCGACTTCTGTTTAAAAATCACGCTCAGTGGACAGACTGTGTGTCCGCTAAATCGAAAGGGATAGTTCCCAAGGATATTTGGGGCTCGACACGCTCGGTTGATGGAACACCCCTTACGATCTTAATTCGATCGGCAGAGGTTCGAATCGACGCCCGGATGAGACACTGAACGAATCCCCTTCCATCTCGTTGGTATCTTGACGCCAAGAATACCGGCTCAAGAGTCGATCGGGACAGCAAGATCGTAATGGACGTCTACATTGGTTTTGATTCTGCTTGGACAAATAGTCGGAAAGCTCCGGGCGCTATTTGCGCTGTCTGCATCGACGAAGGAAATGCGGTAGGATTCCATCCGCCGCGATTGGTCTCGTTTACTGAAGCGCTGGCGTTCATCGAAGAGGTTCGCTCAGATAGCGGCGTCACGCTGATCGCGCTCGATCAGCCTACCGTGGTCCCCAACATGACGGGCATGCGCCCGGTAGAGCGCGTGGCCGCGTCGCTCATCAGCTGGCTCGGGGGAGGGGTACAGCCCGCGAATCGCGGACGGTTGGGCATGTTCTGTAACGCAGCGCCCATTTGGCGGTTTCTCGACGAGGTCCGAGCGCTCGAGGATCCGGACCTCGCTCGAACTGCCGAGAACGGCCTCTATCTGATGGAGGTGTTCCCGGCCCTCGCCCTGGCGTCAATGGGGTTTTTTGGCCGGCTCGCGAGGCCTCGATACAATCCGGCTCGCCGGAAGATTTTTCGGCTGATCGACTGGAGGCGTGTGGGAGATACCGCTGCACAGCGAGCCGACGGGCACGGCTGTGGAGAACTTGCGGAATGGTGCCGCAGCGCGGCGGCAATTATGCAACCTCGCAAGCTAGATCAAGACAAATTGGACGCCGCATTGTGCGTGCTAATAGCGCTCCATTGGCGCCTACGATCTCGCGATGAGTCCGTGATCCTGGGCGACTTGGCCAACGGATATATGGTTGCCCCGGCAACCGCGGAGGTGCGCGAACGCCTGTCGGCAGCCGCGTCAAAATATGGCGTGGCGATGAACGGTGTCATATCGAGCCCGCATACGCCTATGACATAACAGGCGTTATTCGAAATGTCATCGGACACTCCGCGTTAAACGCGGCAAGAAGCAATGCACGCTCAGAGCGGTTCCACCTCACAACCCCCGCGGGTACAGATCGTTACCCAACTAAAGACGGCGATTGCGATTTCGGCCCTTCGGCGGTTCCGCTCGTTTCGCTTCCTCCATCGCTCGCCAGCGGCGTTTCTCTCGCCTTTTCGGCCTCGCCGTACAAATGATGCAGAAAGTGATGGGATGGACCCTCCCGCCTTTTCACTTGGTTGAAACGGCGAGAAGATCGTCGCTACCGAGGATGTCCCTCGAGGAGGAGATGAGCGATGAGCAACAAGCAAACGATTGGGATTGATATTGCCAAGCGCGTGTTTTATCTGCACGGGGAAAACGAGTTCGGAAAGGTGGTTCTGCGGGAGAAATTGACGCGTGAGCGCTTGCTGCCATTTCTGGCCAATCAACCGGCGTGCACGATCGCGATTGAGGCCGGCTCTGGCGCCCATCATTGGTGTCGTGCATTTGTTCGGCTCGGCCATGAGGTGCGGATGATCCATGCAAAGTTTGTTCGACCGTTCGTCAAGTCGAACAAGAACGACTGGAACGACGCCGCGGCAATCTGCGAGGCGGCGCAGCGGCCGACCATGAGGTTTGTTGCCCCAAAGTCGCTTGAGCAACAAGATCTCCTAACGATACATCGGATCCGAGAGCGAATCGTGAACCATCGAACGGGGCTATGCAACCAGATTCGGGGCTTGCTCGCGGAATACGGAATCGTCCTACCGCAGAGCGTGTCGCGACTGCGGCGGTTGCTGCCGGAGGTTCTCGAGGATGCCGAGAACGAACTCACGGTTCGTGGGCGTGAACTGATTTCGTCATTGCTCGAGGAGCTTTGCGCGATTGACGAGCGGCTCAAGCCTTACGACCGCGCCATCGAGAAGGCATCTCTCGATAGCTGGACATGCCGGCGGCTGCGTAGTATTCCGGGGATTGGGCCCGTTGGTGCCACCGCCGTCGTGGCCACAATGGGCGATCCGAAAGCCTTCAAGAATGGCCGGCACTTTGCAGCGTTCCTCGGTCTGACGCCTCAGCAACACAGTTCTGGCGGCAAATCGCGGCTCGGCTCGATCAGCCGCCGGGGCGACGTGTATGTACGCCGCATGCTTGTCCAGGGAGCGCACGCGATCTTGAAACACGTTGCACGCCGAGAGGGTCCACGCGCTGACTGGCTGCGCGCACTGGTGGCTCGCCGAGGTCGCCAAGTTGCGGCTGTCGCCCTGGCCAACAAGAACGCGCGAATCGCATGGCGTCTATTGACACATGAAACGTTTTTCGATGAGGCTATGTCGGTGGCTGCATAGAATCGGGTGCGCCCACCGACCAAAGTGATCAGCGTTGGAGGAATCAAACGAATCAATGAACGATGCGATCGAACTCACTTGATGACAAAGCAGGTCAGACCGGCTCCTTCAGACTCTGGTAATGACACCGGCGACACCAAGCGCCGCTAAAGTGATGAGGGCGAGGAGCGCGAATTCCATCAGGGCTCGGCGTGGAGATTGAATCACGCCATCGCAAAGCCGAATGTATGTATGCATCTGATCAACGCGGAGTTAGAAAGACGAGTTCGCTTGCAACGTCGGGAGGGTCCATGTATGCCGTTTTGATGACGCGGCGCGTCAAATCCAGAGACTATAATATCCTTTTTAATTCAATGTGTTATGCGATCGATATACGCATAACAATGATTATGTCCAATTATAAAGGGATACTTGCGGGTCAAACTGCCGCTGATCGCGCGCTCGGTTCTGCGCTCGCCCGAGGCCGAATGTCCCGCTCGACGGCCTTCCCAATCTTCGTCGTGGCGACTTCCAAGTCGTATTGCGACTGGAGGTTCTGCCATACCTGAGCACTCGTCCCGAAGTATCGCGCGAGCCGCAAGGCCATTTCCGCGGTGACTGAACGACGTCGGGCAACCAACTGATTGACGGTCGGCCGAGACACGCCGAGTTCCTTCGCCAAACGGTACGGCGTGATCTCAAGCGGCTCGAGGAAGTCATTCTTCAGGATGTCTCCAGGGTGAACGGGACGAAGCTTTTTAGCGGCCATCAGATTTCGCTCGATTTCTTATCAATGGTAGTCAACGATTTCGACCTCGAACGCCTCACCCGCGTTCCAACGGAAGCAAAGTCGCCATTGTTGGTTGACGCGGATGCTGTACTGACCTTTGCGATCGCCCTTGAGCGCCTCCAGCTGATTGCCAGAGGGCACCTTTAAGTCAACGAGCGTCGCTGCGGCGTCGAGATACTTGAGCTTCTCTCTCGCCCGCTGCTGAATATTGCCAGCTAGTCCTTTCACAAACTCACCGCGGAATATGACTTCCGCGCGCTTGTCCTTGAAAGAACGAATCACCCAACCATAGTAACGTGATCCGTGCCTAGTGTCTAGCCGTCCGGCGTCGGCCGTATCGGATGCACTTTGCGAAGCCCCTCACTGCGAAGTGCGCCCCGCGTCGACAACAACTGCATCTGGTAGCGCGCAAACGGGAAGACGATCACACCGTTGAAATTGATCTTCTCGAATCCCATCGGCGAAATGAATCGCAGGAGGGCGGGATCGATTTCTCGACCGGAGGTTTTCTTCCACGTATCGAGCGTGCGTTGCAGGCAACTCGTGTTGTAGGCCATCACGAGGTTCGTGCAGAGCGCTAGGCAGTGCGATTGAGCGGCGAGTTCCTCGTCGCGTCGGCCACGCGTGGAGCCTGAGCCGGCCTTGCGAATCTGCCGCTGGAGCTGGTGCGTGCGCTCGTTGTGATTGAGGTAGCGCAGTTTCTCGCGTCGATAGTCGGGGTCTGCGTACGAGCGCAGTAGGTCGTTGGTCCGCAGCAATAATCCGTGCGCGTGTCCGGCCCTGAAACTCGCATCGCCATGCCGCGCGGCGCCCTGCATCTCGATCGCCTCGGTCGCCGATAGCCGTCCGCTCATGACCGCGTCGGCCACCTTGAGGTGCGCATCCCAGCCTTTCTCGATCGTCTTCAGCGAAATGTCCGCAAGCACCACGTCCTTGAGCCTTTCCGGAACCTCAATGCCGTGCGGCACGTGTAGACGCCGGTCATTGTGGTTCTTGAGCCTGGGGCACATCAGGACGCCGACCACCCAGCCAAGGCTGCCGCCATAGGCGGAAAAGCCGTGCGTATCGGTGAATATGCGGGCGATCTTCGAGAGTTCTTGGCCGAGAATCCCGTCGATCGCGGGACCGACCTGCCGTTGTGTGATCATGATCGAGCGATCGCTGAAAATCCCCTGCTGCCCGTGCGTGTGGACATAGGTCGCAGCGCCCGACACATGGCGCTTGGGATCCGGACTCGTAAACCAGAAATACTCCGGCATATCGAGACTCATGGCATCGGCCGCGCAATCAAAGGGGATACCCCAGGTACGGGTGATTGCGTGCGAATGCATCCAGGTCAGCGTAAGCGATCAAGGAACCACGTACTTTCCGTCGTGATTTGATCGGTCGAAGCTGTTGGCACGGCAATTGGCCGTGGACGGAGAGCACGACGATGGCGACGACACAGAGCAAGCAGACGAGTGCAGAGCGGCGATACCTCGCTCATCTTTGGCAAGCACAGGCACAGGGATTGACGCTGGCCGAGTACTGCCGAGCGCAGGGATTGAACGCGCAGATCCTGTACAACCTCAGTTCCCAACTGCGGCGCAAAAGCAGCCGACCGGATAGACCCTTGGCGGTCGTGGCCAGGAAGCCGAATGCCACGAGTCGATTTGTGGCGGTTCAAGTGTCCCCGGCGGTGCGCGATCCTGTCGGTGGAATCTGCCGTTTGCACCATCGGAGCGGATGGATGATCGAGTGCACGGATCTGCCTGCGGCCGCGTGGCTTCAAGCGCTGGTGCAGGGAGGCGGCCATGCTGCGACCTGAGCCGCGGATTGATCGGGTGTACCTGCACCGTGCACCGATCGACATGAGGAAACAGCGTAATGGCCTTGCGGCGTTGGTCCAAGAGGTGCTGAAGCAAAATCCATTTTCTGGTGCGCTATTTCTGTTCACCTCGAAACGTCGCGACCGCATCAAAGCCCTGTATTGGGATCGGAATGGATTTATCGTTTGGTACAAAGTCATCGAAGGCGGGGAGAAGTTTTCGTGGCCGCGGCATCTCGATGCGGAGTCGATCACGTTGACCGCTGAGCAGCTACAGTGGTTGCTCGATGGCTATGATGTGTGGAAGATGAAACCGCATAAATCCCTGCAGTATTCGCACGTGAACTGATTCTTTTTGCAAGCGGGCACGGTATACTTTATGCCGTGCCCGCACTCGCTACCAGCATTGCGAAAAGCCTCGATGAAAGCTCATCGGTACACGATCGACTGCGGCGGTTGGAAGAAGAAAAGCTGCATCTTGCAACGCGCAATGCCGAGCTATCGCAGCAGAATGCCGCACTCATCGAGCGCAACACCTTGCTCACGGAAGAGGTTCACTGGCTGAAGTCGCAGGTCTTCGGGCGCTCCTCCGAGAAGAGCTCGGCGGACGTGTCGCCCGATCAGCGAATGTTGTTCAACGAGGCCGAGGTGCTCGCCGCGATCGCGGCGGCCGACGAGAAAGCCGGCACTCAAAGTGTCGCCGCACACGAACGCAAAGCGAAGCCGGGTCGTAAGGCGATACCTGATAAATTCCCGCGTAAACAGGTCATGCACGATGTGCCCGAGAGCGAGAAGGTCTGCCCGATGGACGGCACGCCGCGGGTACGGATCGGGGAGGAGATCTCCGAACAGTACGAATACACGCCGCCAAAGCTCATTGTGCTGCAGCACGTGCGGCCGAAATACGCGAGTGGTTGCGACCATCATGACGGGATAAAGATCGCGCCGGTGCCTTTGCAGCTGATGCCGAAGTCGATGGCGAGCCCGTCGCTGCTCGCCCACATCACGACGGCGAAGTTCGACGATGGCTTGCCCCTGACCCGCCAGAGCAAGCAGTTCGAGCGGCTCGGCCTAGACATCGGCGCCAGCACGATGGGCGTGTGGATGAACACGATCGGCGGCGAGAAGGTCGTGCCGATCATCAATCTGCTGAATGAGACGCTCCTCGAGGAGCCATACATCCATCTTGATGAAACACCGGTTCAAGTCCTCAAGAGCGCGAAGGCACCGAGCACCGATCATTACATGTGGGTCCGAGCGGCCGGTGCGCCGGGTCGGCGCATGATCCTGTTCGACTATGTGCCGACCCGCAATACCGAAACGCTCAAGACCTTGCTCACCGGTCCGGACGGGCCCTACCGCGGCAAGATCATCAGCGACGGACTGCAGCTCTATGACGGGCTCGCGGAAGCCTGGAAATTACTGCATTTTGGCTGCCTAAGCCATTGCCGACGGTATTTTGTGACGGCGGAGAAGGTCGGCCAGTCGCCCACAGGTCGGACACTGGCGCGGGTGGTCATCAGGGACTTCATCGGCGCGCTCTACGGGGTCGAGCGGCACATCAAAGCCTTGCGCGAGCGGCGTGAGCAGGCAGGCCACATGTTCAGCCTCGACGAGGTGCTGCAGATCCGCCAAGAGAAGGGCGTGCCGATTGCGGAGGCGTTCAAAAAGTGGCTCGATGACGTCGGTCCAGGCGTCACGCCGACGAGCGCGCTGGGCAAGGCGATTGCGTATTCGCTCTCTCAGTGGCCGAAGCTCGTGCGCTATCTCGAGCATCCGGAAATTGGCCCAGACAACAATCGTGTCGAGCAGGCGATCAGGCCTTTTGCCGTAGGCAGAAACTCATGGATGTTCTGCGATACCCAGGGCGGTGCACGAGCCAGTGCAAATCTCTACTCGCTCGTCTTGAGCGCTCGGGCTAACGGCATCGAACCGCTTGAGTATCTGACCCATATCTACACGCAAATCCCGGCGGCGACCACGGTCGAGCAGTTCGAGGCGTTGCTCCCTTGGAACGTCAAAGAGACCCTCAAGCAATCCACCGCCGCCCAGCCGTCGATCACGCCGACGACGGTCCATCAGACCGGCCGTCCGAAAGCAACCACGCGGTTAATCGAGACAATCATCGCCGACTGATTACGCCGTAATCTCTGGAGTCTGGGGCACGCCTTATATGAGAGCAAAGATAGAGCGGGTCTCTCACCCAAACATGCGGCCAGGCAACTCGGGGTCAAGCGCAGCACCCGCTACACAATGCTCATCGAGACTCAAGAAAACCCCGTAGCGAGGAGCTTGGATATGTCGCTTCAGCTTGAAGAGTACATCCCGGGGACCATCTGGCTTTGCCGTTACCCGGTCAGCTACATGGGCACCGAATTTGACGCGCGGATGACCGTGATACGACTGCGTGACGGCAAACTGATGCTGCACTCGCCATGCGCGATCGACAACCAGATTAAAAGCGCCCTGACCGCCCTGGGTTCAATAGCATATCTCGTTGCACCTGGAACCTACCACTTTCTGCACATAGCCTCGGCGCAGGCGGCTTTTCCCACGGCCGAGACTTTTATCTGCCCCGGCGTCGAGCGCAAATGCCCCGAACTGGAGTTCGACTGGCTACTCGGCGATACCGCGCCGGACGGCTGGCGTGGACAGCTCGATCAGGTTCTGGTGCGAGGCAGCCGTTGGATCTGGGAGGTTGCGTTCTTTCATCGGGACACCAGGACACTTATTCTCGTCGATCTGGTCGAGAACTTCACCGACCGGACGCCGGACGCCAACTGGGAACTGAAACTCTGGTGGAAGGCTGTGTTCCATATGTGGAACAACCCGAAGCCAGCGCCGGAGTATCAGTGGGGATGGCGCGACAAGCCGGCGGCGCGGCAATCGCTGCGGAATATTCTGCAGTGGGCATTTGAACGCGTAATCGTTGCCCATGGCGATCTCATTGAATCCGATGCGCGACAAAGAGTCGAGCGAGCCTGGAAGGTTCCGCTGACCGATGAACAGGCCAATCGCGAGCCGATTGCATAATTGATCCGACAACCGCTGGTTGTGTCTCGGCCAATCAACGTTTTACCGAATGCAAGCACGCCGCGTGCTTACCCGTTACTCCTCGGACGCGGCCGGCCCGTCGAGAACACGCGGTTCCTTGAGCGCTTACGA
>Ga0302319_10005812_pt1 | contig 24660 bp, 20 predicted proteins | sample Bog_T0_2_FD_203319 | JGI IMG/M metagenome (GOLD analysis project Ga0302319, IMG submission 203319) | Peat permafrost microbial communities from Stordalen Mire near Abisko, Sweden - Bog_T0_2 | ecosystem: Environmental > Terrestrial > Soil > Wetlands > Peat | place: Sweden: Abisko, Stordalen Mire...
TACCGTATCGGCCAGCCGCTCTGCAAATCGCATATCGTGCGTAACGACGATGCTGGTGAATCCAAGCTGCTGTTTGAGCCGCTGGATGAGGTTACCGAGCCGGCGGGCGATGATCGGATCGACCATGGTGGTCGGCTCATCGTAAAGAACAACGTCGGGCTGCGCGGCCAGAGCGCGCGCAATGGCCACAGCGCGCTTGCGCCCCGTGGAAAGACTGGCGGGCAAACTGTCGGAAACATCTTCTGCGCCCACCATCTGAATGAGCCGGCCGGTAATCTGGAGGATCTGGTCCTCAGCCAGGCCGCCGCGCTCGCGCAGGGGAAACGCCACATTTTCGCGCACGCTCATCGAATCAAACAGCGCGCCGTTCTGAAAGACCATGGTCACCCGCTTGCGGACCGCGCGCAGGCCTTCCTCGTCAAGCTCGGTGATCTCCGCGTTTTCCATCCGGATCGACCCCGAGTCGGGCTTCAAGAAACCCATTAGCAACCGCAGAGTGACCGATTTCCCTACCCCGCTACGCCCAAGAATGCACAGCGTCTGACCGCGCTCCACCATGAAACTTACATCGTCCAGAACCGGCCGGTCACCGAAAGAAATGCTCACATGATTGAATGAAATCAGCGGTTTACCCGGCTCATCCGGCGATTTCTCCCCATCGGCCGCAAATGCGACAGCAAGGTCCTGCATGGAATCCGGGTTGAAGGCCGTGTCTGACATTCCAGTGACTCCAGATTACGCGATAGGACGCTTGGACGCACTCAGGCCCCCTGTCGAAAGGCCTCGGCGCGTCCCAAATCGGGCGGGGTGTTTAAATTGGAAAACCATCGGGCGGCAGGCAATGCGTGCCTCTGGCTCACCTGGCAGCACTGCACAAGCAGCTCTGCGGGAACAACGCTCACCGGCTCGCCAAGGGCCGCCGACGCAGCCGCAAATGCCCGCAGGCACCCGCGCCGCCCGGCAGCCAGTTCCGTGCGCAGAACCGGCAAAGCGGCGCAGAGCACTACCGCTGGAAATGGCTGCGGAGACCCGGAGACCGAGGCCAGCGTTACTGCCCGGCCGGTGATTTCTGCGTGACGCATCAGATAGACGATCAGGGATGGGGGCATCAGCGGCTGGTCAACAGACAAGAAGATGGCGGAAACAAAATTAGCATTTGCTGCCGAAATAAATTCGAGTGCGCGGCAGATTCCGCACAGCGGTCCTATATCGTGGGACTCGTCCTCGATCACCGGCGCAAAGCGCCCTAGATCGGAGCGCGCGCCAGCGATCGAAACGTTCATAAGAGTCCCGGCCATCTGGCCGGCTTCGCGCAGAATATCGAGCGCATGAGCAATCAGAGGCCGCCCGCGAAACTCCACCAGAGCCTTGTCCGCGCCCATGCGCGTGGAGCCGCCGCCGGCAAGCACAAAGCCCGCGGCCTCAGATTGCAACACTCAGTTCCCCACTAGCTCAAAGAACTGGATCACCGACTCGATGCCCAGCTCGAAGTTGCGGATGTGGAACTTCTCGTTGGGCGCGTGCAGGTTGTCGTCGGGCAGGCCGAAGCCCATCATCACGCTGGGCAGGCCAAGGTGCTTGTCAAAGTCGCCCACAATCGGAATAGATCCGCCGGAGCGGATGAACACTGTGTCTTTGCCCCACACCTCATGCAGCGCGCGCGTGGCCGCCTGAATGTAGGGGTTGTTTACCGGGATCAGGCAGGGATCGCCCGCGTGAATCAGCCGTACCTCCACGTCAACGCCTGCCGGAGCGATCTTTTCAACGTAGCTCTTGTAGAGCGCAAACGATTTTGCCGGCGTCATGCCCGGCACCAGGCGCATGGAGACCTTGGCCTGCGCTTTGGCGGGAATCACCGTCTTTGCGCCTGCTCCGGTAAAGCCGCCGGGCATTCCGTGCACGTCGAGCGTGGGCCGTGCCCAGGTCCGCTCCATCACGCTGTAGCCGGGCTCGCCTGCAAGCTGTTTTGAGCCGACCTCCTTCAGGCGATACTCCTCCTCGTCGAAGGGCAGGCTCTGCCATGCGGCCAGCTCCTCGGCGCTGGGCGGAATAATGTCGTCGTAAATGCCGGGAATAAGAATGTGCCCGTCTTCATCTTTTAACTTGGCCAGAATCTGCACCAGGGAGATGAAGGCGTTGGGTGCCGCGCCGCCGTACATGCCTGAGTGCAGATCGGTGCGCGAACTGCGTACCTCAATCTCGGTATAGATCATGCCGCGCAGACCCACGCACAGGGTGGGCAGGCCGGGAGCAAAGAGCTCCGTGTCGGAGACGAGCGCGAAATCGGCTTTCAAGTCGGCGGGCTTTGAAGCAACATAGGCGGCGATTGCGTCGCCTCCCACTTCCTCTTCGCCTTCAAGCAGCACACGCACGTTCAGCGGCAGCTTGCCGCCTGTTACCAGCAGCGATTCGAGCGCCTTTACCTGCGCCACCACCTGGCCCTTGTCGTCCACCGCTCCGCGCGCATAGATATTTCCGTCGCGCACCGTCGGCTCGAAGGGCGGCGAGAGCCACTCGTCGATCGGATCAGTGGGCTGCACGTCGTAGTGGCCATACATCAGCACCGTGGGCTTACCGGTGGCATGGAGCCAGTCGGCGTAGACCAGCGGGTTGCCTTCCGACTCGATCAGCCGCACATTCTCCATGCCGATGCGTTTCAGCTCGGCGGCCAGCATCTCCGCTGCCTTGCGGCAGTCGCCCTTGTTCTCAGGCAGCGTGGAGATGGACGGGACGCGCAATACAGACTTCAGCTCCTCAAGAAAACGAGCGGAATTCTGGCGCGCAAAATCGATTGCAGGTGATGACATGATTCAAACCCCTTTCAACAGCAGACAGAAAAGAGTATAGACCGCGCATGGTGGCTCGAAGGCATCGCGCCAATCGAGTAGGGCAAACGCATTTGAAAATTTCGCTGACTGCGCTCTGTTGTTTGGAGTTTGCGAGGAGGGAGCAGGGGCATTTATGCCCCTGATGCAGGCAGCGAATACTCGCCTTCAGGCGCGGGCATTGCATCGCTTTACGCTGAAAGGCCTGCGGCTAAAGCCGTTTCCTGTTCAATAGGTTTTCAGGGGCATAAATGCCCCTGCTCCCTCCAAAAGACGGTCTGAAAGCCCTTTGTCCGAACGAATCTCCACTATGACATTTCAAATGCGATTGCCCTGGCCGACCGAACGTCGGCACTGCGCTGTGCGGCTCAATCCTTTACACTTGAGCGCATGGCGCGGGTCGCGATCGTTTCGAAACCGAACAAGGAAGAGCTCAGCCGGCTTTTGCCCGATTTGATCCAGTGGCTGCGGCAGCACGGCTTTGAGCCGATGCTGGACCGCGAAGGCGAGCGTTACACCTCAGACGCGCCGGCCTTCGACCGCGCGCAACTTGCGTTTGAAGCTCCCAGTCTGGTGATTGTGCTGGGCGGCGACGGCACATTGCTGGCCGCCGCGCGCGTGTTTGCCTCGACCGGCACGCCGATTCTGAGCGTCAATCTGGGCTATCTGGGATTTCTGACAGAAGTGCGCCTGGCCGATCTTTATTCCACGCTGGAAAGCTGGTGCGCGGGCTGCCACGACATTGACCAGCGTGCCATGTTGCACGCATCGCTGTGGCGCGGTGGAGTGGAGCACTCCTGCTACGAGGCGCTCAATGAGGTGGTGGTGTCAAAGGGCGACATTGCCCGCATGGGCGAGTTCGCCGTGGAGCTGGACGGCAAGAGCGTGGCCCGCTTCCGCGCCGATGGCGTGATTGTTTCCACGCCCACCGGCTCGACCGCGTACACTCTTGCGGCCAATGGACCGATCCTGACGCCGGATGTGGATGCGATGGTGGTGACGCCGATCTGCCCGCATCTGCTGACTCTGCGGCCGATTGTGATGCGCGGCGACGCCCGGCTGACGGTGCGCGTGGTGGGCATCCCCAATCTCGCGCTGCTCACCGTGGACGGCCAGCAGGCGGTTGAGCTGCAACTCGGCGACGAGCTGCGCTGCCACCGCTCAAGCTACACGGTAAAGCTGGTACGGCTTAGCGAGAGCAGCTTTTTTGAGGCGTTGCGCAGCAAGTTGAGTTGGGGTGAACAATAAAGGCTGCCGCGCTCTAATGCTGCAGTTCTGCGAGCAGCACTTTGGCTTTTGCGGCCAGCGTGCTTGCGCCGTCAACGTCGCCTGAGGCAAGCGCGGACCGGGCCTGCTTGATGAACTCGCGGATGTGATCCGCAGTCTTCTTTTCCTGGTCGTTCAACTGACGGTTCAGGCCGTTCAGTCCCTTTTCGGTATCAGACAGCGAAGACTCGGTGCGGCGGCGCGCGTCGGCGGGATCGCCCGAGGAGAGCTGGCCGATGGCGCTCACTGCTGGTTCGGCAGCGGCGGCCTGCTGGGTTTCAGCCGGCGGCGGAGCGGGTTGCCGCTTGTGTTTTGGCTGCGGCTTGGGCGGCGTCTCCGCCGGCAGCTTGGTCAGGTTCACCTGCGGCTTGGTGGGAATGGTGACGTTCGACGGCGAAGGCTCGGTAGGAGGCATTCCGTTGGTGTTGGCCTCGACGGGCGGCGCAAGCTGCGGCGGCGGAAGCGGCTGCTTCTTATGGAAGGGCAATACGCATCCGCTCAGCACGAGTGCGAGCACCGACGCAACGATCTTTGCCGGGAACTTCATCCCGCCAGCCCCTTCTCAGTTTCAGTTCCCGCCGGCTGCAGATGCCGGCGTCCCCAGTCCGTGGTTGAGAGCGGAATTCGCAGAAGGAACTCCGTGCCACGGTCTACCTTAGATTGTACTTCGATGCTGCCATGATGTAACTGAATGATTCTGTACGTCATCGCCAGCCCAATGCCGCTTCCCTCGCTCTTGGTGGTGAAGTAGAGGTCGAAGATCTTCTCGCGAATGTCGTCGGGGATGCCCACGCCCTGGTCGGCAATGCGCAGCACCGCCGTCTTTCTGTCTTCGGCGAGCGATACCTCCAGCTTGCCGCCATCCGGCATGGCCTGCGCGCCGTTCAAGATCACGTTGAGCACCGCCTGCTTGAACAAGTCCGCATCCACGTTGGCGATTAAAGGATTGGACGGCATGTGGCTCACAAGGGTCACGTTGCGGGCGGGCAGCTCCGCGGCGGCGAGCGAAAGCACCGCGCCCACAACCGCACGCAGATCGTGCTCGCGCAGATCCAGTTCCACCGGGCGCGAAAAATCCACAAGCATCTGCACTACGCGGTCAAGGCGATGAATCTCAGTGTCGATGATTTCAAGATGCCGGACGGCGGGACCGCTGGCCTCGCCCAACTTGGTCTTGAGCAGCTCAAGATGCACCACGATTGCGTTGATGGGATTCTTGACCTCATGGCCCACGCCGGAGGTGAGCCTGCCGATAGCCGCCATGCGCCGCGAAAGCTCCAACTCCGACTCGATTGCTTCGGCGGTCTCAAGATCGTGCAGCGTGACCAGCGCTCCCAGACCCTGGCGTGTGTCTTCGTCGTGAATAAACTCGAGCGAGGCTTGAATGCGCCGGCCTGTCTCAGTGCGAATCTCTAAATTGGCGAGAGGCTGGCCGGCTTGGTAAGCCTCCGCCAGAACTTTGCCAAGATCGGTATTTGTGTCGAAGATTTCGTCGGCGCGCAGCCCAAGAACGTTCTCGCTCGGAATGCCGAGCAGACGGCGCGCCGACTCCGACACCAGCACCGCGCGTCCCTCGCCGGTGAACAGAAGAATTCCATCCTGCAGATTGCCGAGAATCTGATCGAGGTTTTCGCGCAACGCGGAGAAGACCTCTTCTACATTGCGCATGCGCTGGCCAATGCGCTCAATCTTGGTGGAAACCTGCACGGCCGTGTCTTCGCTCTGGCGCATCTTCGGCCTGTTCTTTGGCTGGTCCGTGACCGGCTCCTCCGCATCCGCGGCGTCGCCCGCCGCAACTGCGCCTGCCGCAGCCCAGTAGTCAAGCCGGCGGCTGATCTGCTCCATCGGCTGCAGCGCCAGATTGCTGAGCAGAAACGCCGCCAGCAAAGCCATAATCAGCGCCGCGCCCATCAACGACAAGGCTTCAGCCCGCCAGGGCGCATAGAAGGCCAGCAGCAGAGTGGTGCGCACGCCCACATGCACGGTGGCAAACGGCTTGCTGTTGTTCTCAAGCGGCACAATCACGTCATACACCTTGGGCGGACCAAACACCTCGGGCAGCAGCTGCAGCGAACTGATGTTGAGCAGGTGCTTGTAGTCGGGCCGCAGCGGCAGTGGCTTGTCCTCGTTGTCGGGATCGGTGCTCAGCAGCGTCATGGAATGGCTGTCGCCGATATTCACGTCGTACACCGTGAGCGAGTACATGTTTACCGACTGCACCACGGCCTGCAGTTCGCTGTTGCTGCGCACGGCTGTCGTCATCAGCGCGCGCAGTTGGCTGGGGTCGTTCGGATTCACGGTCTGGTCGCGCAGGCCCGTCTCCAGCGCGTTTTGCAGCGCAAAGCGAATCTGTTCGGCCACCATGTGGTTGGTGTCGTAAGCCTGCTTTACGGCCATGTGCAGCATCTCGCTGGCATACACCAGCGATACCATCGCGGCGATCATAAACACCAGCGCGGTAATGGCCAAAACGAGTTTGGTCTTGAGGCGCATTTGTCAGCTTGCCGCTTGCTTGCGGTTGCGCTCGTACTCCTTCAGCTTGTTGTGGAGCGTCTTCAGGCTCACGCCAAGAATCTCCGCGGCGCGGGTTTTGTTCTGGCCGGTCGATTCAAGGGTGCGCACAATCAGCATCCGCTCCGCCTCGTCTACCGTTGTGCCCACGTGGATCGAGACCGTGCTTGCATCGTTGGCTTGCGGCAGCACCGCTTGCGCCTTGGCAAAGCCGGGCGCAAGGTGGCCAGAATCCAAGGGCGCGCCATCGGGGCAAAGAATCACCGCGCGCTCAATGGTGTTGCGCAGCTCGCGCACATTTCCCGGCCAGTTGTAGGCCATCATGCGGTCCAGGATGGAAGGCCCCACGCCCGCCACGCGCCGATTGTGCTTCTCGTTCATCTGCAGCAGAATCGCATCGGCCATCAACGGCAGATCGTCCATGTGATCGCGCAACGGAGGCATGTGAATGTTGAAGACGTTGAGCCGGTAGTAGAGATCGGCGCGCAGATGGCCCTCCGCAACCGCCGTGGAGGGGTCGCGATTGGTGGCCGCAAGAACGCGCACATCCACGTCCTGCTCATTGCGCGCGCCCAGCCGGCGCAGCTTGCGCTCCTCAAGCACGCGCAGCAGCTTGGCCTGCGTGGCGTGGGGCATTTCGCCAATCTCATCCAGCAACAGGCTGCCGCCCTCGGCCAACTCAAAGCATCCGGCGCGCCGCTCGGCTGCTCCGGTGAATGCGCCCTTCTCGTGGCCGAAGATTTCACTCTCAATCAGCGTTTCAGGAATGGCCGCGCAGTTGACGCCGACAAACGGCTTGTTCTTGCGCGGGCTCAACTCGTGCAGCGTGCGCGCCACCAGTTCCTTGCCCGTGCCGCTCTCGCCAGTAATGAGCACATGCACGTTGGAGGGCGCGATCTGTTCAATGAGGCCGAAGATTTCGCGCATAGCCTTGGAGCTGCCCACCAGCGAACCCAGCACGCCGCTCTCGCGCAGCCGACGGCGCGCCACCTCAAGCTCGATTTCGGTTTCGCGCTGCCGCGTGGCGTTGCCCAGAATGGTGCGCAGGCGCGTGGCATCCACCGGCTTCTGCAAAAAGTCGTACGCGCCGAGCTTCATTGCGTCCACGGCAAGCTGGATCGATCCCATTGCGGTGAGCACTACCACGGCAAGATTCGAGTGCTGTCCTTTGCCCTCTTCGTTGAGTTTGGTCAGCAGCCCAATGCCGTCAAGCCGCGGCATCTTCAGGTCGGTCACCACAATCGACGGGTCCCAGGCGAGAATCTTCTCGTACGCCTCAGCGCCGTCGCGCGCAGTTTCCGTTTGATAGCCCCAGCCCGAGATCAACTCGGCCAGACCCATGAGAGCGTTCGGTTCGTCTTCGGCGATAAGGACTTTTTGTGAGTTCTGCATACGGTATTGCGACCAGGAAATACGGTTGAATTTATACTATGCGCCCGCGGCGGCGCGTGCTGTATTGACCAGGTGCCAGGAGTTTGCAATTCGCATCTTAAAATGCACTGTCATTCTGAGCGAACGGGGCCCCGAACGTTTTTCAGTTCGGGGGTTGTGAGTCGAAGAATCTGCGGCTGTTTTTCCATCAACTTCAGACTAACTACCTTAGCCGGCTTTTTCAGTCAGCTCGGCCCATCGTGCGTAAAGAGCGTCACTCTCGTGCTGCGCCGCATCCAGCTCCGCCAGCGCCTGTTCGAGAGCGGCGGCATCGCTGGCAATCGCCGGATCTTCGACGCGTTCGCGCGCCGCGTGCAGCCGTTCATCCGACTCTTCCACGCGCTGCTCGATGGTGGCGAATTCACGCGCCTCAAGATACGAGAGCTTCTTCTTTCCGCTGGCCGCGCTGCCTGTTGAAGCGCCTGCTTCGGCGTTTTCTTCGCGACGCCGCGCTTTTTCGCGCGCATCGGCGTCGTTGGCCTCGGCCTGCTGCCCGGCGAGCCAGTCTTCCCACTGCGCGTAATCGGCAAAGCGGCCGATGTGTCCGTTACCGTCGAGCCCCAGCACGGTGGTGGCCACGCGGTTCAGCAGATAGCGGTCGTGCGTTACCAGCACCAGCGCGCCGGCAAACTCGAGCAGGTTGTCTTCAAGAATCTCCAGCGTCTGCAGGTCGAGATCGTTGGTCGGCTCGTCGAGCAGAAGCACGTCTGCAGGCTCCAGCATTAACTTCGCGATCAGCACACGCGCCCGTTCGCCGCCAGACAAGTTGCGCACCGGCTGGTTGAGCTGCTCGCCGGTAAACAAGAACCGGGCCGCCCAACTGGCCACATGCACCGTGCGGCCCTGGTAGATTACGCCGTCGCCCTCCGGCGCAAGCGCACGCCGCAAGGTTGTGTCTTCGTCCAGCTCGCGCACCTGGCTGAAGTACACCATGCGCAGAGCGTCGGCGCGGCGGATTGTGCCCGCTGCCGGTTCAAGTTCGCCGCGCAGCAGGCGCAGCAGCGTGGTTTTGCCGCTTCCGTTCGGGCCAACGAGCCCCACCTTCATGCCCGCCGTCAGCACAAAATTCAGGCCCTCGAACAAGAGCCGCGGCCGCTCATTCTCTTGAGCGCAGGCATCGGCAGCGCCGGGAACCGCGCAGGTCACGCCGTCAAACTCGACGAGGCGTTTTGTTTTGCGCTGGCTTGCCTCGAAATCGATGTTCGCCGAGCTGACGCTGGTGCGCGCGTCCATTGCGGCAAGCTGGCCGATCATCGCGTTGGCCGTATCGATGCGCGCCTTCGATTTTGTGGTGCGCGCCTTGGGTCCGCGGCGCAGCCACTCAATCTCAGTCCGCACCTGGTTGCGCAGGCTCTCCTGCTGGCGATTTTGCGACTCCAGATAGGCTTGCTTCTCCTCAAGAAAGCGGCTGAAGTTTCCTTTCACGCGCAACAGCCCTTCGGCAAAGATGCGGTTCAGCTCGACGATCTGGCTTGAGGTGCTCTCAAGAAAATAGCGGTCGTGGCTCACCGTGACGCTGGCGAATGCCGCCGACGCCAGCAGCTCTTCAAGCCACTCGATTCCTTCGAGATCCAGGTGATTCGTAGGCTCGTCGAGCAGCAGCACGTCCGGCTCGCTCACCAGCGCTTCAACAATCGCCAGCCGCTTGCGCCAGCCGCCCGAGAGCGACGCGGCCTCAACGCCCAGATCGCTGAAGCCCACTCGGCCCGCAAGCTCGCGCATCCGGCCTTCGCGCTCGGCCTCGTTCACGTGCGCTGCTTCCAGCGCCTGCTCCAGCACCTGCCGCACTGAAAGCCCCACGGCAAAGCTCGAATTCTGCGGCACATAAGCGGCACGCGCGCGCTTGCGCACCGCCAGCTCGCCCGAGTCCGGTTCCACCTGCCCGGCCAGCAAAGCAAGCAGCGTCGACTTGCCCGCGCCATTCGGCCCGATCAGCCCAATGCGGTCGCCTTCTTCAACCGTAATCGAAATATTCTTAAATAAAGGTTTTGCACCAAACTGCTTGGTGACCGATTGCGCGTTGAGAATTGGCGGCATCTCTTCAAGCTTACTGTGCCGTGCTCGGCAGGCCGGCCGCCGGCCCGCATGCACACCTGGCTTCGATACAATAGACGGCAACATTGGAGCAGCACAATCATGAGAAAAATCCATCGCTTCATCACGAGGTCTCTCTTGGCGGAAATCTCCACATTGATCGCAGCCGGCGCAATCGCACTCACACCGGGCACGGGCACGGCACAGGCCGCCTTTGGTCCGTCGAACCCCTTCTACGCGCCCAGCACGCTGCCCTTTCACGCGCCGCCCTTCGACAAGATCAAGGACTCCGACTATCAGCCGGCGCTTGAGGCCGGCATTGCGCAGAACATCGCCGAGAATCAGGCTATCGCCGACAATCCAGCCGCACCGACCTTTGAGAACACCATCGTGGCCATGGAGAAAAGCGGCCAGCTCGTGAATCGCGTACAGTTCGTGTTTAACGGCGTGGCCGGGGCGAACATCAATCCCGCGCTGCAGAAGGTGCAGGACGAAGTAGCGCCGAAGCTGGCCGCGATGCAGGACGCGATCTACCTGAACTCCAAACTGTTTGCGCGCGTTGAAAAAATCTATAACGAGCGCCACTCGCTGCATCTCGATGCGGAGTCGCTGCGGCTGGTGGAGTACGACTACCAGGAGTTTGTGCTGGCCGGCGCGCGGCTTTCCGACGCGGACAAGGCGCAGCTCAAAAAGCTGAACGAAGAAGAAGCCAACCTGACCACGGCATTCATTTCAAAACTGCTGGCCGCCACGAAAGACGGCGCATACGCCACCACTGACAAACAGGCGCTGGCCGGCCTGAGCGATGCGCAACTGGCCGCAGCCGCCGATGCCGCAAAAGACCGCAAGATTGACGGCTACGTGTTGACGCTGCAGAACACCACGCAGCAGCCCGACCTTCAACTGCTCACCAATCGCGACACGCGCAAGGCGCTCTTTACCGACTCGTGGAACCGCGCCGAACGCGGCGACGGCAACGATACACGCGCCACCATTGCGCGGCTGGCGCAGTTGCGCGCGCAGAAGGCCAAGCTGATCGGCTATCCCAGCTACGCGGCGTGGAAGCTGGCCGACCAGATGGCCAAAACTCCTGAAGCAGCGCTCAAGTTCATGGACGCGATGGTTCCCGCATCCACGGCCAAGGCGCAGGGCGAAGCTGCAGATATTCAGGCGCTGATCGATGCCCAACATGGCGCGCAGAATGGCGGCTTCAAGCTGGAGCCGTGGGATTGGAACTTCTACTCCGAGCAGGTGCGCAAGGCCAAGTACGATCTTGACGAATCGCAGATCAAGCCCTACTTTGAGCTGCACAGCGTGCTTGAGAACGGCGTGTTCTACGCGGCGAACAAGCTCTACGGCATCACCTTCAAGCGGCGCACCGACATTCCCGTCTACAACCCCGATGTCGAGGTCTACGAAGTTACCGACACCGACGGCAAGCCGCTGGCTCTGTGGTACTGCGACTACTTCAAGCGCGACAACAAAAACGGCGGCGCGTGGATGGATGTGTTCGTCGGCCAGTCAAAACTGCTGGGCACGCTGCCGGTTGTCTACAACGTGGCCAACTTCTCAAAGCCCGCGGCGGGTGAGCCGGCGCTCATCAGCTTCAGCGACGTGACGACGATGTTCCACGAGTTTGGCCACGCGCTGCACGGCATGTTCGCGGACACAAAGTATCCCAGCCTTTCGGGAACCTCCGTGCCGCGCGACTTTGTCGAGTTCCCCTCGCAGTTCAACGAGCATTGGGCGCTGAATCCGCAGGTATTCGCCAACTATGCCAAGCACTACAAGACCGGCGAACCCATGCCGGCCGAACTGGTGGCCAAGATCAAGAAGTCGCAGACCTTCGACCAGGGCTACATGTTTACCGAACTGCTGGCGGCGGCTGAACTCGACATGCAATGGCACGCGCTGAGCGCCGACGCGCCGCTGCAGGACCCGGACAAGTTCGAAACTGCAGCGCTGGACAAGACACATTTGGCTCTCAGCACGGTTCCGCCGCGTTACCGCTCCAGCTACTTTATGCACATCTGGGGCAACGGCTACGCGGCCGGCTACTACGCGTACCTGTGGTGCGAGATGCTCGACGACGACGCCTACCAGTGGTTCGAGGATCACGGCGGACTGACCCGCGCCAATGGCGACCGATTCCGCAAGATGATACTGTCGATCGGCAACACGGAGGATCTTGCCGAGGCCTACAAAGCCTGGTTCGGCCGCGACCCCAACACCGGCGCCATGCTCAAAGACCGTGGGCTTGAACCGGAAAAGTAGCGCACCGGCGCAGGGCCGGCGCGCAACTCCGCCGCCCTGCGCCCAATCAAAATTTACAAAACTCTGAAGGTACACGAAACCCCGATGGAATTTGTACACTCAAATCATGCTGGAATTTGAAATCACAGCGGCCGAGGCCGCCACACTGCTCAAAGAGAAACAGGCCAGGCTCATCGACGTTCGCGAACCCTGGGAGTACGCCACCACGCGCATCGAAGGCAGCCTGCCCATGCCTATGGGCGACGTGCCATCGCGCGCGCAACAGGAACTGGACCCGGACGAGCGGCTGCTGGTGGTTTGCCATCACGGTATCCGCTCAATGAACGTAACCGTGTGGCTGCGCAATCAGGGCTTCGAGCAGGCGCAGTCGGTACGCGGCGGAATCGACGCCTGGTCTGTCGAAGTCGATCCCAAAGTACCGCGCTACTGAGTCTCTCGCCGCTCGATTTCGTTCCTTGAAGCTCGTGCTTTCCCACCCATTCGCCAGAAGAAAGCGAATGGATGGGGCACCGGGCCTCTATTGTGTTATGAACTTAGGAGACAAGGTACTAGCTGGGCTTGCGTGCGTAGAGCAGAAATTCGTGGTTGCCTTCCGCGCCGGTGATGGGCGAGGGAATCGTCTCCACCACATCCCAGCCAAGCGAACGAACGCACTCGGCCACTTTGGCAACGGCCAACTCGTGCCCCTCGACATCGCGCACGATTCCGCCCTTGCCCACGTACTCGCGGCCAGCCTCGAACTGCGGCTTGACCAGCACCACCGCTTCAACGAGTGAAGGCGCGGCCGTCAGCACCGGCCCCAGCACCAGCGTGGCCGAGATAAACGACACATCCATCACCAGCAACGTTGGTTCGAGACCATCGCTTACCGGAGCCAACGATCCCGGTTCGAGCAGCCGTGCGTTGGTGCGCTCCATCAGGCGCACGCGCGGGTCGATGCGCAGCTTCATGGCAATCTGCCCAAAGCCGGTATCGACGGCCGTCACCCGCGCCGCGCCGTTCTGCAGCAGGCAGTCGGTAAATCCGCCGGTTGAAGTGCCTACATCCACGCAAGCCCGTCCGCCAACCGCAATCTGCCAGTGCACAAGCGCCGCGGCCAGCTTCAGCCCGCCCCGGCTCACGTAAGGCATATCGTCGCCCAGCAGGCGCACCGCGGCTTCGCCGGCCACCATCGCGCCGGCTTTGTCTACCTTCTGCTCGTCGATCAGCACGCGGCCGGCAAGAATGTAGGCCCTCGCCCGCTCACGGCTGGGCGCAAATCCGCGCTCCACCAGCAGCACGTCCACGCGGGTTTTGGCTTGAGCGTGTTTCTTGGGTTCGGCAGGCATGGCAGTCTCAGCGAAAAAGGGGCAATTCCCCGCGGGAACTGCCCCTTGATCTATCCGCGCACGATGCGTGGGCTGGCGTGGTAAATCCGAAGTTCATTGCATAAGTTCCGAAAAGCAACCGCAGGTCCTTCGACTCCGTTTGACGCAAAAGACGCGCCAAACTTCGCTCAGGATGACAGTCATATTGTTGAGCAAAGCTATGACTCATGGCCCTAGGGAACGTTCTGGCTCTGGCACTCGGCGAGAGTGTAATTGACGCCGTAGGCGGATGTCAGAATGCCGGGCGGCATGTTGCATGGCTCGCCGTATCCCGGCATCCGGCTAATCACATTCCCGTTGCCCTGTGTGCCGTTCTGTGTGGACACGTGCACGTCCACAACATTGCCCTGAACCAGCACTGTTGTATCCACAAGGTCATTCACGGTGGAGATGATGGTCACATACGGACTATCGGGCGAAGCCACATAAACCTTGCCATAGAGCGAATTCTGCGTGGAAGAAACGGTGCGCGGATGGCCCACCACGGTGAGCGTCTTCTCCACGGTGTGGCTGGTCAGGTTCACAATCGTCACCGTGCCGTCGGTCTGGTTAGCGGTGTAGGCGCGGCTGCCGTCGTAAAGCACGGTAACGCTGGCCGGATTGTTGCCCACCGGAATGGTGTACGTGGTGCCGAAGGTGGGGCTGTCGTTGCCATACTCATCCAGGCTCACGTCGATCACGCTGATGGTGCCGCCGTCGTAGTTGGCAACTACCAGCGTGCTGGTCGCCACGTTGTACTCGGCGTAAACCGGGCCTGCGGTCGCGGTCATTCCAGTGGTGCCGTTGGGCGGTCCGCCGCAAGGAGGAATGGTGGAGTTTTGGCACGCTGGCGTGCTGTTGATTGCCTTTACTGCGTTCTGCGAAAGCGGCAGCGTGGGATGGCAGTAGACCGTGCGGCCGGTCTCGGGGTCGGTAAAGGGCGTGCATGCGTCGAGCGCATTGTTCCTGCTATTGATGACCGAGACTGTATCGTCACCACGGTTCAACACGTAGACCCGCTGCTGATCGGAGGACTGGATTCCGTACACCGGGCAGATACCCAGCTGAATCTGCGGATCGGCCGAGTTGGTGGAGTATTCGATCGGCGTGGCAAATCCGGTGGTTTGCGTCGTAGGGGCGGTATTGCAGGCCACGCCGGTCGGATCGCTAAAGCCCTGGCTGATAGCGTATTCGCGCTGAGACGTGACCGAGGGAACGTCGACCATGGCGACCGGCGCCAACGCAACCGGAACGGACAGCTTGAGTGCCAGGGGCGGAGAAAGCCCGAATACATCCACCACGCTGCCCGTCAGATCGGCAGCGAACATGCCCGCTTGCGGCACCAGCAGATTAATGGGCTGGGCCGAGGCCTTCAGGGTGGAGTACACCACGTTCTTGGCCTGCAGCGATGTCGACACCGGGAAGCTGGACAGCGTGCCGTCGCTGTTCACGGTGAAGCCGTTCGACCCGGTCTCATCCACTGCCAAATTTTTGGGGCCAACGCCGATGGGCGCAATCGCCATTACCGTGTCGCCGGAGTAGTCAACGATGGTGGCGATGCCGGCCGAGGTAGGCGAAGGCGCTGAAACCACCACCGCAAACGAAGCCGGCTGTGCGGCCGGACCGTTCTGATAGACGGGGGTAACCACGGGACGGTAATTGTTGCCGCATCCGGCAATCGAAACTGCAACTGCCAGCGCCGCGCCCGCATGAACCAGGAGCGCACGCGCCCCGCTGATCCTCATTGAAAAAAGCCTCATTCAGTTCTTTCCTGCTTCCCCTGTGATTGTAAATCAGACGGACGGGATGAAAAGCAGCCCTCCCGCCACTCATTTGACTCGGTAACAGCGGCTTAGGGTAGGCCTAGTTTTCCATCACCTCCACAATCCCGCTGTCGGCTGCGCTCCAGGCTGCGGGGCCCTGCTCGGTCAGCCGCTTTGCCGCCTCATCCCAATGCAGCCGCGTCGCTGCTCCCCCGCCGTTTTCGTAGGCGTAGGTCTGGCCGTCGTCGTCGAAGAGGGTAAAATCCGCATCGGCTCCCGGATAGATGCGCACTTTGGCGATGGCCTGCTTCTCGTGCGTGCTTTCAACCGGCGCGCCCAGCGGAACGATCGAGCCGGCCCGCACAAACAGCGGAATCGTATCGATCGGCGCAGCCGCGTCAATCGTCTGTCCGCCTTTGATCCGCTCCCCTGTCCACCAGTTGAACCAGTCCGTGCCCGCCGGCAGGTACACGGCGCGGTTGGTTGCGCCCTGCTCGGTGACGGGAGCCACCAGCAATGCCGGCCCCAGCATGTACTCGTCGCGAATGTCGGCTGTCTTTGCGTCGCCGGGAAAGTCCAGCGGCAGCGCGCGCATAATCGGCGCGCCTGTTTGCCAGTTCGCATAGCCGAGCGAGTAGATGTAAGGCATCAGCTCATAGCGAAGCCGCAGATACTTCTCCAGAATCGGCTCGGCCTGGCTGCCGTAGGACCAAACCTCGTTGGCCTGCCTGCTGCCGTGGGTGCGAAAGACCGGCAGAAACGCCGCATACTCAAACCAGCGCGTATACAGCTCGGGATAGTCGTCGTATCCGCCCACGGTTGCCCGCGCGTCGCTCGGATCGAGCAGCGGCCTGTGCGCCGGGTGATGCACGCCGGGAAGATACTGCCATCCGCCGGTGTCGTTTGACCAGTACGGTATCCCCGAGGCGGTTACGTCAAGGCCGGTGGGAATCTGCCGCCTCAGCGTGTCCCACGTGGGATAAATATCCGACGACCAGACGATGTCTCCCTCGCGCTGCGAGCCAATATACGCGTCGCGCGAAAGAATCAAGGCACGCCGTCCCGGCTCGTCGCGACGGAATCCGTCATAGAGCGCGCCCACGTGCAGCAGCGGATACACGTTGAAGAACTCAGTCCCCGGCCCGATGTGGAAGTACGCTCCATTCGGCGGCAGGTCCGGCTCCGTCTCGTCGGCCCACAGCGAGTCGAAACCCTGGCTCAGAATGTTGTCGCGCACCGTCTTCCAGTACCACTCGGCAGCTTCGGGATTGGTAGTGTCGATGTCCGAGCCGGCGCGGTCGTAGGGCAGCCCGTCAATCGGCGTGCCGTCGGCGCGCGCAATCAGCCAGCCTTTCGCGCGCAGCTCGTCATAATAGCGGTCGGTGGGAACAAAGCGCGGCCACACGCTGATCATGGTCTCGAAGCCCATCTTGTGCAGCTGATCGTTCATCGCTTTGGGATCGGGCCACCACCGCTTGTCAAAGTCCATCTGCCCCATGTTGGTGTAGTAAAACCAGTCCACCACCAGCACGCCGGCCGGCAGATGACGCTTGCGATACCCCTCCGCCACATCCAACACTTCCTGCTGGGTGGTGTAGCGTTGCTTGCACTGGATGTACCCGTAAGCCGCCTTGGGCAGCAGCGGCGCAGGCCCGGTCAGCAGCCGGTAGCCCGCGTAAATCTCATCGGCACTGTTGCCGGCGATTACGAAAAACGAAACCCGGTCGCCCACCTCCGACTTCCACTCGGTCCGCTCGTTGAATCCCGGCTCGATGGTCGTCTTCGATGGGTTGTCCCACAGCAGCCCGTAGCCTTTGTTCGTCACCATGAAGGGAACGCAAAAACTCTGGCCTGCGGTGGCCAGATAGTCGGCCCAGCAGCGCACCGCATGTCCGCGATGATCCAGAAAACCCTCTTGATTTTGCCCCAGCCCGTAGTAGTGCTCATCTTCCGGCGAGGCAAAGGTTGCGCCCACGGTATAAAACTCCTGGTCGCCGGGACGCCGGTCCTCCAGCACATACGCGGTGCCGTCCTTCTGGTTGGGAACCGCCTGCGACCATCCGGTCAGCTCCAGCAGCTTCTTCCCTTCCGGCGTTGAAAAGACAATGTGCGCACCCGGCGTAGAGCCCATAAAGTACGCTGACGTGTCGCCGGGCTTCGGCTTCTGGGCCGGTGGCGGGCTGCTTGGCCTGGGCCACTCAAAGGGCCTGTCGACAGTGGCGACGATGCGGCCGGAGGCGAAGACATCCGCCCTGCCGGTGCGGCGCGAGGTCCATCCATCGCCCGCGGGCTTGGCCACAATGCCGTATCCCGGCGGCGCAACCGCGGGCTCCGGCTTCAGGCTCAGCGTCACGCGAATAATGTTTGGCGCATAGGCTTCAAGCGAGATGGTCTCGCCTCTCCGCTCAAGCGTGACGTGCGCCGCCGGCTCTCCCGCGTTCGCCGCCGCCGCGCCTGCGCTGTTCTGCGCACCTGCCTGCGCCGCTCCCCAAGCAAATGCCGTTACGGCCAGCAGAATCCCAATTCGCGTCTTCATCGCACGCGTCCTTTCCCACCCTGAAGTTTTCCGCTTGATGAGTCTAAATCGTTTGATCAACCCTACGCCCCCCCGGAAAGAAACGAGAACGCGAGGGCAGGCGCATTCAGGTATTTGGGACTCAAGATGGTTCTTCTCAACCGTTGAGCGTATACAGGCACATCATTTCCTCCCGGAGGGAGGACGGAGAATAGCCCAGGACAAGCGCAGCGCAGTCCTGGGAACGCGTCCCAGCCCACGCCTTCAGCCCTGTAAGGGCGATGTGAAACCCGACGACGCTTTTGATAACTGATGCAATTGCCCAGGACAAAACTCTTCTTCGCGACACACAGACTGCCTCCAATTCGAGCGGTGCGCAGCGCCTTTGCGTCAAGCGTATGGGCCACTCTGGAGGAAGAACGATGAGGATCGGACGGGATATTTTGCTGGTGGTTGCAGGACTGGCAGTAGGTTTTGCCGGAGAACGGATGCGGCCTGTGACGGCCGTTCATGCAGAAGAAAAGTTTTCGGCCATGCACGGCTGCATCGCCGGCGTGCCAAAGTGGTGGGGAACATTTCAGGGTGCGTCGGAATACGGGCTGGCCTTTGAGGACAACACGGGTACGGTGCGGTTTCTGGCGCGCCCATCGTGCGGGTCCGGAGAGTCAATGGCGCAGCCGGATGCAGCCGTGGATTTGAAGATCGAGCGCAAGTGAGCCGGCGGCGCGTCTGACGATCGAAATCTGTCGCGCCCACGCGATACGATGAAGTCGTGGCCCGCGCGAAACTCAATTGGCAATCCAAGCTGGTCCTGCTGGCGGTTGCGCCTCTAGTAGGGGCGCATCTGGTGCTTGAAACCCACTGGTGGGCGGTTCAGTTTGCGCCCGTCGCCATCTGGACCCTCGGCATCGGCGCGCTCTTCGGCCTGGTTACGGCCAAGGTGCGCGCCGCAACGCCCTGGGCCGCTGCCACCGGAGCGGGTATCACCACCAGCCTCATGTTCTCCACCGTAATGTTTCCCTACTGGCCCTGGCGCACGGCGTTGGTGCCCGTTATAGCATTGGTGCTGCTCACCATTGTCTGCACACGGCTTGGCCGCCAAAAAAAGGAGCGCCTGGGCAAAGCGGAAAGCCGCAAAGGCCGTGGCCCGTCGCAGGTGGCCGCCAACCTGGGCATGGCCGCAATCGCCGCAAGCCCGCCGGTGCAGAGCTGGCTCACTGACTCGCCCTTCAGCCACGCCACGCTTGTGCCCATGCCGTTTTTCACGCTTGCACTTGCGGCACTGGCCGAGGCAGCGGCAGACACCGTTTCCTCTGAGATTGGCCAGGTCTTCGGCGGGCGTCCGCGCATGATCACCACCCTGCGCATCGCGGAGCCGGGAGCCGACGGCGCGATCACCCTTGCCGGCACGCTTGCCGGAACGCTGGCCGCCGCCTTCGTTGCCGCTGCCGGAACCCTGGCCCTCTCCGGCGGCCTCGCCATGTTCGCCATCGGCAGCACCAGCGGCATCTTGGGATGCCTGTTCGACAGCCTGTTGGGAGCAACCTGCGAGCGTCGCGGCTGGATCAACAACGATGTGGTGAATTTTCTCTCGACCGCCAGCGCCGCAGCCTTCGCGCTGGCAATGATGGCGCTGCTTCCCTAGGGCAATCGCATTGCGGGTTTCAAGATGATTCTGCTTTGAAAGGGCACGGATTTATCCGTGCCGTAAGAACACCTGATGAATATCTCCGGCCCTGTGGAATGGGTTTCACCCCGAAAGCATCCCTCCGCGGCAAAGCCGAACCGCTTTTTGCGCCATGATTCGGCACGGCTGAAGCCATGCCCTTTCAAAGCGATCATTCTCAGTTCAGGCAAATTCTCAGTGCAGCCCAACCCGCCACAGCGTGTAGCTCAGAACCTCATGCGCAAGCCGCGCAAAATCCCCTGACCGGCCCTCGATCGGCACCGTGGGCCGCGGCGAGGTCAGCACGTCGAGCCCGTCGGCCGCGCAGATGGCGTGAATCCGGAACAGATGTGTTCCGTCGCTCACAATTACCAGCCGATGCAACCCGTTGGCCCGCGCAATCACGGCAATGCGCCGCGCGGACTCCTCAGTGTTGCGGCTGTGCGTCTCGGCAATAATCGCCGCCTCGGGCACCCCCATGCCCATCAGGTATTCGCGCCCCACGCTGCCTTCGGAGTATTCGTCGCCGCCTTCTCCGCCCAGCGTAATAATCAGCGGGGCAATGCCGTGATGGTAGAGATCGAGCGCGTGGTCCAGCCGGGCGCGAAACACCGGCGACGGCCGCCCATCGTACTCCGCCGCGCCAAACACGCCGATTGCGTCTGACGGCGCGGCTTCATCCTTGTTTGCGTAGGATTCAATCTGGACATACACCCAGCGGCACCAGCCTGCGGTAGCCAGCACTACGACAAGAAACACCAGCAGCGCCACCCGACCTTTGGTTTTTCCGCGGTTCGATTTGGCCCTGCGCGCCATGCGCATTATCTTAGTCTGTCCGGCCGCACCAGGGTGTATTGCCCTACCGCGACAGCACCATCACGATTTCGTGAGTGGGAATTGCGCCCTCGCGCAGAATCTCCCATCGCCCCGGTCCCAGCGAGAGGTCGACGATCGTGGTCGGCTGCGCGTGGCCCGTGGGCCCGCCGTCGATAATCAGGGGAATGCGCTCGCCAATCTGGTCGCGCACGCATGCGGCATGTGTACACTCCGATGCGCCCTGCAGATTGGCCGAAGTGGCCGTAATCGGCAACCCGAACCGCTCCACCACCGCCCGCGGAATCGCCGCATCCGGCACGCGCAGCGCCACATTGCCCGTGTTGGCCGTGGAGCGCAGCGGCAGCTTGGTGCCCGCGCGCACAATCACCGTCAGCGGTCCCGGCCAAAAACGGTCGGCCAGCTTGTCCAGTTGCGGATCGGTGTCCCGCGCCAGCGTGTAGGCCTGCGACAGGCTTGAGATCAGCAGCGACAGCGGCTTGTGCTTTTGCCGGGTTTTGATTTTGTAGATTTGCTCAACCGCTGCCAGGTTCACCGGGTCCACGGCCAGGCCGTAGAACGTGTCGGTTGGCAATGCAACCACATAGCCCTTGCGCAGGCAGGAGACGATGTAATCGATCCGGTCCGGTTGGGGTTCGTCGGGATGGACGCGCAAAATTTCCGCGGACAATCAGGCCTGCCTTGGTTCCCGAATTTAAGTTGCTTTAAACTCGGAAACTATCACAGCACCAGCCTTGGTGCAAGTGGGCTGAACGCCAACTCGCAAAACGGCATAGAATCTGCAAGTACGCCTAAGGTTTCCCGCCGATGCCTGTTCGCATTGTACAGAGTAAACAGAACGCGCGTTTGAAGGAACTGCGCCGGTCGCTGGCTTGCCCCGGCCGCGACGACAGCGGCCTTGTCGGAATCGAAGGCCCCAATCTGGTCGAGGAGGCTCTCAATGCCGGCCTGCGCGTGCCCTGCGTCTTTGCCGCCCAGGGCTCCGAGCACCTCATCGAGCCCCTGCCCATGCCGCCCGACACCGAAATTCTGCTCATGCCGCAGGAGCTTTTAACCAGCGCGCTGGCCACGCAGACGCCGCAACCGGTGGCCGCGCTGGTTGAGCAGCCCGACTGGACCTGGGCGCACATTCTCGGCGCGCGCGAAGGCGCAATTCCGCTCATCGCCGTGCTTGCCGCCGTGCAGGACCCCGGCAACCTGGGCACAATTCTGCGCTCGGCTGAGGCCTTTGGCGCGGACGGTGTCATCGCTCTGCCGGGCACCGTGAGCGCGTGGAACCCCAAAGCGGTTCGCGCCTCGGCCGGCAGTGTCTTTCGCCTGCCGCTGGTCGCCGCCAGCGTTGCAGACTGCTTTACCAACCTGCGCGAGGCCGGCGTTCACATTCTCACCACCACCGTCCGCGCCGCCCGGCCCGCCGACCTCGTCGACCTTACCGTCCCCATCGCGCTCATCTTTGGCAATGAGGGCAACGGCGTGCCTGCCACCGTGGCCGAGCTCGCCGACGAAGCTGTCACCATTCCCTGCCCCGGCGCGGTCGAAAGCCTCAATGCCGCCGTCGCCGCTTCCGTCATGCTCTATGAGGCCGCCCGCCAGCGCCGCGAACAGGAGTTCAAACTCCTCGGTCCGCGCGGCGGCAAGCTGCCCGGCGGCGCGGCCACAGGCGGGCGGCGATGAACCTCTTCGACGACGTATCTCCTTTCCCACAACACTCATCCAAAAGCCCGCTCCACGCAGTGGCCCCGCTGGCCGAGCGGATGAGGCCGCGCACACTTGACGAGTTGAGCGGGCAAGAGCGGCTGGTCGGCCCCGGCAAGCCGCTGCGCGTGCAGATTGAGCGCGACGACGCAGGATCGATGATCTTCTGGGGTCCGCCCGGAGTGGGCAAAACCACCCTGGCCAAGATCGTGGCCGAGACCACGCAAGCCAGCTTCATCGAGTTTTCCGCCGTCACCAGCGGCATCAAGGAAATCAAGGAAGTGATGGCCGCCGCATCCAAGGCCGCGGAGATGCACGCGCGCACCATCCTGTTCATCGATGAGATTCACCGCTTCAACAAAGCGCAGCAGGATGCATTTCTGCCGTATGTGGAGCGCGGCGCGATTCGCCTCATCGGCGCGACCACTGAGAATCCCTCGTTTGAGATCAACTCCGCGCTGCTCTCCCGCTGCCGCGTCTACGTGCTCGAATCACTCAGCGAGGACGAGATCGCCGCGCTGCTCGCCAAGGCTCTGGCCGACAAGGATCGCGGCCTGGGCGCGCTTGAAATTACGGCAGACAGCGAGGCGCTGACGCTCATCGCCAGCTACTCCAGCGGCGACTGCCGCAGCGCCTACAACGCTCTTGAAGTAGCCGCGCAGCTGGCCGCAGCCGACGGGTCAAAACATATTTCAAAGTCCACCGCGGGCGAAGCCGTGCAGCAGCGCGTGCTCATGTACGACAAATCGGGCGAGGAGCATTACAACCTGATCTCCGCGCTGCACAAGAGCGTGCGCAACTCCGACGCCGATGCCGCGCTCTACTGGCTTGCACGCATGTTCAAGAGCGGCGAAGACCCTATCTATCTCGCACGCCGCATTGTTCGCATGGCTGTTGAAGACATTGGCCTGGCCGCGCCTGAGGCGCTCAATCTCTGCCTCACTGCAAGGGACACATATCAGTTTCTAGGCTCGCCGGAGGGCGACCTTGCGCTGGCCGAGGCCGTGGTGTATCTCTGTCTCGCGCCCAAGTCGAACTCGGTTTACACCGCATGGAGCGCGGCTCTGAGCGATGTGGAGCACACTCGCCAGGAACCCGTCCCGCTGCACCTGCGCAACGCTCCAACAAAGCTGATGAAGGATCTGGATTACGGCAAGGGCTACCGCTACGCTCACGACGAAGAGGGCAAAGTGGCCGGCATGGACTGCCTCCCCGACGCGCTCAAAGACCGCAGTTACTACCACCCCACACAAGAAGGCCGCGAAAAACTCCTCGCCCAGCGCATGGAAGACATCCGCAAGATCAAAGCCGGGAAACGCGGCTAGGATTGACCACCTGTTGGCCCTGGCAAAGTAATTCCTTTTTCGTAGTTTTGGTGTTCAATATTTGCATACGAAAAGGAAAGCATGAGCTTCGAGTGGGACCCCGTCAAAGCCGAGATCAATTTCAAGAAGCACGGGGCCGGGTGCCCCATCCTTCGCTTTTTCTAGCGAAGGGTGGGATGGCAAGCCCCTCACCCGGCCGCGACAAAGCTGATAGCTGACGGCTGAGAGCTGAAGGCTGTCTTACCCCTCCCACGGATTCACAACACGCTTCGCAATATCTTCGAAGTGCTTCACATTCCGCGTTGCGAGTTGGGCATAAGACGCCACTGCAATGCCGGCGATCATTGTGTCGCGCGAATCGGCCGGGCGGCCTTTGGCCTTGCGCGCGGCCGACAGGCCGGCTGCGCACTGCGCCGCGGCGACGTCAAAGCTCACCACTCGCTGCTGGATCACTTCTTCAAGCCAGCGTTCGAACAAAGCTGTGAGCGCCGTCCGCTTTCTGCCCGCCGGCATCGACTGCAAACCATAGCGAATTTCGTAGACATTGACGGCGGTCGTCCAAAGGGACGAGGGCGGCTGCCGGTCTAACCAGCGGACCACTTTCATCGAAGGTCTCGGCAGCATGATTTCCGAGATCACGTTGGTGTCGAGGACAATCATTTGCCGAAGTCGGGAATTTCCATCCGCAGGCCGCGAATCTCTTCAATTGGCTTGTCAAGATAGATGCCCCGTCCGCTAAACAGCGCCACAGTCTCCGATCCCAACCCGCACTTCGGCTCCGCTTCTTCGCGCATCGTGTCACGCAGGATTTCGCGCACCTCGGCCTCCATGCTGCGGCCGTTGCGCTTGGCGCGCCGCTGTATGTGCGTCTTCAGCCGGTCTTCGACATTGCGAACCAGAATCTGAGCCATCGCCGCCCTCCACTGCTATCATGATAGCACTTTTCGGGATTCGAGCCGCGACAAAGCTGATAGTTGACGGCTGAAAGCTCGTTTCCTGTCCAGAAAGTTCGCATCACACATAAAAGAGAAGCAACCGCGGATTCTTCGCTTACCACCCCCAAACTGAAAAACGTTTGGGGTCCCGTGCGCTCAGATGGGATGAAAGGGGCGTACCTTCCTAATACGTGCTCAAGGCACACATACATCTTAGGAGGAAGGTACGCCATGAAGACC
>Ga0302319_10005814_pt1 | contig 24652 bp, 20 predicted proteins | sample Bog_T0_2_FD_203319 | JGI IMG/M metagenome (GOLD analysis project Ga0302319, IMG submission 203319) | Peat permafrost microbial communities from Stordalen Mire near Abisko, Sweden - Bog_T0_2 | ecosystem: Environmental > Terrestrial > Soil > Wetlands > Peat | place: Sweden: Abisko, Stordalen Mire...
ACTCCGTCGTCGTTCCTGTGGGAGCCGCATACGCAGTGCATGGACCGGCCGCCAAACCGTTCCCGGTCGTCTTCGCAGGAGCGTCATAGTTGCGCGAGTAAGCCACGTCGTAATACACACCCGTCAAGGCCGGGCTGCCACCCGTAACGATCGCGGTCAAGCCAGGGAACGAGTCGGAGGGCTTCGACGTACTCGCCGCGACATAGTTGATTCCCGTCTTTCCCAGCCCTGCCAACGCCGGACAATACGGGTCTCCCGAATTGACGGTGCCGATGCCGTGCGCGCAGTTCGCAAAGTCAACCGCGTGCATGCCATCGATACTTACAAGCAGAACCCGCTTGATCCTGCCTGAGTTATAAGAATCATCCTGTGCGTTCGCGGAAACAGCTGAGCACGCTACCGCGAAAGTTAGAAAGGCGACTAGCTTTTTCATGGAAACCTCCGCTCTGAAACCTAGTCCCGCAGGAATACTCCGTACATGGACACGAAGTAAAAATTCAATGAAGGAGTCGTCAGATTTCGAGCGATGGAGGAATGTGGTTCAAACCTCGCGACCTTTCTTCCGCCGAAGCCGCTGGTTTGCCACGATAGCACTTTATAGTTCCCACAGAATCAATACATTAGCTCCATCGTGCATCAGGTCCACAACCTACGAACCCCGGCTCGCGTCCAACCACCTGACATGAAAGTTCATAAAGTCGCAGCAGTGTTTCTTCTCGCGGCGTCCCTGACTCCGGCCCTATACGCCGCGGACGCAGCTCGCTTCGACCTCGCCGGCCCAAAGATCGATGTCCGGGTCACCCGTGGCAGCACCTCGCTTCCTATTGCAGAAGTCCCCAGTCTCCAGGCCGGGGACAAGCTCTGGATCAAGGCCGATCTGCCCCGCACCCAGTCCAACCACCTCCTCATCGTCGTCGCCTTTCTTCGTGGAACCACCAATCTTCCTCCCGACGACTGGTTCACCGAGATCGACACTTGGGACAAGAAGACCATAGAAGGCAACACCGTCATCGTTCCGCAAGGGGCGGAGCAGGCCCTCATGTTCATCGTTCCCGAGACCGGAGGCGACTTCAAGACCCTTCGCTCCGCCGTCAAAGGTCGTCCCGGCCTCTTCATCCGAGCCGACGCTGATCTCAACCAGGCCTCCTTCGAACAGCAGCGCATCGAGCGCTACCTCGCCGCCATGAAGTCCGTCTCCGACGAGGATCCCAAGGCTATCCAGGAGCGTTCCGCCAAGCTCGCCACCACCCTCGCCCTCAAGCCCAACGCCGACTGCTTCAAGCAGCCTGTCGAGCAGCAGGTCGTCTGCCTCACCCAGTCCAGCGCTCCTGTCCTTCTCGAGGACGGCCACGGCGCAGGCATCGCCGAAGCCCTTTCCTCCGGCGCCTCCTCCGACTTCATCAACGCCGCCTCCTACACCAGTCCCGCCGGAGGTGGCCTCTACTCCGCCTACGTCGGAGCCATCGTCGACGCCGTCCACCTCATCAGCCTCATGCGCACCGCGCAGTTCCAGTACATCCCCGGCCTCAGCTTTCCCGACGGAGCCACGCTCGACCTCAAGCTCAACGCCCCACCTTCCTTCCACAAGCCGGACTCCGTCATCGTCATCGGCCTTCCCGCCATCCAAAAGGCCAAGCTCCCGCCGCTCCATCCGCACGATCCCAACCAGGTCGCCTGCCTCCTTCAACCCAAGATGGTTCTCGCGCTTGAAGGCGCCCCGCTCGTCTTTGCCACCGGTTTCGCCCACGACCTCGTCCTCCACCTCAACCGCACCGGAGCCGTTACCGACCTTCCGCTCACCCCAGACCCCTCCGAGGGTGGTCTCATCGTCACCAAGGAGAAGAGCCGCGAACCTCTCCGCCCCAGCGAGCCTCTCAAGGCCGCTCCCACCGCCTCCAAGACCCAGGCGAAGATCGGCACCGCCACCGACTTCACCGTCACCGGAACTATCCGAGGCTACTGGGGATTTGACGCCTTCGAAGGCCCCACCCTCACCGTCCAGCAGGTGGATGGCAAAGACTGGAAGATCGTTGGCGATACCCAGCTGCTCGCCGGCCAGGACAACAAGCTAACCCTCACCGGCGACGGCACCGGTTGCGTCGAACACATCGCTCTCACCAGCGACAAGAGCAAGGACGTCGACGTCACCTTCAAACCCGACCCTGACAAGGACAAGAAGAACACTCTGCTCCTCAATGCATCGCTCAAATCCGTTCAGCCCGGCGGCTACTCCCTCGCCATTCAGCAATACGGCTCTACCAATCGCGACAATGTTTCCCTCACCGCCTATACGGCGGGCATCACGGTGGGCGATCTCAAAATCCACGCCGGCGACAACCTCGCCACTCTCTCTGGCGTTGGCCTCAAAAACGTAGCCTCTGTCGAAATCGACAAGCAGACCTTCACTCCCGCCGCCGACAGCAACGACGACATCCTTCATCTCGAGTCCAAGACCGGCGTCTCTCCCGCCGACGGCTCCGAGGCCGTCGTCAAGCTCAAGGACGGCCGGACGATGAAGGCCAGGATCTCTACCTCCGCCGCGCGTCCCAGCCTCAAGCTCGTCTACGTCAACTCCACGCCCGCGCGGCAACCGGGCGCGCTTCCCGTCACCCTCACCAACAAGAGCGACATCCCCCTCAACGGCACCCTCACCTTCGTCGTTCAAACCAAGGACGACTTTCCCCGCGACGAAACCATCGAAGTCGCCACCGCCAACAACGCCGTCCATACCAAGCTCTCGCTCGCAGACAATAGCCTCGTCCTCCAGGACGAACACACCGCTGTAGCTCACCTCGATCCTCTCAAGGCCTTCGGCCAATCCGCCTTCGGCCGCCTGGCTCTCCGGCCCATCCAGGCCGACGGCACCACCGGCGACTGGGTGGGTCTCGGCACCCTCGTCCGCACCCCCCACATCACCTCCATCGATTGCACCGCCGCGCCGTCCGCCGCCGCGCAGCCTGCCGCCGCCCAGGCCAGCCCCGCGCCGAACAGTTCAGCCTCCGTAGCTACTTGCACCCTCAACGGCGACGAACTCTTCCTCGCTCAATCCTTTGCCTCCGCCAAAGATTTCGCCAAGCCCACCGACGTCCCCACCGGCTTCGCCGAAAACACCTTCAATGTGCCCCCTCCCGCCGACGGCGCCACCCTCTACCTCAAGCTCCGCGACGACCCCACAAACATCGCAACCGTGACCCTCCCGACCCCGCTCAAAAAACCCTCAGAGCCCGCCGTCCATACAGCACCAGCCGCGACCCCCGCGCCGGCAACACCCGCAACTCCGCCAGCGGTCGCCGCTTCTTCCCCCGCAAATCCTCAACGAATGGAATAGCAGCGGGCTTCGGCCCGCCGCAGAGCCATCCCACGAGGAAGGGTTTTAGCTGGGGAGCGAACGCGTTGATGCGAGTCGGGTAGACCTGTTCGAGGTTCCCCAAAACCGCGTTTTGTGGGAACGTCGAATTCCAAGGCGATTTGCTAACCTCAATGAGTGCCTTGCCCTGTTGTTGCCAATTGAGTCTTCGCTGCGATGCGATCCGTACTCACGAGCTGATTTAGGCGAACAGGCGCGGGCGGATCATCCGGTACGATGGCATCTGAATGAATTCCAAAAAGCTTTTAGCTCGACTCGGCACGAGCATTGTCCTGCTCTGCCTGTTGGCTGGCATGGGTGGAGCGGCAGACAATGCCCTGAGTGTTCGCCACTACCGTAGCATTGCCGGTGTTCCTGGCAAGCTATACGACGTAGGCGGCTACTCCATGCACCTGTACTGCACCGGGCAAGGATCGCCAACTGTTGTGCTCAGTTCAGGTCTCGGCGATGACTTTATCAGCTGGGCCAAGGTGCAACCCGTGCTCTCTCGCCAGACCAGGGTGTGCTCCTACGACCGCGCCGGTTTCGGCTGGAGCCAATCGCGCCATAGCGTTCAGGATGCCAGTGCTATCTCTTCGCAGCTCCATCAACTCCTTGAGGCTGCCGGTGTTCAGTTGCCGTTCGTGCTCGTGGGTCATTCCATCTCAGGAATCTACCTTCGCTCCTACGCAGCCCACTATCCCAACGACCTCGCCGGCCTGGTCTTCGTCGATGGCGCAACCCCGCTTCAGGACGACCGCATTCCCAAAGCACTCGTAAAGCTTCAAGACCAGCAGCGCCGTGAGATGCCATGGCAGAAGCTCCTCATGACTCTCGGCTGGTATCGACTGCATGGTGACTGCACCTCGATCCCGCCAGGCTTTGAACCCTACAGTACATGGATCAAGGCAGATTCATGCATTCCCTCGCAGATGGCTGCCATAGAAAACGAGCTCGACGCGGAGCATGACTCGGGAGAAGAAACCATCCATGCAGGGCCGTTTGGCCACCTCCCGGTCCTGATTCTTTCGCGCGACCCCAGGGTTCTTCCGGCCAACTGGCCTGCGCCCGTGGCGAAAGCCAACGCCGTCGTCTGGAACCAGATGCAGGAGGAGGCAAAGGACCTGTCCAGCCAAAGCATCCGCATCATCGCCAAAGGCAGCGACCACTACATTCAGGACGACAGACCCGAACTCGTGGATCGAGAGATCGCTTCATTCATCTCCATGATAAGAAATCATCAGACGTTCCCTGAAAATCATTCGACATCCGAACGGTAACCGTCAGAACATCGTGTAACTCGTCACAATTTCCGTTACAGATGCCTTTGGGTCTCCCTGGGTGCCAAATCGCCCACGCACTCAATGACGGACCGAGAGCTATCCCTCCGATCTGCTGCAAAGTCCGCTCTTTCGGCAGCTATAGTTCTCAGTCGTCAAGAACACTCTCTCGCGCTCCTTGATGTACAACAAGGAAATTTTCCGTGTAGGAAGGGCTGCGCCACCTGGTAACCGATCCAAGCGCCCCATCGTCTCGCGGTACACTCATCTCAACATGCCAAAGGCAACCACCACCACGCACCCCCACCCCCAAAGCCTCTCCCTACAGTCTGGCCTCACCCCATGCCCAAGGTAGCCATCATCTCCAAGCCGCAGAAGCCTGAGCTGGAGTTCATCCTCACCGAACTCATCGCATGGCTCACTGGCCACGGCTTCACCCCTATCCTTGAGCCCGACAGCGCCTCCTACCTCGGCCTCACCGACCAGGCCATCGCGCGTTGCGACATGGCCGACGAAGATCCCGCCCTCGTTATCTCCCTCGGCGGCGACGGAACTCTTCTCTCCGCCGCGCGAGCCTTCGCACTCACCAATACCCCGATCCTCGCCGTCAACCTCGGCTCGTTGGGCTTCCTCACGGAAGTCCCCCTCGCCGAGCTCTACAGCACCCTCGACGCATGGATGGCCGGCAACGCCGTCATCGACACCCGCAGCTTCATGCATGCCCGGCTCTTCCGCGATGACAAGCTCCTTCGCGAGTGGGACGCCCTCAACGACGTCGTCCTCTCCAAAGGAGCCATCGCCCGCATGGGTGAGTTCGCCATCGAGATGGACGGCCAGTTCGTCGCCCGCTTCCGCGCCGACGGTGTCATCGTCTCCACACCTACCGGCTCCACTGCCTATACTCTCGCCGCCAACGGCCCCATCCTGATGCCCACCGTCGATGCGATGGTCCTCACCGCCATCTGTCCCCACCTGCTCACGATCCGTCCCATCGTCTTCCCCGGCGACACCGAAGTAGCCGTAGTCGTCGACGTCGTCCCCCACGAGACCTACCTAACCGTCGATGGCCAGGAGGCCGTCGAGCTCATCCTCAACGACCGCATCCTCTGTCGCAAGTCCAGCCGTACAGTCCACCTGCTCCGCCTCCACCCCAACGGCTTCTTCAACGTCCTCCGCTCCAAACTCAAGTGGGGCGAACGCTAACTCTAGCTCCATACCATCGCTTGACCCTTCGCCGCCGCTCCTGCCGTAGCCGCCGTGATCTCTCGCTCCTCTCCAAACCACGTCATCTCGACCGAAGCGAAGTGGAGAGACCCCTGTATTGCCTTTGCTGTTGCCGTTGCTTTGCCCTTTCCCCACTTCCTCGCCACGCCAAATCCACCCGTGCGTACCTTAGGTATCATCTCCGAAGAATCTCTCATCAAGGAGACCTCATGCCCATCCAACAACTGACCATCCCAGGTCCGCCTGTACCGGAGCTGCCGGTCGTGGATGTCGAGCGTGCCCAACAGCACTACCGCGACGTTCTCCGCTTCGAGATCGCATGGCTCACGCCCGGCAAAGAGATCGGCGCCGTTACCAACGGGAAGGCAACCCTCTTTCTCCGCAAGAAAGAAGCACCCTTCGAACCCTCGGTCCACTGGGTCTTCGCGGAAGACATCGAAGCTTCCTTCCAGGACCTCCAGTCCATAGGCGCCAACATAGTCGAACCCCTGGAGCTGAAGCCCTGGGGCATCCGCCAGTGCACCGTCCAGGACCTCGACGGCAACATCTTCTACTTTCACCACGGATAGCCCTGGAGCTGACAGTGTCAAGCAAACTTGTCAACGAAGACAAGTTTCCTTTACATTGCACCGAGCCCTGTGCAATTTTCCCCTCAAAATGTATCCCGAAACCACGCGAAATGGGTCAATTTGTAGTCTGAACCAGGCTTAATTTGGCTTAAAATAAACGGGAAATGACCTGATTTGCCACCAAGGCGGCTACATACGCGACCGTCGTCATATAGCAAAACTGCAGTGCCGGCAGCTTCCAACTGTTGGTCTCCCGCCGGACGATGATCAATGTAGAGGTACACTGCATCGCGAAGGCAAAAAACACCACTAGCGCAATCGCCCCACCTAACGTAATGTCATGCCGCAGAGCAACTTGCAACCCGAGGGTGTGGGTCGCCGGATCCATCCCATAAAGCGTTCCAAGTGTCCCGACGATCACTTCCCGAGCCACGATCGAACTCAATAACCCTATTCCTATCTTCCAATTGAACCCCAAAGGTCGAAGTACTGGTTCAATCCAATGTCCCAAGTGTCCAATAATACTGGTAGTTAGGGAAGAGAACTGACCTCCGTGAATCGGCAGCACGCTCAAAACCCAGACCAGGAATGTAACGCCGAGGATGATGGTGCCGGCCTTCTTCAAAAACAGCTTGGCGCGGTCATACAGCCTAAGCCCCAGCGACGTCACTGTAGGCCACCGATACTGCGGCAACTCGAGAATGAAGGGTGCATGGGAAGCCCTCATAACAGAGGAGTTAAGTAACTTCGCGGTCGCCAGAGCCGCCAGGAATCCGATCACATAAAGCCCAAGCATGACGAGCGCCCGAAGCCCCAAAACTCCCCCAAAAAACCGCTGATTCGGGATAAAGGCCGCAATAATCAGTGTATAAATCGGCAAGCGTGCGGAACACGTCATGAATGGAGCAATCAGAATCGTCGCAATCCGCTCCCGTTTATTCTCGATGGTCCGGGTCGCCATAATCGCCGGAACGGCGCACGCATACGCTGAAAGCAAAGGGATAAACGCCTTTCCGTTCAATCCAATCGAGCGCATTAAACGATCGGCAATCAGAGCTGCACGGGCAAGGTAGCCAGAATCTTCCAGCACGCCGATAAACAGAAACAGCAGCAAAATCTGGGGCAAGAATACCAATACGGACTGCACGCCATTCCACAAACCATCGCGCAGAAGCGCACGCAGCCAATTGTCGGGCAACAGCAGTGCAGCCTTACCGCCGGCACTAGTTAAGAACGTTCCCATGCCGTCACTGAGCGGCTGTCCGAGCGTAAACACCACCTGAAACACCGCGATCACCACTGCAAGAAAGAACAATGGACCGAAGACTCGATGTAACAGAACGCTATCCAGCCTGCGCGTCCATAGGGAGGCCGCCGGAGACTGGTACTTCGTACGAGCGGTCACCTGCGTCGCCCAGGTGCGGCACGACGCAGCACTCTGCAGCACGGGCAGCTGAACAGGCCGCAGACCATCGTCCAGGCGGCTCCCTGCGCGCAACAAGAACTCAGGGATCGCGTCCAGTCCCTTGCCGTGCGCGGCGCTGATCAACGCTACAGGATGCCCCAATTCACGGGCCAACGCGAGCGTATCGATCTTTCCGCCGCGCGCCTCGAGCTGGTCAGACATATTCAACAGAACCAGCGTGGGAAGGCCGATGGAGAACACCGGAGCCGCCAGCATCAACTGCCGATTTAAATGCGTTGCATCCAGCACCAGAAGGACGCAATCCGGCTTGGGAACTCCGCGCATCTTGCCCGTCAAAACCTCGACGGCCACGCGGGCGTCCTCGGAGTAGGTCGCAAGGCTGTAGATTCCAGGGAGATCGATCAGCGTTAGATCATTTCGCCCAATGCTCTTCATCTTTCCCGAGTGATGCTCGACCGTAACGCCGGGGTAGTTGGCGACTTTCTGCCGCATTCCGGTCAGACGGTTGAAGAGGGTCGACTTGCCGCAGTTTGGAGGGCCGATGAGCGCTACCGTTCGCATGCGCGGAGTACCGCCAGACGAGGAGGGAATCTTCTCCTCGATCGGTTCAATGGTAGCTGTGACGTGGCAGCTCATGCAGCCTCGATTGTCGCAGGCTCTGTAGTTTCTGCCGTGTCTGAAATCACGCGAAGGAAGATATGTTGGGCAGTTTCATTGCGGAGTCCAACTTCAACCCCGTCAATACGATACACTCGGGGATCACCGGCCGGAGCGCGGCGTAGAATCTCGACGCTCGTACCTGGAAGGAACCCGAGATGGGCCAGGTAGTGGCTCACCTCGTCTGGCAAGTCGACGCGTTCCACCACGCCTGCACTGCCTACTTTCGCGTCACTCAGAGCCAGAACATTCATCGAACCGCATATCCGACCAAGTTGGTCCTCTTTACTATACGACATCCAGAGGATCTTTGCCGGACTTTATGCTCGCGGTTCCATATACGGTACGGCGGGATATTTTGAAAAGAGAGAGTCATGGTGCGCCCGGAAGGATTCGAACCTCCGACCTACTGGTTCGTAGCCAGGCGCTCTATCCAGCTGAGCTACGGGCGCACATTGCAAGGATGCAACTAAGTAAGAATAACCGATGGAAGCGCTGCGATCAACTTGAGCCTATTGCGGGCACTTAGCTTGCAGCTGGAGCAGCGGCGGCAACGGGCTCAGGCTGCGGGGGAAGCAGGGATACACGATCCAGTACATCGAGGCCAGAGCGGCGCAGGAGTTGATGCACAATGGGCTCGGTGAGGCGCGTCGCGTCGTACTCCACGCGCACGGTCTTATCCTTTTCGTTGATCTGAACGTGTCGAATGCCGTAAACCTTGCGGACCTGCGCCAAGGCCATCGTAGCCGCCTCGGTGGGTGCTACGCCGTACTGATACATCACGTCAAGCTGTGTCATAGTCTTGATTTTACAGCGCGAAGCCGCGGTTAGGAATTGAGCTTCTGGATGTATTTGAGGAAGCCCGGGCTCATGAAATCCTGCGGGCCAATCAATTTCCGGCGAATGATTCCGCGCTTATCGATGATGTAGGTCTCAGGGAACTTGAAGCTGCCGTAGAGCTTGTTGGATGTCTGCTTCTCATCGAACACGGTGAGCAGACTGAGGTGTTCCCTGGCTACGTAATGCTGATACTTCGCGAAGGCTTCGTTGCTGGCGACCGCGACGACCTGGACCTGGGGCATTTGTTTCTGAAAGGCCTGCAAACTCGGCATTTCCTCGACGCACGGAGCACACCAGCTGGCCCAGAAATTTAGCACAATTACCTTGCCATGAAGGCTTTGTAGGTCGACGGCGTGTTGACCATCGCTGATGGAAAAGGTAGGCGCTACGCGGCCAATCTGGTCGGAGAGTGTGCCTCGATCGCAGCCGGTGGCCAGTGTGCAAGCGAAACATATCAGAAGCCCTGCACGTGTGATTTGCCGCATTTTTCGCACTCCTCGCATCCGTTCCTATAATACGAAGTTGTGAACGACACGCCTAGCACGTCGGATTTTGCGGGAAATATACAGCTTTCGGTGATTGTGCCGGCTCGGAACGAAGAGCGGAATCTGGCTAAGTGTTTGAAAAAGTTGGTGATACAGAGCGGGGGATCGTTTGAGTTGGGAAAGGAATGGGAGCTGATTATTGTCGATGATGCCTCGACCGACAGGACGCGGGAGATCGCGGAGGGGTTTCAGGGGTTCGACGGAGTGAGTGTGCTGGAGGCTCCAGCGCTGGACCTAAATGCGGAAACCCGCGTGTTTACTGGGAAAACGAACGCTTGCTGGTTTGGGGCGGAGGCTTCTCGGGGTCGGTTCTTGTTGTTTACGGACGCGGATACGGTGCATGAACCGGGGGATTTGTTGCGGGCTTTGGAGGAGATTCGGGCGCGAAATGTGGGGCTTTTGTCGTATTCTCCGCGGCAGGTTGTGTCGGGTTTCTGGCAGCGAGCGCTGATGCCGCTGGTGTTTTCCGAGCTTGCGAGCGTATACCGGATGTCCGAGGTAAATGATGCAAATAATAGACTTGCTGCGGCCAATGGGCAGTTTTTGATGATCGAACGGGAGGCTTATTTTGCGGTGGATGGGCATCGTGGGGTGGGGAGATCGGTGCTGGAGGATGTGGATCTGGCGCATGCGGTGAAGCGGAGTGGGAAGGGGATCTGGTTTCGGTATGCTCCGGATGCTTTGAGTACTCGTATGTACTTTGGTTTCAACGATATGGTGGAGGGGTGGACGAAGAATCTGGCGCTGCTTTTTCCTCATGCGTTGACGCTGGCGGCTTGGAGATCGCTGGATATCGGGTTGCTGTTGCTGCCTATCTTGTTGATTCCATTGTCTTATCTGGCGATGTGGCAGAAGGTTGTGATTCTGGCGATATGGGCGCGAACGCTGCTGCGGTACTACACACGGGTTCGCCGGTCTAACTTTAGTGCTTTCGATTGTGCGGTTTCCGTATTTGCGCTGCCCTTGTTTGTTGGATTGTTGGTGTGGAGTTGGGTGTTACATCGAGTGCTGCACCGGGTAGCTTGGAAAGGGCGAGAGTACCGGATGTAGCGCGAAATATGGTGAGTTTTAAGGGCGATTTAGCCAGGATTCGGGGCTCAGGGGGCGTATTTCGCGTGATTTTGAGGGATGAAAGTGCACCATAGTTGGTGCAAACCTGGCGAAATGTAAAGGTCGCTTGACGCCTTGACAAGGTCGCTTGACAGGGTCATTTCAAGAGTAGTTTTTGGTTTGGTAATTGGGTCTATTACTGGGCGAGTCGACGCAGCAGAATCCCTACGATGTGGACCGCGGAAGCACAGGTAAGACAAATGCCAATACAGGGGTCTCTCCACTGCGCTGCGCTCCGGTCGAGATGACGCAGTTTAGGTTGCGAAAGGGCAAAGGCAAAAGAAGAAGCAGATCCCTGCGGGATGACAGCCAGAAAAGCAAGAGCAACGACAACGGATGGATGGTCGCATCCGGAGGTCGGGCGTAGCATCCAAACTAATGGTTTCACTTGATCGAAAAACTTATGATTCTACTGACACGCAAAGCCGAATTTTCATCCGCTCACTTTTACTGGAATCCCGCTTGGAGCGAGGAGGAGAATGTGCGCGTGTTTGGTAAGTGCGCTAATCGCCAGGGGCATGGGCATAACTACACGCTCGAGGTGACGGTGGCGGGGGAGATCGACCCGGTGTCAGGGTTCGTGGTGGATTTGAAGCAGCTCAAGGATATTTTAGAGCGCGAGGTGGTGTCGGTGTATGACCATCGGCATTTGAATTTTGAGGTGCCGGAGTTTGAACATGTGATTCCGACGACCGAGAATATGGCGGTGGCGATCTGGCGGCGGCTGGAGGGAAAGATAGCGCACGCGAAGCTGCATCGGGTGCGGGTGTACGAGATGCCGGATTTGTTTGCGGACTTTTATGGTGAAGGCGCATGAGCCGGGTGATCGCGCACTTTTCGCGGAGGTATCACTTCAGCGCGGCGCATCGGCTGCATGTGGAGGCGTTGAGTGAGGAAGAGAACCGGGCGACGTTTGGGAAGTGCAATAACCCGTTTGGGCATGGGCATAACTATGTGGTTGAGGTCACGCTGTCAGGGCCTGTAGATCCGGTGACAGGTATGGTGGTGAATTTATCGGACCTGGATTTATTTGCGCAGCGTGAGGTGTTGGATTTGTTTGACCACGCGAATCTGAATACGCTGGAGGCCTTTCGCGACCGGGTGACGACGACGGAGAATGTTTGTGTAGAGATGTGGAGCATCTTTGCACGGTTCGCGGAGTCGAAGGAGTATCCGGAGGTTCGGCTGGAGCGTATTGGGATTGAAGAGACTGGGAATAATTCGTTTGAGTATTTCGGTGAGGGAGCGCGGGCGCGGTAGGTTCTCACAGCTAGAAGTGCCAATACAGGGGTCTCTCCACTGCGCTTCGCTCCGGTCGAGATGACGATGTTTTGGTTAGGGCGCGAAACGCGAGACTGCGGTTGAGATGACGATGTTTTGGTTAGGGCGCGAAACGCGAAGCTCCGGTCGAGATGACAGTTTTGCTCGGGGAGTAGATAGAGGAAAGGCTGGACGAGATGGCTGGCAAGTTTGAATTGGACGATGTGGTGACGAACGGTGCGGCGAAGAATGGCAATGGCAACGGGCATTCGGCGTTGTCGCACGCGGGTGCAGCACCGACGCTGCACGACGCGAACGTGCAGGAGATCTATGCCGAGCTGCTGAAGCGGATTGGCGAAGATCCGACGCGGGACGGGTTGAAGCAGACGCCGAAGCGGATGGAGAAGTCGATGGCGTTTCTGACGAAGGGCTATGAGCAGTCCGTGGCAGAGGTGCTGCATGATGCGCTATTCGATGTGGACTATGACGAGATGGTGATGGTGCGGGATATCGAGTTTTATTCTCTATGCGAGCACCACCTGCTGCCGTTCTTTGGCAAGGCTCATATTGCGTATGTTCCGAATGGGAAGGTCGTCGGACTGAGCAAGCTGCCACGGATTGTGGAGGTGTTTGCGCGGAGGCTGCAGGTGCAGGAGCGGTTGACGCAGCAGATCGCCGAGGCGATTGAAGAGGCGATTGCTCCGCAGGGCGTGGGCGTGGTGATCGAGGCGCAGCATCTTTGCATGATGATGCGTGGCGTGGAGAAGCAGAGTTCGGCGACGGTGACTAGCTCGCTGCGTGGTGTGTTTAAGACGCAGTTGCAGACGCGGAATGAGTTTTTGTCGCTGGTGAGGGCGGAGAGGTAGCTTTTAGCTTTTAGCTTTTAGCTTTTAGCTTTTAGCTTTTAGCTTTTAGCTTTTAGCTTTTAGCTTTCGACTGAGGATGCTTGCGTGAGGACCTGGGTTGGATGGATGTTCCGTACAGCGTTTGTCATGGCAGTCGCCTGGATGAGTATTTGCGCGGGGGTAATGTTCGCGCAGACGAGCGCGGCGGATACGGAGGCGGTGGGGCCGGCGTTCGAGGTGGCTGCTGTACGGCCTTCAAGTAGCGATGGCTCGGGCGGATTCGGGATGGCGGTGGAGCCGTCTGGGCGATTCAAGGTACATGCTGAGACGGCGAACTTTTTGTTTTGGCAAGCCTACTCGGATGGGCCGGGAAAACGGAACGTGATCATGGATCGTGGAGCGCCGAAGTGGGTGGAGTCGGAGACGTTCGACATTAACGCGAAGGTGGATGTGGCGGCGATTCGTGGATGGGAGACGATGTCGTCTGAACAGCGGATGGAGTTGGTTCGGCCGATGCTGCGGCGGTTGCTGGCGGATCGGTTCCATATAAAGTTTCGGGTGGAGATGCGGCCGACACCGGTGTATGCGCTGGTGCAGGCGAAGGGCGGGGCGCACGTGAAGGAGGTGCCGGCGCCGCCGCAGGTGCAGGGTGATCCGGAAGAGGCTATGACGAAGTGGATGGCGGAACATCCTGGGGAAGTGTCTCCTGGCAGTATTTCGTGCAGCGGGGACAAGTGCATGGGGCACGCGGTCAAAATCAGCGGGGCGATGGGGCAGATACAGGGGAGTAGCGAGGCCGATCGCATGGTGGTGGATGAGACAGGGTTGAAGGGGTATTACGATTTCTCGTTTCGGGGCTTCTTGCCACACGATGGCGATGAGTCGTCGATGCAGGCGGTGGAGGACGACTTGGGTGTGAAATTTGTGCCGCGGTCGATGCCGATCAAGACGTATGTGATTGTGTCGGCGGAGAAGCCTAGTTTGGATGGGGATTAGGTGGAGATCATGGGCGCCGCAGAGGAAGAAGCAGATCTCTACGGGATGACAGCCAGAACGGCAAAGGCAAAGGCAGCGGCATACGCTGGGTCGTTGGGTGAGCGACAATAGCAGTTGCATGAATGGACTTTTGATACTTGATAAACCTGCGGGGATGACCTCGCATGATGTGGTGGCAATTGTGCGCCGAGTGACGGGCGAGCGCTCGGTGGGGCATTTGGGGACGCTGGATCCGATGGCTACGGGCGTGTTGCCGTTGCTGCTGGGGAAATATACTCGGCTGGCGCAGTTCTTTGGTGCGGCGGAGAAGTCGTACACGGGAACGATACGGTTCGGGTGGGGTACCGACACGTTTGACGCCGAGGGCGAGCGCGCGGGGGAGGCGGTGGCGCTGGGCCTTGGGCTGGAAGAGCTTCGGGTGTTGGCCAAGCATTTTCAGGGCGAGATGGACCAGATGCCTCCTGTGTTTAGCGCGAAGAAGATTGGTGGGGTTCCGGCGCATAAGTTGGCGAGGGCGGGAAAGGAAGTGCCGGTGAAGGCGGCTCGGATTACGATTCAGGAGTTTGCGCTGACGGGGCTCGAGGGGGATACGGCGAGCTTTGTGATGAGGGTTTCGGCGGGTGGGTATGTACGGTCGGTGGCGCATGAGTTGGGTGGGTTGGCGGGGTGCGGGGCGCATCTTGCGTCTCTGCGGAGGACGCGGGCGGGCGTGTTTGGGCTGGAGCATGCGATTACGGTGGAGGAGTTGAAGGCGATGAGTGTGGCGGAGGTGGAGGCTCGGCTGCCGCATCCGCGGGGGCTGCTGGTGGAGATGCCGTCGGTGATGGTGGATGAGCAGACGGCTGGGAAGATTCGAAATGGGGTGCAGGTGAATGTGGCGGAGTTTTCGGGGGCTGCGCTAGTGAAGGTGTTTGCCGGGCCGAGAGAGCTGCTGTGCGTGGCGAAGCGGGTGGCGGGGACGCTCGTGCAGCCTGTGGTGGTGATGGGGTGAGGTTCGTGGAAACCCACCCATGTCGCAAAAGCGCGCCATGAATGGGTACCCGGCTTCTTAGCAGAGGCTACTTCTTGAGGAGGGGTTTTAGGAGGGCTTCTACGTTGCGGGCTACTTGCTCGTTGCCTTGGGCGGTGGCGTGGGTGTCGTCGTCCTGCATGTCGCTGGGGACCCCGTAGACGTCTTTGAGGAGGAAGGGTAGGAGACGTACGTGGTATTGCTTCGCTAGCGCGGGGTACATGGCGTCGAATTTCTTGATGTAGTCCGGGCCGTAGTCGGGGGGGAGGGTGATGCCGGCGAGGACTACTTGGGTGCCGCTTTTCTGGAGCTGATCGATGATGGCGGAGAGGTTGGCCTTGGTCTGGTCGAGGGGGAGGCCGCGGAGGCCGTCGTTGCCGCCGAATTCTACGACTACGATTTGCGGGTGGCGGGCGATGACGCGGGGGAGGCGGTCGAGGCCGTCCTTGGTGGTGTTGCCGCTGATGCCATCGTTGAGGACGTGGTAACGGTAACCCTGGGCGTCGAGGAGGCGCTGGAGGTCGTCGGGGTAGGACTGGCCGAGGTCGGTGCCGTAGCCTGCGGTGAGGGAATCTCCGAAGCAGATAAGGAGGGGGAGAGTGTCTGCGCCTGGTGCGGAGGCCGGTATGAACTTTGCGGCGACGGGTTGCGTAGGATTAGCAAAGATGTAGTCCGTATGGGCGACGGTCGCGGGCGGCTTCTGTTTGCAGCCGGTCAGGACGAGGCTGGAAATTGCAACAGATACGATGGTAGCGAGGGCAGCATGCTTCACCAGTTCATTTTAGAAGGTCTTAGTCAACAGGATTGCGTGGGTCAAACTTTGTTCCCTCGGGGGCTAAAGCCCAGAGGCATGTAGGTCATTTATGGCACGGCTGAAGCCGTGCCCTTCAAAACACATCGTATGTGTTGGTTAGAGATTCGTTCCTACAGGAAAAGAGGTCTTTCGATTGAGCAATGCTGCTGTGGCATCAGGGGACGTTTCGTTGCGCGGGGTTGGTGACGGGATGATTGTGGTGAGCGAGCTGCGGAAGTCGCTGCGGACCGGTGGCACTACGGTGGACATTCTGCGGGGGATTGATTTCTCGGTGGATCGTGGGGAGTTTGTGGCGATCATGGGGGCGTCGGGGTCGGGAAAGTCTACGCTGCTGGGGTTGTTGGCGGGGTTGGATAATCCTACGTCGGGCAGTGTTGCGCTGAATGGGACCGTGATCAGTAATCTTGCCGAGGACAAGCTGGCGCAGTTGCGGGGGAAGACGATTGGGTTTGTGTTTCAGAGCTATCAACTGATTCCTACGCTGACGGCGCTGGAGAATGTGCTGCTGCCTTACGAGTTGAATGATGATTCAGGGGCGTGGAAGGCGGGCGTGGAGCGGGCTCGGGCACTGTTGGATTCGGTGGGGCTTAGCGGACGGGTGGATCATTATCCGGTGCAGCTTTCTGGCGGAGAGCAGCAGAGAGTGGCGCTGGCGAGGGCGTTTATTTTGCGGCCTCCGATTGTGTTGGCCGATGAGCCTACGGGGAATTTGGATACTGTGAATGGGGAACATATTTTGGTGCTGCTGTTGCAGTTGAATCGGGTGGAGGGGACTACGCTGGTGCTGGTGACGCATGATCCTGCGCTGGCTGCTCACGCGGGGCGACGGATTACGCTGCGCGATGGGTTGGTGGTTAGCGATGAGCGCCAGGTTCGTGCGGCGGTTGATGGTTAGGGCGGGGCGAGGTTGGTGCGGGAGGGAGCAGTGGCAGGGCGAAATACAGGGGTCTCTCCACTTCGCTTCGCTTCGGTCGAGATGACGAAGGTTTTGGGCGCTTCGGTCGAGATGATGAGGTTTTGGCTAGTCGTCGATAGGACGGATGTTCGGGTACGTGATCGGATGACGCATGACTGGTAGTGATTGGATAGGTTCTTAGATGGCTGGACTTTCGTACGGGACGGCGGCACGGATTGCTACGCGGGAGCTTCATTCTTCCCGGGGACGATTTACGTTTGTGATTTTGTCGGTGGCGATCGGCGTCGCGGCGCTGACGGGCGTGCGGGGATTTTCTTCGGCTTTTCGGGTGGAGCTGTTGCTGCGGGCGCGGAGCATTATGGCGGCGGATGTTGCGGCTCGGACTACGATGCCTCCTACGCCGGAGGAGCAGAAGGGGATTGATGCGCTGACGGCGGATGGTGGGCAGGAGTCGCCGGTGACGGAGATGTTGTCGATGGCTTCGGCGACGACGTCGATGGATCCGCTGTTGGTGTCGTTGAAGGCGGTGGAGGCGGATAGGTATCCGTTCTATGGGTCGGTGGTGCTGGCACCGGCGATGCCGTTGAGCGCGGCGTTGACGGATACTACGGTGGCGGTGGGTGATGATCTTTTGTTGCGATTGCATTTGAAGATCGGCGACTCGATCAAGCTGGGGACCGAGACGTTTAAGATTGCGGCGGTGGTAGTGGATGAGCCGGATCGGCTGTCGGGAACGTTTGCGGCGGGGCCTCGGGTGTTGATCTCGCAGGCGGCGTTGGAGAAGACGGGGTTGGTGGCTCCGGGGTCGCGGGTGACGCGGAGGTATTTGTTCAAGCTTCCGGCGGCGAAGGGGGGCAAGGCGCTGTCTGATGCGGCGGTGGCGACGCTGAAGACGAAGCTCGAGACACTGATGCCGGAGGCGCAGATTACGGATTATCGCGAGGCGAATCCGGCGCTGACGAAGGCGCTGGATGGAGCTACGGGGTTGTTGTCGCTGATGAGTCTGGTGGCGTTGGTGCTGGGCGCTGTAGGCGTGGCGATGGCGATGCGATCGCACTTGCAGCAGCGGCTGGATTCGATTGCGATCATGAAGTCGCTGGGTGCGGGGTCTCGGCAGATCATGAAGATTTACCTGATGCAGACGCTGCTGCTCGGGCTGGGCGGAGGGTTGTTGGGTGTGGTGTTGGGGATAGGGGTGCAGCTGTCGTTTCCGTTTTTTCTGGCGAAGCTCCTGCACCTCACGCCGACGCTGCGGCTGGAGCCTCGTGCGATTGGGTTGGGGCTGGGTGCGGGGCTGTTGACTACGCTGCTGTTTACGCTGCCGCCGTTATTGGATATTCGGAATGTGCGACCGATTTTGATTCTGCGGAGGAACGTGGAGGCTGCGGATGATCCGTTTGCTACCCGGCTGGTGCGGAAGCTGCGCGGGTCGGCGGCGCAGATTGGCGCTAGCGTCTTGATCTTGCTGGGACTGGTGGGGCTGGCTACGCGGGTATCGGATTCGCGGCAGGTGGGATGGACGTTTGCGTTGGGACTGGCGGCGTCGCTGCTGGTGCTGCTGGCGATGTCGGCGGTGACGCTTTGGTTGTTGCGAAGGTTTTTGCGGGGGACAGGGTTACGGTTGCCGTCGACGCTGCGGCATGGGCTGGCGAATCTTTATCGTCCGGGTAATCCTTCGGCTGCGTTGCTGGCGGCGCTTGGGTTGGGCGTGATGCAGATCGCGGCGGTGTACTTTGTGCAGAACTCGATTGTGAACGAGATGCATGTGGCGGCCGCGGGAAATCTGCCGAATATTTTTCTGATGGATATGGGTACGAATGAAGTGAATGGCGTGCGCACGCTGCTGGCGCAGCAGCCGATGGTGCATGGAACTCCGGAGATGATTCCGGTGGTGAGTGCGCGGCTGACGGAGATCAATGGAGAGAGCCTGGAGAAGCGGAAAGAGGAGACTGGGCGAGGTCCGGGAGGGCGCGGCGCGCAGACACTGAATTTGACGTGGCCTCCGACGAACGATGGGGCTCCTGCAGGAGATACGGTGGTGCGCGGGACGTGGTGGACAGCGCAGCAGGCGGCGGATGGCGCGGCGCATCCGCTGGTGGCGATGGCGAGGGAGCGTGCGGATCGGCTGAAGGTCAAGGTGGGGGACACGATTACTGTTTCGGCGCAAGATGAGCCGATTACGGCGACGGTTGCGGCCGTGTATGAGGTCGATAGCCAGCATGCGGTGTCACGTGCGGAGTTTGTGATGCCGCATGCGACGCTGGCGGGGCTGCCCGTGGTCTGGTATGGCGGAGTGCATTGCGATCCGAGCGATACGGCTGCGCTGCGGAGGGTGCTGTATGAGCACTATCCGACGGTGACGGTGATTGATGTGGCGGCGACGCTCGAGGTGATTCGGCAGGTGATGCTGCAGGTGATTTATGTGATTCAGTTTCTGGCGGCGTTCAGCATCTTTGCGGGGATTGTGATTCTGGCTAGCGCGATTGCGGGGACTCGTTATAGGAGGATTCGCGAGGTGGTGGTGCTGAAGACGCTGGGGGCTACGCGGGCTCGGATAGCTTCGATTTTTTCGATTGAGTTTGCGGTGCTGGGGTTGATCGCGGGCGCTGTGGGACTGGTGTTTGCGAATGTGCTGGCAAGGACGCTGCTGCTGCATGCGCTGCACTTTGGGTATGCGTTTCAGTGGGGGCTGAATCTTGGGGCTTGGGTGGCAGTGGGAGCGATGACCGTGGTCGCGGGGTGGGCGGCTAGCCATCGTGTGCTGGGGCAGAAGCCGCTGGAGGTTTTGCGGGAGGAGTAGCTTTTAGCTTTTAGCTTTTAGCTTTTAGCTTTTAGCTTTTAGCTTTTGTGACGGATATGGTTTGGGTTATGGGGTTGCTTTACTGGTTGTAGATTGCTCAGTCGATTTTGATGTTGGAGCACCAGAGACAGAAGCGGATGGTGCGGTCGGGGATGAGGTGGGTGAGGTCACGTTCGCGCCAGGGATGGATACCTGCTTCCTTAGGTGCAAGAGCAACGGCAAATACAGGGGTCCTTCACTGCGTTCAAGATGACGGAGAGTGGAGGTTAAGGAAGAAGCGCATCCCTGCGGGAGGATGACAGCTAGAGATGCGAGAGCAGAGGCATAGGCAAAGGAAGAAGCAGATCCCTGCGGAATGACAGCCAGAAACGCAAGAGCAAAAGCAAGAGCGAGAGCAAGGGTAGCGGAGAGAGCAAGGGCAGGGGCCATACAGGGGTCTCTCCACTCCGCGTCATGATGACGGAGTTTGGAGGCGGACGGAGCTGCGTTGGCGGGGTGCGCTGCACTCGCGCGTTTTGGACGGCGCAGCGGTGGCGGCGTTGGGTTAGGGTAGGGGGCGGTCGGTCCAGAGGTCTTTGTCGGCTACGGTTTGGACGAGGTAGAGGCGACCGTTGAGAAGGCGCTCGGCTTTTAGCTGGTTGGGGTCCTGGGCGAAGAGCCACTTGCGGTTGCCGGTGCCCCAGGTCTTGGAGAGTTGCTGGTCGCTGAGGAAGATGTTGGGGGAGTCGGTGTAGCAGGAACCCCAGAGGAGGGTGCTGCCTTCTCCGTGCTGGCCGCAGCGGGGGAGGATGAGGAGCGCTGGCTTTCCGTGGAAGAAGTTGTGGGTGTAGAAGATGACGGAGGAGGCGTCGGATTGCTCGCCCATGATGATGAAGGTGTCGGAGGGAGAGCCTCGGTGGAGGATGGTTTCGGCCATGCGCTCGGAGCTGAGCATTGGGCTGAATCGGGCGAAGGCGATGTGCGCGGCGATGAGGAAGATAGCCGAGGTGAGCGCGATGCTGATCGTCGAGGCGAGGTTTTTGCCTCTGCGGCGGAGGAGCCAGCCGATGCTTGGGCCGATGAGGAAGGCAATGGCCGCGAGTGAGGCTGGGAGACGGAGAGCGGCGAAGGATGGGCCGGTCAGGTCGAAGAAGTGCGACATCGAGAGGGTATAGTTGCCGACAGCGCGGTGAGCGAGGAGGGTTCCGATGTCGGGGACGAAGGGGAGGGCGCGGCTGTCCCATAGACCCCAGCCGAGGGCTGCTGCGACGAGGATGCCGATGATGGCGAAGACGGCTTGCGCGTTGGTTAACCAGGCTGTCGAGATCTGGGAGATGGCTTGGTCGGAGCGGCGTTCTTCGATGGTCGCGATGACTCCGGCGATGAGGATGAAGAGCGGCGGCCAGACCGGGAAGGTGTAGTACTCCTGGTTGGTGGAGAGGGAAAAGAAGAGGAGCGAGAAGACAGAGAAGATGCTGAGCAGCCAGATCGTGCGTGTGCGGAAGCGGCGGTTGAGGGCTTCGGAAGTGAGGGTGATGGTGGGGGCGGAGTCTTGGCGGAGTTGAGGTAGCCAGGTGCGGCGGGTTCTCCAGGCTACGGCGAAGAGCGCGGGAAGGAAGAGACTCCAGGGAAAGAGCCAGATGAGGTGGAGGAGCCAGTAGGCGGCGGCGGGGAGTTTGTTGTAGTCATGCGGATAGCGTTTGCCGAAGAAGCGGTCCACGTGCTCGTTGATGAAGTAGAAGTACCACCAGCCATGGACGTTGCCGAGGGTGGGGTGGTTGCCGACGGGATGGCCTTCGGGGCCGTTGGCGAGGCCAACGAGGATGTGCCACGGGGCGGCGATGGCGAGGAAGAGGATCGAACCGGAGAGGGGCTTGAGCTCACGCCAGCGACGTGCTTGGCCGGACAGCCATAGGTACGGGATGGCTCCTCCGAAGAAGAAGACGGGGGCAATGAGGCCCTTGATGAGGAGGGCTAGCGCGAGAGCGGCCCAGGCAAAGTAGACGCGGGCGGGCTGGTTGTCCTCGAGGCTGGTGAGGAGAGCGTAGAGGGCGATGAGGAGGAGCAGGCTGAGGATGGATTCGGGAATGATGAAGCGGGTGAAGAGGAAGGGGCCGATGGAGGTGAGGACGGCGAGGCCGGCGTAGAGGCCGGCGCGTGCGTCCCATGCGCGGCGAGCCCAGAGCCACGCGAGCCAGGTGAGGCCGAGGATGGCGAGAGCGTTGGGGAGGTGGGTGGCGAAGGCGTTTTCGCCGAAAAGCTTGAAAGAGATCGTCACCAGCCAGAAGGGCAGGGGAGGCTTTTCGATGTAGCGGATGCCGTTGGTCTGGGTGGTGATCCAGTTGCCGCTGTCGATGATGTGCTGGGCGGTCTGGGCGTGGGAGGCGTCGACGTCGTCCATGAGGGGCGGCGTGAAGAGAGAGGCGAAGTAAACCATGGCGAAGAGAGCGAGGAAGATCAGCCACGTAGTGAACGTGGAGGGATTGGATTGCGGACGCGATTGTGTGTGTTGGGGTGTCGACATTGCGGGAGGCGCTAGTGAAATCGTAGCAGATCGAATTGTGAAGAGCCTCGTGGAGCGGGTGCGGCGAATTTCGATGCGATGAGTACCTGGGGCATTCGTAAATGCGAAATCTAGGCGACGGGAACGGGTATTTCCAAGGCTGCTTCGGAAGTAAGCGTTTTGGTTGCATTGCCGGTCCATGCTGTGGGTCGGGCGGCGGCGATGCGTTTGAGCGGAATGGCGCCAGCGATCGCAAGCACGATGATGGCGGGCTCAATGGGCTGGCGGTAGTCCATCAGCGGATGGGTGAGGTAGTAGGTGATGGGGAATATGCAGAGTAGGGAGAGATAAGGCAGGACAGCGGTGCGTTCGAGGCGCCATAGGCGTCGAGCTCCGCGCAGCATGAAGAAAGTAATGGTGCAGACATAGAGGATGTTAGCTGGTTCGTAGGGTTGTTCGTGGATCTCTTTGGAAGACAGGCTCCAGAAGCCCGTCCAATAGTAGAAGAAGCGGCGGACCGTCTTATGGACGAAGAAGCCAGGATGGTTGCGGAGAGAATCGATGGCAAGTTGGTGTTTTTCGCGGAGAAAGTTGGCTTCGCCCATGGAGAGGAACTTCTGCATCTCGGCGGGATTGCTGGAGGGGTGTGCAAAGCTGGGGTCGAGCGAGGCGTCGCCGCCATTATCGTCGTAGACCTCCAGCCAGAAGTTATCGCGAACGGGACAGAGGATGCCGAGCGCCTTATAGTTGCGGATCGTCCAGGGCAGAAGGACTACGACGGCGGTTGCCGCTGTAAGAACGCCCTTCATGAACCAGCGGTGGCCGGAGCTACGCACCTGCCAGAGGGCCAGTATGAGGAGGAAAGGAAGCGTTGCGAGCGTGGAGGGATTGGAGAGAGCGGTAAGGCCGGCGAGCGCGCCCCAACCTATCCAGGCAAAGGGGCTCAACGATCGGTGGATGCGCTGTGCGATGCAGAAGGAGGTGGTGAACAGCAGACCAGTCAGTGAGTATTCCCACACGCGGCCGGCGGAGAAGTAGATGGCGAAGGGATAGAGCGCCCAAACACCGGCGGCGATGAAGGCGGCTCGTTGGCCGAGGGAGAATTTAGCGCTGAAATAGATTGGAATGCAGATGAGGGAACTCATCAGGCTGTTGAGGGAGAGTATGACGAAGGCTGCTGTGAGCGTATAGACGCCGAAGATGCGAAAGACTATGGAGAGTAGAAACGGGTACAGTGGCGGCTGCATGGCCGTGGGCCCAGTCCATGGATAGTAGGGCGAGCTGAAGCCGTGGCCGCTGGCCAGCGCGCGGGCAATCCAGCCCATCTCCCAACCGAATCGCTCATAGAGCTTATCGGCATCAGGAAGGTACTTGTAGGTAAAGCAGACCAGGACCAGGCGGGCAAGGAAAGCAGTTAGGAGGATAAGCAGCAGGCGCGTGCGGGCATTGATCGATCGATTGTCTTGCATGAGTTGATCGCCGGAAATAAGGCGGCTGTCTGCTCCTAAGGAATGATTGCTGGTGTCAATCTTCAAATCTGTAATGGCGGCGGTACGTCAGCGTGAAGGCTCTCGGAGTAGTATTCGGGGTCATATGCCACGGCGATGGTTCGGCCGTTCTTCTCGAAGATGGGGGAGTGAAGGACGCCGAGCTTTTGGCCGACGAAGGTAACCGTGGTTGCGAGGACGCCCAGACCGTACTTGGTGCTTCTCCGGAAGTTGATGGACGAGGCTTCTTTGAAGTACTTCGTTGGGCAGGAGATTTCACCGATGGTGAAGCCGAACATGATAGCTTGGGCGATCATCTGGTTATCGAAGACGAAGTCATCAGAATTTTCAATCAGAGGCAGCGCTTCTAGGAGGGGGCGCGAGAACGCACGGAACCCTGTGTGGTACTCGGAAAGTTTGACTCCGAGCAACAAATTCTGGAATGCGGTGAGTAAACGATTCGCAATGTATTTGTAGAGGGGCATTCCCCCTTTGAGAGCACCGGCACCGAGAATGCGTGAGGCGAGGGCCATGTCATAGACGCCAGTGGCGACCATGCCTGCGATGGCTGCCACAAGGGCGGGCTCATACTGATAATCGGGGTGCACCATGACGACGACGTCGGCGCCAGCGGCCAGCGCTTCGCGGTAGCAAGTTTGCTGGTTGCGGCCATAGCCGTAGTTAGCATCATGAACGAAGGTGCGAACGCCAAGCTGTTTGGAGAGTGCCGCGGTGTGGTCATTGCTTGAGTCGTCGACTAAGATGCGGATGTCAACCACGTCGGGGAGGGCGCGAACGGTCTGCTCCAGTGTTCTCTCTGCGTTGAAAGCGGGCATGACAACCGCGATTCGCTTTCCGTTGATCATGAAGCGGACTCCTCGTACTGGGTGGTCGTCAACCCAACGTCGATTGGAACACACTGCCTTGGTATGCCACGAAATGTGGCGTTGCTGTCGCGAACTACGTTCGTTCCTGACCCGAGATCTACGAGTGTTAGACGAAGCATTTCGGCAAGAGAGTACAACCGGTGCAGTTATAGGCGCACG
>Ga0302319_10005815_pt1 | contig 24650 bp, 21 predicted proteins | sample Bog_T0_2_FD_203319 | JGI IMG/M metagenome (GOLD analysis project Ga0302319, IMG submission 203319) | Peat permafrost microbial communities from Stordalen Mire near Abisko, Sweden - Bog_T0_2 | ecosystem: Environmental > Terrestrial > Soil > Wetlands > Peat | place: Sweden: Abisko, Stordalen Mire...
TCTTGATCGGATTGGGATTTGCGTTGATCGCCGTCCGGCACGGCCACGCCGCGTGGGGCCAGATCGCCTTAATCGGCGCCCTTTTGCACGTTTGGAATCACGGGCTCTTCAAATCGCTCCTCTTCCTCGGCGCGGGTTCGGTCCTCCATTCCACGCGCACAAGGGAAATGAGCCGTCTGGGCGGCCTCTGGAGGCGCCTGCCTTGGACCGCGGCGCTGTTCGCGCTGGGGGCCGTTGCCATATCGGGGCTGCCCCCGCTCAACGGATTTGTCAGCGAATGGCTGATCTATATCGGTCTGTTTGGTGCCGTTAATTTCCGCGGGAATCCTGCACTCGCAGGAGCCTGCGCCGTTACCCTGCTTGCAATCACGGGCGCGCTGGCGCTCGCCTGCTTCGCCAAGGTGTGCGGGGTCGTATTCCTCGGGGCGCCGCGAACCGACTCAGCGAGCCACGCCCACGAATGCGGCCCGCTGATGCGCGCTCCCATGGCGGCGCTCGCAGCGCTTTGTGTCGCGATCGGCTTGGCCCCAACGCTGTTCTGGCCGGCCGTTGCCCGGGCCGCGTTGGTGTGGAATCCCGCCTGGAAAGAACTTGGACTGCCTCCCTCACTGGGCGCACTTGGGAAATTCAATATGACCTTCGCGGCTGCATCTGTTTTTGGAGCATCGCTTCTCTGGATCTGGTCGAAGAGGACTGTGGTTCGCCGGGCCCTAACCTGGGACTGCGGCTATGCCGCGCCGACGGCAAGAATGCAATACACCGCAGGATCATTTGCGGCGATCATTGTCGATTGGTTCGGGTGGATCCTGCGGCCGCAGAAGCACGATCTCCGGCCTGTGGGCTCGTTCCCGGCAACAGCGGCGATGGAGGAGCATACCCCGGAAACGGTGCTCGAATTCATCGTTGAGCCCGCCGGCGAGGCGGTGACGCACCTGTCAAATGCTGCCCGTCGGCTCCAGCATGGAAAGCTTCAGGCGTACCTGCTTTACCTGGTTGTTGGCATTCTTGTCCTGGGGTTTATAGTCGCCTTTGGAGGTGGTCCGTGATCGCGAATTGTCAACCAGACGAGCGTCCCGGTGAATCGCTCACCGGGGCGCGGCGAAGAATTCCAAAAACAACCTATGTACCTTAGTCTTAACCAAATCGCGGAGTCATTTGGAGTTCCCGAGAAAAGCGTAGAGGATTGGATGCGGAACGAAGGCCTTCCCCACATTTCCGACCGGGGTCGGCTCTTCTTCGACCGCGTGCAGGTTGCAAACTGGGCCGAGACTAGGGGGCTCGCGGCCAGGGCGGGCTTCCTTGCGCCCGAGATGCCCTCCTCCTCAGGCGGCTGGCTACTGGAGCCGTTGCTCCGGTCCGGCGGTATTTGGAGGGACATACCGGCGAACGGAGTGATCGAGGTCTTTCGACGCGTGGTCACGTCGTTGCCGGGGACGACGCCAGCCATACAGAAGCTCCTTGAGCAGCGCCTCGCTGGCAAGAACGGGGTCGCCTATGCCCCGATTGGAGGGGGCTTCGCGCTGCCGCACTTGGGGACACGCATTTCGCTTGGCAGGAATTCCGGCGCCGTCGCGCTCATTCTGCTCAATTCCCCCCTGAAAGTGGACGATCCGATGCCCGACGCGGTTCCCATCACGCGCCTGTTCTTCTTTGTGGCCCCGTCGCCGCGCGCCCACCTTGACCTGGTGGGCCGGCTGTGCCGGCTCCTCAAGGACGGTCCGGCCCGGGACTTGGTCATCCTCGGCGCACCGGACCTAGAGATCTTCCGGGCTGTCGCTGCGGGCGACGGCCAAATTGCCGGTGGTACCGAGGAGCTTCCTACGCCGTGAGCATTGGGCACCTATTGCTTCTCTCCCTTGGGTGCTTGGTATCTGGGCTCGTGCTCGGCCGACGCATGGCGCAGGTGTGGCTCGCGCTCACCCTGGGAGGGACGGTAGCAGCCTTCGCCGCGGCTCTAGTGGCCCTCCTGGCCTCTGCAGACTGGGAATGGCGCAGCTCTTTCCCTGTGGGCGGCGAACCCCTTCACCTGCGTCTGGACGGCCTGAGCGCGATGTTTCTCGCCCTCCTGAGCCTTGTGGGCGGCCTGGGGGCCATCTACGCACAGGAGTATTGGCCGGAGAAAATCCACGGAAAATCCGCGTCCCGCGGCCGGATATGGTGGATCGCAATGATCCTCAGCATGGGCTTGGTCCTACTGTCCTCGAATGGGATGCATTTTCTGATTGCCTGGGAGCTGTTCGCGGTGAGCGGGTACTTCCTGGTGACCCTCGACGGCTCGCGAAAGGGCGTGCGCGAGGCCGGCTGGGTCTATCTTGCAGCGTCGCATTTCGGCACGCTCTGCTTGTTTGCGTTTTTCGCGACCCTCGCTGGACGCACAGGGAGTTGGGAACTTGGCCCCATGCGTGAACAGGCCAACCTGGCCCCGCTCTTCTGGCTGGCGCTAATGGGGTTCTCGGTGAAGGCCGGCCTGTTCCCCGTGCATGTGTGGCTGCCCTCGGCCCATGCTTGCGCGCCTAGCCATGTGTCGGCCCTCTTTTCTGGGGTAGCGATCAAGATGGGCGTCTACGGGCTGATCCGATTCAGTGGTTGGCTCCCGGTGCCTCCGATCGCCGGGTGGGTTTTGGTAGGGATAGGCTCCGTGAGCGCGCTATTCGGAATCGCCTTTGCGTTCGCCCAGGACGACCTGAAGCGTCTGCTTGCCTATTGCTCGGTCGAGAACGTCGGGATCATAACGATTGGGATCGGCGGCGCCCTTCTCGCCGTCGGCCATGGGCAGGCAAAATGGGGCGCTCTGTTGATGGCGGGGGCGCTGCTCCATGTTTGGAACCACGGCCTGTTCAAGACCCTCCTGTTCTTTGGAGCCGGCTCCGTCCTGCATTCGACGGGCACTAAAGAGATGAGCCGCCTGGGAGGGTTGTGGCGGGGCATGCCCTGGACGGCAGCGCTGTTCACCTTGGCGGCGGTGGCAATTTGCGGGCTTCCCCCGCTGAACGGCTTCGTGAGCGAGTGGTTACTCTACCTAGGTCTTTTCGGATCGGCGACCGTTCGCGACTCCTGCTCGTGGGCGAGCATGCCAGCCGTCGTCGTCCTGGCCGTCGCGGGGGCTCTGTCGCTGGCGACCTTCGTCAAGGCCGGCTCCGTTGTGTTCTTGGGCGCGCCAAGGACGAAGGCCGCCGAGGATCCGCATGAATCGGGGATGCTGATGTGCGGACCGATGGTCGCGCTTGCGGGTTGCTGCCTCCTGATCGGGTCGGCGCCCGTCCTATTGTGGCCGATCCTGGCACGGGCGGTCTGTTCCTGGAATCCGGATTGGGCTGCGATCGAGGCACCAGTTTCACTTTCCACGCTGAGTATCACTGCCGCCGCGGTCGCAGCCTTGTTCGTGGCCGCGATCATCCTTTTGTGGCGCAAGGTGAACGCGAATGGCGTGCGCCGCGCTCTGACCTGGGATTGCGGCTACTCGACACCGACACCGCGGATGCAGTACACCGGGGGCTCGTTCTCGGCCATTATTGTCAGGTCGCTCGCATGGCTGTTCCTTCCAGAGCGTGACCAACACCGCCCCCACGGCGCGTTCCCCGTGGGCGCGAGCAGGATCGAACGCGTTCCCGAGATTGTCCTGGAGCGCGTCGTCAAGCCCTCGAGCCGCCTCGTTATACGTTTGGCTGCCAAGGCGCGCCAGCTCCAGCATGGCAGGCTGCAATTCTACATCATGTACCTGGTAGGTGGGCTGACGATTCTGGCCATTCTCGTTTTCGTGGAGGAAACGAAGTGAAATCATTGATCGAGACTGTCTTCCGCTTGGTGGTCTGGCTGTTTGTCGCCCCGCTCCTGCCTGGCATCGTCAACAGGGTGAAGTCGTGGATCGCGGGCCGAAAGGGCCCCCCCTTGCTTCAGCTCTACTTCGACCTGGCGCGCCTCTGGAAGAAGGGCGTCGTGCTCAGCACCTTCGCATCGCCCGGGTTTGTGGCGGGGCCCGCCGTTGCCTGGGTCGCCATGGTGTGCGCCGCCCTTCTTGTGCCGCTCGGGCCCGCGGGGAGCACCATCAACTTTAATGGAGACGTGATCCTGCTCGTGTACCTTTTGGCAGCGGCCCGCTTCTGCACCGTGTGGGCTGCACTCGAGACTGGATCCTCGTTTGAGGGCATGGGTTCGGCCCGGGAGGTCAGCTACGCGGTCTTGACCGAGGCGGCGCTGATCACGGCCGTTCTTTCGCTGAGCGTGCAGACGGGGAGCGTGGCTCTTAACGGGATGCTCTCTCAGTCCTCTGGCCCCGGCGCAGCCCTACTCGCGGCCGGCCTGTTTTCCGTGCTGCTGGCCGAGAACTGCCGGGTGCCGTTTGACGATCCCAACACCCACCTTGAGCTGACCATGATCCATGAGGCCATGGTGCTCGATCACAGCGGTCCGCCCCTCGCGGTGATCCTTCACGGGGCGTCGGTTAAGCTCCTCCTCTTCTCCGTGCTCCTGAGCGAGGCGGTGCTGCCCCTTGGCGGCATGTCCCCGTTGGCCGCCGCCGGGGCCCTGGCCGGCGCGGTCGCGGTCGTCACGATCGGCGTCGGGCTTGTAGAGTCCCTGCTCGCGCGCTTCGCGTTCCGCCGGGTTCCGTTGCTCCTCACGACAGCCTTCCTTCTTTGCCTATTCGCCCTGCTGCTCGCATGGAAGGGCGGCACCCAATGAACGAGACGATGAATCTATTGATCGGCCTGGCGATGGGACTGAACCTGATGGCCCTTGGCAGCAGTCGGCTGCCGTCGGTGGTCCGCGCGATGGCCGTGCAGGGCGTGGTGCTCGGCTGCCTGCCGGTCATCATAGAGCGCAACTTCGACTGGCTGGTTTCGTTCGTCGCCCTGGTCACGGTACTGGTGAAGGGATTTGCCATCCCAACGCTGCTTCAGAGGGCCATGCGCTCGGCCAACATCGACCGGGAGATTGAACCCTTCATTGGCTATGTGCCCTCGCTTCTCCTCGGTGCGGTGGGAACGATCGCGTCGGTGGCCGCCGCGCGCATGCTTCCCTTGCTCCCCGAACATGCCGAAACCCTGATCGTCCCAGGGGCTATGGCTTCGATCTTCACCGGATTCGTCCTTCTGGTGGGCAGGGTGAAGGCGATCTCCCAAGTCTGCGGTTACCTGATCATGGAGAACGGAATCTACCTTTTCGGATTGCTGCTCATCCATTCGACGCCGTTCCTCGTCGAATCCGGCATCCTCTTGGACCTCACGGTGGGTGTGTTCATCATCGGGATTATCGTGGACCGGATCCAGCGCGCGTTTGACTCACTCGACACGCGCAAACTCACCACCTTACGCGAATGAACGGCCTCCTGCTCATCTTTGTGCCTCTTGGGGGCGCCGCGATTTCGGCTTTCTGGCCGAGCGAGCGCACCCGCCCCCTCCTCCTTCCGGCTGTGGGCGTAATCCACACAGTTCTTTCCTTCTGGCTTCTTGCCTTCCCACCGCCGATTCAACTCGGAGCCTGGATGGGCTACGACCCGATCGCAAGGGCTGTCCTTCCTGCAGTTTCGCTGCTGTTCCTTTCATGCGCCGTGTATGCGGTTTCCTACCTGCGCCTCCGATCGGAGCGTCCCAATCGGGTGTTCGTGACCGCACTCCTGGCGATCCTTGGCCTGCTGAGCGCGGGCCATCAAGCGCGGCATCTCGGTTTGCTGTGGATCACCACGGAGGCCGTTACACTCGCAGCCGTGCCGTTGCTGCATTTCAACAACACGCCGCGGGCGTTTGAGGCGACATGGAAGTACCTCCTCATCGGTGGCACCGGCATCGCCCTCTCGCTCCTCGGCTCGTTCTGCCTGGGCTACGCTTCGCTGCGAGGGGGCGGATCGGGAGACCTGACCTTCGCCGCCCTGTCGGCCCAGGGCGCCGCGCTGTCGCGCCCCTGGGTCCTCATCGCGTGGGTCCTACTGCTTGTCGGCTACGGCACGAAGATGGGGCTCGCCCCCATGCACACCTGGAAGCCCGACGCGTACGGGGAAGCCCCGGGAATCGTCGGAGCTATCCTAGCGGGAGGCGTCACCACCGTTGCCTTCACCGCGATCCTGCGCATACGCGCGGTCGTCGACAGTGCGGGGGCGGGCGCGGTGGCGAGCCGGACGCTTCTCGCAATAGGGCTTTTCTCGATGCTTGTCGCGGCGCTGCTCCTCCTCGCGACGCGGGACTTCAAGCGCATGCTGGCCTATTCGAGCGTCGAGCACATGGGCATCCTGGTGATCGGAGCCTCCTTTGGGGCTGTCGGGGTGTGGGCCGCCCTCTTCCACGTCTGGAGTAACGGTCTGACGAAAGGAGCGCTATTCCTGAGCGCGGGCAATATCCGTCGCGCCGCCGGCGGTCGCACGGTCGACGAGGTTCGCGGCATGAGCGTCGTGACCCCGTATTCGGCCGCCATCTTGGTCATCGGCATGTTCGCCGTGACCGCGTGTCCACCGTTCGGACCTTTCTTCAGCGAATTGCGGGTCCTTAAAGCAGCAATCGGAACGGGGCACTGGGCCGCCGCAGCAATGTTTCTTGTTGCATTGCTGTTTGTCTTCTTTGGCCTGTCGCGGATCGTGTTCGGGATCGTCGACGGCCGGCCGCGCGTTGCCGCGTCGGCAGGTTCAATTGGCGGGATGCGCGTTCGCGAGACCCTGGGGGTCATTTTGCCTCCCGTTGTCCTGTTGGGGCTCTCACTCTGGATCGGCGTGGCCACGCCCGCCTTGCTTCGCGACGCATGGAGCGCCGCTGTAGCGCAGCTCTTCCCAACGCCGTGACATCCGATTCACCCCTCGTGTTGCTGGCAAATTCCACTGGGCTTCCGTGGAATGAAATTCCCGAGTTCCAAATAGGGGATTTGGTCGGGATCGTCCGGGGCGAATTAGACCGGGGAGGGCGTCTGTGCGCCTGGTTCGGGGTGCCGGAGGGCTCGGGCGTCCGGGTGGTGTGTGTGATCGCATTCGATGCCGACAACACCCTGGCCGCAGGCAGGAGCGCTCCCTTTGAGGGGGCATTCCCGTCGCTGACCGCGACCCATGCCCAGGCTCACCTGTTCGAGCGCGAGCTATGGGAGCAGCACCACCTTATGCCGGAGGGGCACCCCTGGCTGAAGCCCGTCCGCCGGTCCTCCGGCGGAGCTCCAGTCATGGATGAATTCTTCCGGGTGGAGGGTCGCGAGATACACGAGGTGGCGGTCGGCCCCGTTCATGCCGGCATCATCGAACCCGGCCACTTTCGGTTCCAATGCTCCGGTGAAGAGGTCATCCACCTCGAAATCGCCCTCGGCTACCAGCATCGCGGCATCGAGCATGGGTTGGTTGGCGGTCCGAGACGCGCGACGATGAGCCAAATGGAGGCTGTGGCCGGCGACTCGTCTATCGGCCACGCCTGGGCGTATTCAGCTGTCACCGAGGCGCTCGCTGTCACCGAGGTTCCGCTGCGTGCCCAATGGCTCCGCGCCATCGCCCTTGAGCTTGAGCGCCTTGCGAACCACACCGGGGACCTGGGGGCACTGGCCAATGACGTAGCATTTCTGCCGACTGCGTCCGCGTGCGGCAAGATCAGGGGGGATTTTCTAAATCTTACGGCTCTCCTATGTGGAAATCGCTTCGGACGGGGGCTTGTGCGCCCGGGCGGCTGCCGTCTCGACCTGGGTCCGGATCGGCTCATACAGATGGGCGAGCGCCTTGAAGCTGCATTGGCCGAGGTCGAACAGGCTTCGGCATGGCTATGGGACTCGGCTTCGGTCAGAGCGCGATTCGAGGGCATCGGAACTGTTTTTGCGAGGCAGGCCACGGATCTTGGCCTCGTGGGGCCGGCCGCGAGGGCTTGCGGCCTGGTGCGGGACGTCCGCTATGACCATCCGACCGAATGGTACCGGTTCGCGCAGGCTCCGGTTGCCGTTTGGCCGAGCGGCGACGTGTTTGCCCGCGCCCGGGTGCGTTGGTTCGAAATCCAGCGCTCCGGCCAGCTCCTGAGGGAACAGCTCCGGTCGGCTCCTGACGGCGATCCCTTCGCTACGCTTCCGGTCCTCCAGCCCGAGACGCTTGCGGTCGCGCTCGTCGAGGGCTGGCGGGGAGAGATCTGCCACGTGGCGCTCACGGATTCCGAGAGCCGCTTGCGGGGCTACAAGATCGTCGATCCGTCGTTCCACAACTGGAGCGGACTGGCCCTCGCGATGCGCGGGCAGGCTATCTCGGATTTTCCAATCTGCAACAAGAGCTTTAACCTATCCTATTGCGGCTTCGATCTTTGAAGCGCGATCGCCCATCCATGTTTCTCATCGATACACTCACCCATCGCCTCAAGAGCGGCTGCCGAACGATGAAGTATCCAAACGGCCCGGCGCCTCAGCTGCCGGATCGGCACGGCGGAGCGCTCCGCCTTGAATCGGAAAGGTGTGCGGACGGCTGCCGCGCGTGCGTCTCGGTGTGCCCCACTGAGGCCATTGCGCCGCTCACTGCAAAGGGCGTCACTCTGGACCTGGGAAGATGCCTCTTCTGTAGCGAGTGCATCATTGCATGCCCGACCGGCGCGATCACCCAGACCGGCGACCACCGCATGGCGGTGCGCCGCCGCGAGGACCTAATCCTCGGCGGACGGGGGAATGAAGAGGTCAGATTGGCCAGCGCCCTGGACAACCAGATGCTGAAGATCTTCGGCCGATCTCTGCGGCTGCGCCAAGTGAGTGCCGGGGGCGACGGGTCAGCCGAGGCGGATCTCAACGTCCTCGGCACAATAGTTTGGGACCTCAGCCGATTTGGGATCCAGTTTGTGGCCTCGCCGAGGCATGCGGATGGACTGGTCGTCACAGGGCCTGTGTCGTCCAACATGGAATTGGCTCTGAAGAAGACGTACGCGGCGATGGCTGCGCCGAAGTTTGTCATCGCTGTCGGTGCGTGTGCCATCTCAGGAGGACCGTTTAGGGGCAACCCGGAGGTGCACGACGGAATCGGGTCAATGCTGCCGGTAGACCTTTATATTCCCGGATGGCCCCCACACCCGATCACCATCCTGGATGGGCTGCTCCGCCTCTTAGGCCACGTGAAGGAACCTTGCGCGGCAGAGGTGATCGGTAAAAGGTAGCCGCGGGGCCGCGGTACGAATACCTGGCCGGTTCCTGAATTGGACCCAGGGCCCGGCGCCCTTGAGCGGAGCCGGAGTCACATCACGTGACGCCTCCAAGGGCACGATCGCCTGCATCCTTCGGCAGGCCCGACTCGTGGCCCTGATGCTTTGCTGCCGTATCGATGGGTAGCGATTTAATCTTGTAGGCCAGGGCGCGCGGGCTGATCTCGAGAATCTCGGCCGCCTTTCGACGATTGCTCGTCACGCGTGCGAGCGTCTCCCGGACAAGCCGTGCTTCGACCTCGGCGATGCTGCAGCCGGGTTCCACCGTAAACAACACGTGCATGCCCGCCTTCGACGGAGCCGTCGGGACCGGCGGCGCATGCCTGGCACCAATCTCCGTCTCGCCACCGTCACGACGAGCCTCTCGATCAGGTTTCTAAGCTGACGCACGTTTCCTGGCCAAAAGCGGCAGGTGAGCCGCTCGATGAAGCCTTGGCTGAGCTTCTTCTTCTGCTTTCCGTGGCGGGCGCTGAATTGCGCGTTGAAGGAGTCCACCAGCGCGGCGATGTCCTCGGTCCTCTCGCGTAGTGGCGGGATTGAGAGCTCCACGATGTTCAGCCTATAGAGCAGGTCCTCCCGGAAACGGCCTTCGTTGGCCATGTCCGCCAAGTCGCGGTTTGTCGCCGCGATGACGCGAACATCCGCCCGGAGGGTGCGGGAGCTGCCAACCGGCCGAAACATGGCGTCGTCCAGGACCCGCAGCAGGTCGCCCTGACCCTTGGGGCAACGATCCCCGATCTCGTCCAAGATGAGCGTTCCGCCATGAGCGAGCTGGAAGGCTCCAGGTCGCTCGTTCAGCGCACCGGTGAAGGCCCCGCGGCGCGCTGGTTCTGAGCGACACCCACCGGCAGCCGCTCCAGATGCTCGCAAAGGCGGGGTTCATCCAGGAGGTCGAGCGCCCGAACATTTGCGCCCATTTTGACGACTCCCTAGCGCGGTCACGGGTCGTGATCGGCGAAGTCCCGACGGCCCGGTCCTAGGGGCTTTGGGGGACCTCTCGGCTTGCGGCTTGGAATCGGAGGATTGAGCCGGCAGGATCCGGGACAACCCCCGTCCGCCATGATTACCCCTCGACTTCACGCGCTCCCTTTGGCCGTTGCCTTCTGCCTGCTGTCGCCGCTTGGCGTGGCGTGGGCCGCTGACGCCCCGATGAACCCGCTTCCCCATTTTGAGGATCGCGACGGCCGTCACGCGTTATACGTCGACGGCGCGCCGTTCCTGATGCTCGGAGGCCAGTGCAACAACTCAAGCGCGTGGCCGCTTTCATTGCCCGCCGTGTGGGCCGCGTTTGACAGGCTAGGGGCGAACACGCTCGAGGCGCCTGTCTATTGGGAACAGTTTGAGCCGGATCCGGGGCATTACGACACCACGATTGTCGACACGATGATCCGGCAGGCCCGCGAGCACCGGGCCCGCCTCGTACTGCTCTGGTTCGGCACATGGAAGAATGGGAGTTCCCACTACGTGCCGCTTTGGATGAAGGCCAACCCGGCGCTCTGCCCAAAGATCATCGGCAAGAACGGGCTTCCCGTGGACTCTCCGTCGCCCCATTCCAAGGCGGCGCTTGACGCCGACAGCAGGGCCTTTGCGGAGCTCATGCGCCACCTGAAGGTGTCCGACGGAGCCCACACGGTGATCCTTGTCCAGGTCGAGAACGAGTCTGGGGCATGGAACAGCATCCGGGATTACTCGCTGGAGGCGCAGGCGCTCTTTGAAAAGCCCGTGCCCCAAGTCCTGCTGAACAGCCTGGGCCTAAAGGCCAAGGCGGGCGGCAACTGGGCGAGCGTCTTTGGGAACGATGCCGACGAGTTTTTCCACGCGTGGTCGGTGGCCAGTTTCGTGGGGCAGGTGGCGGCCGCTGGGAAGGCCGAGTACGGACTGCCGATGTACACGAACGCAGCGCTAAGAGATCCTATTGCCCCTGGGCCAGCAGGCACCTACGAGAGCGGCGGCCCGACGGACAACGTCCTTTCGATCTGGAAGGCAGCGGCGCCGGCCCTGGACGCCCTCGCACCCGATATTTACCTCGGCGACAGTGCCAAGTACCGCAAGGTCCTGGACCTCTATTCCCGGCCCGACAACCCGCTTCTGGTGCCGGAGAATGGCGGATCGGTACCCTTTGCGCGCATGTTCTTCGCGGCCCTCGGAAAGGGCGCCGTGGGATGGGCCCCGTTCGGGATCGACAGGGCCTCCGACGGGTACGTTCCCATCTCGGGGGCCAAGCCCGACGACGATCCCCTTTCCCCTGTTGGTGTGAACTACCGCATGGTTGGCCCGATCATGCGCGAGGTCGCCCGGCTCAGCTACCAGGGCCGTCTGCAGGCCGCGGCTGAGGAGCCGCCTGACCACGTTAAGACCCTCGACTTTGGACGCTGGAAGGCCGTCGTGACCTATGGAGTGCCCGCGTTTGGCTTTGGCCGGGAGCCGAAGGGCAACCCGGAAGCGGACGGACGCGTCGTCGTTGGCGTGCTCGGCGATGACGAGTTCCTGGTAACGGGTCACGCCTGCCGGGTCGACTTCCGCGTTCCCGACACCGCCTCCAGGGCGCAGCGCGAGTATCTGCGGGTTGAGGAGGGCACCTACTATAACGGCGTGTTCCATGCCGTCCGCATCTGGAACGGGGACCAGACGGACTGGGGCCTGAACTTTGGCGCGGCTCCCGTGGTCCTTAGGGTCAAGCTCGGCACCTATTAGCCCTTCTTGGTTTCGTAAAAAACCCGGAGGTCCACCGCTCCGCCAGGGAGCAGTTCCTTGGCCCGCTTGAGCGCGTTTCGGGTCGCCATCGTCGCGTTTGCCTCGGCCGGGAATATGTTTTCCTTCCCGATCTGCTGCAGAATGCCGCTGTTTTCAAGGACGTGCGTCACCTCCGGGCTGCTCCCGCTGATCAGGAGGAAACGCCCCGACCCCTTGAGGTAGTCATGGAGGCTCTCCATGGCCATCACCGTGGACGCATCCATATGCCGTGCGTTCTTCATCCTGAGGATGAAGACCCGGATATTCTCGTTCTCGGCAAGGCTCCGGACCTGCTCCTGGAAGAGGTCTGCGGCGCCGAAAAAGAGCTCACCCTCGACGTGGATGATGGATATCTGCGGGTGAGGACGCTGGCTTGGATCGCGCAGCTCGGCGAGGCTGCCCGCCTCGTTGATTGCGTATTCGACGAGTATCGGGGTGCTGGTCTTCCTCAGGAACAGCGCAAGGGAGACGCCGATGCCGACATAGATCGCGGTGTCGAGCTTCAGGAAAAGGCAGGAGCCGAGCGTGACCACGAACACCACCAGGTCCGAGGGCGTCGACCGGCAGGCGATCCTGATCTGGTGCCAGTTGATCATCTTGAACCCGACTCGGATCAGGTGGGCCGCCAGGGCCGCGACCGGGATGTAGTTGAAGACCGAGGTGGCGAACATCAGCACCAGGAGGACGACCGCGCTGCTCAGCATGGACGAGACCTGAGTCCGGGCGCCGCTTTGGTAATTCACGGCCGAACGGGCGAAGGACGAGGAGCCCGGCACCGCCCCGAAGAACGCGCAGGCTATGTTGGCGGCGCCCATGCCGATCAGCTCCTGGTTGGGCTCTATCTTCTGGCCGCTCTTGGCTGCGAGTCCCTTCGTAATCGAGGCGGCTTCGAGCATACCGAGGATCGAGATGGCTATCGCGGTGCCCGCAAGCTCGGGCAGGAGGTGGAGCCGCCTTGGCCCAAACGGGAACCCTGCGAAGGATGGAAGGACGGCAGTAAGAGCCCCCTCGTCCCTGACCAGCATGAACGGCGCCGCATGGTGGTAGTGCGTGAAGACCTTCGCCCCGATTCCCAGGAGCGCCAGGCCGATCAGAGCCTCGGGCCACCTGGGCCGGATCCTCAGGACCGACCAGAAGATCAGGAAGGTAAGGGCCGCGATCCCGATCGCCCACGGGTGCACCTGGGCTGTCCCCAGGTCAAAAAGGGCCTGGAGCACGTTGGTTGAGAAGTTCTGCCCGGATTCCACGCCGTAACCGAGGACATTGTGCAGCTGGCTTGCAATCAACAGGATGCCTATTCCCGTGCTGTAGGCAACGACCACTGACCGGGAGATGAACTTTGTGATCTCGCCGAAGTTGAGGAGCCCCGAGAGCAGCTGGATCATACCGATCAGGAAGGCCAAATAGGTGGCCAACTGCAGGGGATTTAGCCCGGTGGCCGAATTGGCGGCGATCGTCGCTGCAACGATCAGGCTGATTGAGCTCGTGGGCCCAAAAACGTGGTGCCGGGAAGAGAAGAAGAGCGAGCCCACAAACCCGCCGATTACCACCGAGGCGATGACCGGCGTCGGGGGGAGGTTCAGGATGAGCGAAAAACCTATGGCCTGGGGTATGGACACGAGCGTGACCGTGGCTCCCGCGATCAAGTCCGCCCGGAATTTATCCCACGTATACGAGCGGAGCTCGGCAACGAACGGAAGGCGCACCCGGAACATGTGCTGGCCCATTGCAGCGACTTCCTCTGTGAGTTCCGTCACGCTGTCCATTGGGAAGGTCTCTTATCGGGGGTTCGCGCGTGCAAGCGTGATCTTTCGGCCCACCCGCTTTGAGATGGGGCGTTTAACCGGAGTGTCACGCCCCCGTCACGCGTTCGTAACATAACGGATCTACCATGGATAGGGTTCCAACCCGCAAATACTAAACCGACCGGATTCCAACCATGCTGCCCTTGAAAACCACCCGTTTTGCCCTCCTAGCGGCCCTAGCGGCCCTCAGTGCAACCGCCGTCTCGGCCCAAATGCTCATAAACGGCGCGGGAGCCACGTTCCCGTTTCCGATTTACTCAAAATGGTTCAACGAATACGCAAAAATTGATCCCTCCGTGAGGTTCAATTACCAATCTATCGGATCCGGAGGCGGCCAAAAACAGATTCTTGCCGAGACGGTTGACTTCGGGGCCTCAGACGGCCCCATGTCCGATGAAAACCTCGCGAAGGCGCCGCGAAAGCTGCTCCATATACCTACCGTCGCTGGTGCAGACGTTTTGAGTTATAATCTTCCCGGAGACCCCAAGCTGAAGTTCGACGGCCCGACAATAGCGGCGGTATTCCTCGGCACGATTACGAAGTGGAACGATCCCGCAATCACGGGCCAGAATCCCGGTGTTGCGTTGCCAGACATGGACATCGTCGTGGTGCACCGCTCTGACGGCAGCGGAACGAGCTACATCTGGACCGACTACCTGAGCAAGGTTAGTCCCGATTGGAAGGCCAAAGTCGGCAAGGGAACATCGGTAAGCTGGCCGACAGGGTTGGGCGGCAAGGGCAACGAGGGCGTCTCCGGACAGATCAAGCAAACACCGGGCGCGATCGGGTACATCGAGCTCGCCTATGCGAATCAGAACAAGCTTCCGTTCGCTGACATAAAGAACGCGGCCGGCAACTACATTGCGCCGTCGATTGATTCGGTCACCGATGCGATGGCAACTGCGGTGATCCCGGATGACCTACGTTTCTCGATCACGAATCCCCCAGGCGAAAAATCATATCCGATCGCCAGTGCGACATGGCTGCTCGTATACGAGACGCAGTCGGATCCTGCCAAGGGAAAGAAACTGGTGGAGTTCCTGAAATGGGCCTATCAGGACGGCGAGGCAATGGCCGCCGCGCTCCTTTATGCCCCCTTGCCGGACAGCCTCCGAGAGCGCGCCCTAGAAAAGGTGAAGAGCATCAAGTACTGATCACCTTTTAGCCTTGCGGGCGTGAAGCAAATCACGCCCGCTCCGCACTCCGATGAGCACCGCGCCGTCCCAATCTAGCATCTTGCCCGCGCCCGGCTCCCGCGGTCCGGACATCGCCTTCAAGTGGGTGGCCGCGATGGCCGCGGCCATGGTCGTCGTGCTGATCGTTCTGGTGGGCTGGCAGCTCTATGCGGGTTCACGGATGTCGCTGGCCAAGTTTGGCCCAGGATTCCTCTGGAGCACTGAATGGGACCCCGTCCAGGACAAGTATGGGGCGCTCCCGTTTATCTTTGGCACGCTCGTCTCCTCGCTCCTGGCCCTTCTGATCGCGGTTCCGCTTGGTGTCGCCACGGCCCTCTTCCTCACGGAATTGGCGCCGATCAAGATCCGTCAACCCATAGTCATGGCGATCGAGATGCTCGCCGCGGTGCCGAGCGTCATCTTTGGACTCTGGGGCATCTTTGTCCTTGTTCCCTGGTTGAGGGACTACCTTTTCGTCTGGCTGAAGCGTTACTTTGGCTTCCTTCCCCTGTTCCAGGGGCCGATTTACGGCGTGAGCATGCTGGCGGCTGGCATTGTCGTTGCGATCATGATCCTCCCGATCATCACCTCAATTTCCCGCGAGATCCTGCGCTCGGTACCGAACCTCCAGCGTGAGGCTGCCTACGCCCTTGGAGCGACCCGGTGGGAAGTCCTAAAGATAGCGGTCCTTAGCTACGCCAGGAGGGGATTGTTCGGCGCAGCGGTCCTGGGGCTAGGCCGGGCCCTCGGAGAGACCATGGCGGTCACTATGGTGATCGGCAACAGGCCGCAGATTAGCGCGTCGCTCTTTGCCCCCGGATACACGCTGGCGAGCGTCATCGCCAACGAGTTCACGGAGGCGACAAGCGATCTTTACCTCAATTCTCTCTTCGAGCTTGGACTGGTATTGCTTGGGGTCGCCATCGCGGTCAATGTCGTCGCACAGATTATGCTGAAGAGCATGACCGGTTCCGGCCCGATCAAAGTGAACTGAAGCCGTGGCAGCCTCACCCTACCTCCCGACTGAGCAGTTCGCCCACTGGCGCAAGATCAAGAGTACCGCGGTCACGGGTGTCCTGGTGGTCTGCGCACTCGCGGTCATAGCGCCGCTGTTTCTAGTGCTTTATTTCCTCGTCGTGCACGGCTGGAGTTCGATCGACTGGAATTTCTTCACGCAGCTGCCAAAGCCTACGGGCGAGACGGGCGGCGGCATGGCCAATGCGATCGTCGGGACCATCACGCTCCTGACGATGGCAAGCCTGGTCGGCGTACCGATAGGTGTCCTAGGCGGGATCTACCTTGCGGAGTACGGCTCCGACCGCGCGAACGACTGGCTCAGGTTTGCCGCGGACGTGCTGAACGGCGTTCCGTCGATCGTTTGGGGAATGGTCGTTTACCTTATGCTGGTTGTCCCGTTCAAGACGTTCTCGGCCTATGCCGGCGGGGTTGCCCTCGGGTTCATGATGGTGCCTCTGGTTATGCGGACCACTGAGGAGGTGCTTGTCCTCGTGCCTCAGAGCTACCGCGAGGCTGCGCTTGCGTTGGGCGTTGCTCGTTGGAAGGTGATTATGGTCATAGTGGTACGCACGGCGCTAAAGGGGATAGCGACGGGCATCATCATCGCCTTGGCAAGGATCGCGGGCGAGACCGCTCCCTTGCTCTTCACTGCCCTTGGAAACACCTTCTGGAGCCACAATTTGAAGGAGCCCATCTCGGCGTTGCCACTCCAGATATTCGCCTACGCCATATCGCCCTATGATGACTGGCACAGGCAGGCGTGGGCCGGGGCCCTCGTCCTCATGGCATTGATTCTCGCCCTAAACATCATTGTCCGGGTATTGTCCCGCGACCGAATCAACAAAAATTGAACGTCATGTCCACCCTTCCTGAAGCTCCAGCGGCACGTCAGGCCTCCGAGCCGGCCAGGGTCTCGCTGACACCCCAACCCGCGGGCGCCGCAGGCCTGCCCGTCGAGTCCGAGGAGGTGGCTTTCGACATCCGCAATTTTAGCCTCTGGTACGGGGCGCGCCAGGCGCTCATGGACGTGACCATAAAGATCCCGGCGCGCAAGGTGACGGCGATCATAGGTCCCAGCGGTTGCGGCAAATCCACCTTCCTGAGGGCCCTGAACCGGATGCACGAGCTTACCCCGGGCACCCGACTCGAGGGGTCGCTGCGGCACTTCGGGCAGGACCTATACGGACCGGGGGTCGAGGCTGTTGCGATTCGGCGGCGGGTCGGGATGGTGTTCCAGAAGTCAAATCCCTTCCCGACGATGTCGATCGCGGAGAACGTCCTCGTGGGTCTCAGGCTCAACGGGGTCCGGGACAAGGCCGTACTCCAGGAACGTCTTGAAAAGTCGCTTCACATGGCGGCCCTCTGGGACGAGGTTAAGGATCTCCTTAACCGCCCCGGTACGAGCCTCTCGGGCGGCCAGCAGCAGCGCTTGTGCATTGCCCGCTCGCTCGCGGTTCAGCCTGAGACGCTCCTGATGGACGAACCCTGCTCGGCCCTGGATCCCCTGGCCACCGCGAAGATCGAGGAGCTGATCCAGACGCTCCGCCAGGACTACACGGTCGTGATCGTAACCCACAATATGCAGCAGGCGGCGCGGTGCTCGGACCGCACCGCGTTTTTCTACATGGGGCGCCTCATCGAGTTCGGCAACACGCGGAACATGTTCACCAATCCCAGCAACCCCCAGACCGAGGCCTATGTCTCGGGACGTTTCGGCTGAAGCCCAACCCAATCCCTAGATGACCCACTACGCCGAAGAGATGAACCAGCTCAAGGAGAGCCTGCTCGCCATGGCAAGCCATGCCGAGTCGGCGCTGACCCGCGCGATGCGGGCCATTGTCGAGCGCGACGATCTGCTGGCGCAGGCCGTCATGGACGACGACAACATCATCGACCAATTCGAGGTCGAGATCGACGACATTGCCATACACCTCCTCGCAAAGGCTCCGGTGGCGACGGACCTGCGGCTGACTACAGTTGCTATGAAGATCTCCCAGAACCTCGAGAGGGTGGGGGACTCGGCGGTTACGATCGCGCGGAGGGCCGTGGAGCTCAATACCGAGCCCCAGCTGAAGGCCTACGTGGACCTTCCCCGCATGGCGACCATGGCACTGGAAATGATGAGGGAGGCTATTTCCGCATTCATCAACCGGGAGCCGGACAAGGCGCGCGCGGTTGTGCGCAGGGATTCCGAGGTGGACAACCTCAACCGCCAGCTTCACCGCGAACTCTCGAGCTTCATGGTTGAGCGCCCCGCAAACATATCTCGCTGCCTCAATCTCATGGTTGTCTCCAAGTGCCTTGAGCGCGTCGCAGATCACGCGACCAATATCGCCGAGGATGTTGTCTACCTTTATGAGGCCGTCGACATCAGGCACTCTGGCCAAAAATTCCATGAAGACAAAGATACTGGTAGTTGACGACGAGCCCGATGCGCTTGAGGTCCTGGGCTTCAAGCTGCGGGAAGCCGGCTACACGCCCATCTTTGCCAAGGACGGAACCCGTGCGATTGCGATTGCACGGGACGAACGCCCCGACCTGGTCGTCCTCGACCTCATGCTCCCGGAGGTCGACGGGCTCGAGGTATGCAAGATACTTCGCCGGGACGCAACGACGGCCTCGATCCCTATCATCATGCTGACCGCGCGAGCCGCGGAAATGGACCGGGTGCTCGGTCTCGAGCTGGGCGCAGACGACTACGTCACCAAGCCGTTTAGCCCGCGCGAGCTGGTGATTCGCATCCGGAAGCAGCTTTCTCGCACGCGCACGGGCGATGACCAGGGCAGCCAGTTGAGGATTGGCGACATCCAGATCGATGTGCCACGCCACGTGGTCCAGGTGGGCTCCAGGGGCATCACGCTCACGGCCACCGAGTTCAAGCTTCTCGAGATCCTCGCAAGGAGGCGGGGCCGGGTTCAGTCGCGTGATCGGCTGCTCCAGGACGTGTGGGGATATGAAAATCCGATTGATAGCCGGACCGTCGACACGCACATGCGCAGGCTGCGCGAGAAGCTCGGGTCCGCAGCGCAGCACCTGGAGACGGTGCGCGGCGTGGGTTACCGCTTCGCCGCCGATGCCTGAGGCTGCGGATGGAAACCGCCCTGATACTGCTGATTGCCACGGTGGTCGCGCTTGCGGCCGCGTGGAGCCGGGAGCGCCTGCTTAGGAAGGCCGACACTGAGAAGAATCAGCGCGACGTCGCTGAGCAGCGGTCCCGCAGGGACCTGGAGCTTAAGGAGCAGTCCCAGCGGACGGCGGCACTCTTTGACCGCATGGTGGAGGGGTTGATCGTCGTGGATGGGGGTGGCCGGATCCGGCTTGCGAACCGCGCGGCGAAGTCGCTCTTTGGATTCGACGGCCATGCGGCGGGCAGGACGATCCTAGAGGCGACGCGCAACCATGAGGTGGCCGCCGTCGTTGCGCGCCTTGACCGGGAGCTCGAGGTGCTGGGCCACGAGCTTAGGATCGACTCGATGGATTCGCCCAGGTTCCTCCAGGTCAACGCGCTTGCGCTGCGCGACGCCGCGGGCTCAAACGACGGGGCGATCATCGTTTTCCATGACCTGACCCGGCTCCGGCAGCTCGAGGGCGTCCGGCAGGAATTCGTCGCCAATGTCAGCCACGAACTCCGCACGCCGCTCTCCCTGATAAAGAGTGCAGCGGAGACGCTCCTGGACGGCGCAAAGGACGACCCCGCAGCCCTTACCCGTTTCCTCCAGATCATCGACAAGCACGCCAACCGGCTCGCGCTCCTGATCGACGATCTGCTGCTTCTGTCGACACTTGACTCGGGAGGCCTACGGCTCGACCGCCAGCCCCTGGCGCTAAAGTCCACGGTCCAGGACGCCATTGACGACCTTCAGCCGCGCGCGTTGGCCCGAGATGTGACCCTTGTGAACCGTGTGCCCGGCTCCCTTTTCGCACTGGCCGACAGCGACCGGATCCGCCAGGTGATTTCCAACCTTGTGGACAACGCCATCAAATATGGCCGGGTGAGCGGCACCACCGTGGTGGAGGGAGGCCTGCTTGCCGATGGCCGCATCGAGCTGAGGGTGGTGGACGACGGCCCCGGCATCCCCAAGGAGTCCCAGATCCGCATCTTCGAGCGCTTCTACCGCGTCGACAAGGCTAGGTCCAGGGAGCAAGGCGGCACGGGGCTTGGTTTGGCCATCGTGAAACACGTCATCCAAGCCCATGGAGGAGAAGTCCGAATCGAGAGTGAGCCCGGCTCCGGGGCAAACTTTGTCCTTAGCCTACCTGCGGCCCCTGCGCCGGGCCAGGAGGCCTCCTAGGTCCTAAAGAACCCGCGAAAGCCATACAAAGCCTGCGCCAAGGAGTCCCGTTACCGGCAGGGTGAGAAGCCATGCCATCACGATGCGCTCCACGACGCCCCATTTGACGGCGCTCAGCCGCTTGGTGGCGCCGACACCCATGATGGAGGTCGATATGACGTGGGTCGTCGACACGGGAAAGCCAAGCATCGACGCCCCGTAGATGATGCAGGCGGCCGTCGTTTCGGCGGCAAAGCCCTGGACAGGCTGCAGCTTCACCAGCCGCTGCCCCATGGTCCGGATGATCCTCATGCCCCCACCGGCCGTGCCGGCCGCCATGGTCACGGCGCAGACGACCACGATCCACTTGGGAACGCCGCTCGTCTGCGGAATGCTCAGGAAGGAGGCCCACGCCGGTAGGCGGGAAAAAAGGCCCTGCCGTGTGGCCGTCATGAGGGTGAGCGTCACGATGCCCATGGTCTTCTGCGCGTCGTTGGAGCCATGGCTAAAGCCCATGAAACCTGCGCTGATTAGCTGTGCCTTCCCGAAAAAAGAGGAGACGAACCGAGGTCTTGCCCTGCTGAAACACACCATGATAAGGCTCATCAGGAGCATCCCGCCGAAAAAACCTATGAACGGCGAAGTTATCATTGGAAGCACCACCTTGGGCCAGAGGCCCGTGGTCCACTTCAGAACATCCCAGTTGCCGCCTGAACCTGCGATGGTTGCGCCGCAAAGCCCTCCGACAAGGGCATGAGACGAGCTTGACGGCAGGCCGAGCAGCCATGTGAAAAGGCCCCAGACGATAGCTGCGAAAAGCGTGCACAAGAGGACCGTCGTTGTGACCGCGTCCCCGTCCACCAGGCCCTTCGCAATCGTCGAGGCCACCGCCGTGCCGGAGAGCGCCCCGACAAGATTCCAGATCGAGGCCCACCCAACGGCTAGGCGCGGGGTCAGTACCTTGGTAGAAACAACGGTCGCTATAGCGTTTGCGGTGTCGTGGAACCCGTTGATGTACTCGAACACCAGGGCCGCGATCAGGACGAGAACAAGAAGCGTCATGGGGCGCTTCCGGTTACGAATGCTTCAGGGCCACTTGGACGACGATGTTGCCGGCATTGCGGCAGCGATCGACGGCCTGCTCAACCATCTCGAAAAGCTTCTGTAGGATGACGAGCTCTTTTGCGTCGCAGGGACCGCTGTAAAGGCCCCGAAGCTGCTCGAGCATCACCTTGTCCGCCTCGCCCTCCGCGAACTGAAGGCGGTCGTTCGCCTCCCGGATCGAGTCGAGGGCGACTCCTTTCCGGAGCTGCTTTACCATGAACGCGAGCGCCTCGGCCGCCTGGCTCATCAGCTGGGCCTGCCGGCTGAACATCTCGTGCGGCACGCGGCCCGGGTAGATCGCGAGGCGCTCGACGATCTTCTCGATCTGCTTGGGAATCCGATAAAGGGCAACGGAGAGGGCTTCGATGTCCTCACGGTCGAGCGGCGTGATGAACGACCGGCTGAGAGCCTCCGTCATCAGGTGCCGGATCCTTTTTTCCTTCCTCCGCGCCTGAATAAAATCATCGAGACCAGCGGGTTGCTTCCCGTCGTCCATCTGCTTCAGGAACTTCTCGAACAGGTCCACGCTGGCCTTTGCCTCTTGGGCGCCCTCCTCAAGGAGGTCGAAGAACAGTTCGCTCTTTCCGCTGAGTTTCGTGAGGAAATTCATGGCCCCATTTGTTACGGACATGTTACGGCCGTTGCGACGCAAAATGGCGCTGGGAGTCTGCCGCTCTTAGGCTCCGAGCCGCATCCGGGTCCAAAGCAACCCGACCCACTCGTGGACGGCCGATGTGCTCCGCGAAAGGGACTCGACATCAAAGCCGAACCTCCGCCAGCCCCCCGGGGTGCCGGCGGGCGCCGCCGACATGAAGTCCGCGGGACAGGGGACAAAGGCGACACCGGTCTTCCTGAAGAGGGCAGCGGCCCGCGGCATGTGCCAGGCAGAGGTCACGAGCGCAACGCGAACGCCCCCGGCCATGGATGCGATCGCACGGGATTCCTCCTCGGTGTCGTTCGCCGTCTCGAGCAGGGTGATCCGGGTCGGGTCAATACCCAGGGACTCGGCTGCCCGTGCTAGGACTGAGGCGTGGGAGGGCAACCCCGGGGCGGTGCCCGGTCCACTGACAATGAGCCTCGCTCGGGGAAGCGCTGAAAGTATACGGACGGCCTCGACGACGCGGGCCAGCCCCGATGACGAGAGCCGGCTAGTTGCCGGCAGTCCCGGGGAGTCGTTGTTTCCGCCCCCGAGGACCGCCACCACCTCGCATCCCTCCAGGAGCGCTGGCGCGCGCGAACCGACGGAGAATTCCGGGACAGCGGGATACTCCGCCTCGAGCGCGCCCAACAGGAGCGTGCTCACGCGCCTGTTGGAGAACAGGACGAGGAGGGCCGCGCCGCAGAGCGCCAGGAGTCGCCCGAGCCGCAGCCGGCGGGGTGAGAAGGTGAGCGCAAGTCCCGCGACCAGCAGCGCCGCGCAGAGCGGCAGCGGCATCATCCAAAACGAAACGACCTTCTTGAGCCAGAACACGATCCGGTTCAGCTCTGCGGCTTGAGCTGGGCCACCATCGCGGCGAACTCAGGATTGCGCTTGAGCCCCTGGAGGTCCGGGTCGTGCGACATCCACTCGAAGTCCCTGTAGCCGAGGCCGATGGCCTGGCGGAGCGAGCGGAGCGCGGCAGAGTTGCGTTTGCTCAGAGCCAGGCTGCAGGCCAGGTTGTAATGGGCCGTCGCGTTGGACGGCTGGAGCCGGACGAGTTTCCGGTCCATCTTTAGTCCCTCCGCGATTCTCCCGAGCTTTGTGTAGAGCCCGCCGAGGATTTCAATCACCTCGACGCATTGGGGGTCGTGCCGAAGCACGGATTCAAAAAATCCTATCTCGAATGCCGTGTCGCGCGCTGTGCCTTCTGCCATGGTCGATTTTAGTTCTTGTCCCGCCTGGGGCACGTCCCCGTGTCGCGAAGGGTGTTGCAGTGGGCGCTCACCTGGAGCCTCTGGGACACCGGCGAAAGCCCGAGCTTGGAGGATACCGTGCTGCCGTACCACTCCATGAAGGGGGCGCTAATCTCAAAGATGCGGTCGCAGTCCAAGCAGACGACCTGCGCGATCTGCGTGTTCTGCTCCAGGTTGGGCATGTAGAACTTCTCGCCGCTGCCGATATCTATCTCCCGGAGCAGCGCGCTCCGAGTCATGATGGGCAGCGTCCGGTACACGGTGGCCCTTGATACGGAGTCGTCGATCGAGCGGGCATAGTCCAGAAGCTGCTCCGCGGTAAAATGCTCCTTGCGCGCAAAGGCGGCGTCAAAAATGGCCAGCCTCTGGCTGGTTACCCGAAGGCCTTTTTGGGCTAGAAACTTTCTGAACTTTTCCCGGGCCGAAGGGATACTCACGGTTGGGACTGTCGCGCTTGGGGGGCCGGGGTGTCAATGCGATCCCTTCGTGCGCAAAGGGGATTGCGCGGCCCGCGGCGGCGGAGCCTAATCGCGGCCTCCCTCTCCCCAATGATCGTCGGCGTCCATCCCTTGGCCGGTTTCGACAAACTCCTGCACTACAAGGTGCCCGAGGAGCTTCGCTCGGCGTCTGTCGTCGGCTCACTGGTCAGGGTGCCGGTGGGCCGGTCCACGTGCCTTGGGGTCATCGGGACTGTCGGCCCTCCGAGGGACTTCCCCGTCGACCGGCTCAAGATGCTCATGGAGGTGGTCTATCCCTTCCCGGCCCTCACGCGGGACCTCCTTGAACTCGCGCGATGGATGGCGGGCTACTATGCGGCTCCCCTAGACACGGTCATTGAGTCGATGATCCCCGCTGCGGTGCGTCGGGGCATGAGGATCAAGGAGAGGCGCCTTATCAGCGTGGCGGCCAAATTGTCGCAGGAGGACCTGTCGGCTCTCGCCCGAAGGGCGCCCTCCCAGCACCGACTCTATACATTCCTTGCAAACCAGGTCAGGCCGCATTCCAAGGAGCTGGTGCTCTCCCGGACAAAAACCTCCGCCGCCTCAGCGAAGGCCCTGGTCGACCGCGGGGTACTCCTGGAGACCATGGCGCGGGTGGAGCGCCATGCATACTCCGACGACCTTGCCCACGGTGAGCTCGTCGCCTCGCAGCCTCACACCCTCAATGCCGAGCAGGGTGTCGCCGTCGCCTCCCTGGAGCGCGTCCTTTCGACGCGGCGTTTCGGGGTCACCCTCCTCCACGGGGTGACCGGGTCCGGGAAGACGGAGGTCTACCTTCGTGCGATCCAGGCGGCCCTGGCGTCGGGGGGGGGCGTCATCATGCTCGTGCCCGAGGTGGCGCTAACGCCGCAGACAGTCGCCCGGCTGCGCTCCCGCCTCGAGGCAATCGCTCCGGGCCACAAGTGCGTCGTGTGGCACAGCCACCTGGGCGAAGGCGAGCGCCTCGACGGCTGGCTGGCCCTGGCCTCCGGGGAGGTTCGCGTGGCCGTCGGCGCCCGTTCGGCGGTGTTCGCCCCCGTCCGCGACCTGAGCC